>Ga0118677_10001029_pt1 | contig 60057 bp, 67 predicted proteins | sample AliMusrvi5mmetaG_FD_86154 | JGI IMG/M metagenome (GOLD analysis project Ga0118677, IMG submission 86154)
ATTCGTCACCCGATAATACATCCGGGTCCGCTGCTGATCCACGGTGGCGTCGAAGACGTAACGCTTGGCAATCGGTACATCGGCGAACTTGGCGGCCAGCATCCGTTTTCGCTCGCCGTTGTTGAAGTAACGCACCGAGGTCTTGCCGACACCCGGTTGCACGATCGTCTCGCCAAAACTCTCGCCCGAGGTGTTCGTGACCGTCATGTAGACCTGCATCAGGAGCTTCTTCTCGTCGTTCTCGACGACCCCTTGATAGCTGGGTTCGGCGGCCATGTTGCCGATGAGGTAGGAGATGCGGATCACGGCTGGGCCGGCATTCGCGGCACTTACGGTCCAGTAGAGGGCGTTTTCGTTGGGCGGATAATTCGTATTGAGCACGTTGACCTCGCCATCGGCCTTGATTACACGGAAGACGATCGATTCCTTGTCGATATTGATATTCGCCCAGGAGAAATCGACCTGGTTGCGGCCGGCCTGGAGGTTCACGGTTCGCTCCTCCTCAACGAGGGTGTAGCGACCATTTTGAATATCGACCCGCACGCTATCCCGCTCGGGCAGCGTGGTCAACTTGATGCGGGCTTGGGCCGGGATGGCAAAGGCCAGCAGCAGCGTGCCGGCAAGGGCGATCGTAAGCGTGGTTTTCATGGCATTGGTCCTTTCGGAGATCTTGTGTTCGGGTAAGCGGCAATGGTCGGCAATGTTGAACGGTTCCATTACAGCGGCTCTCGCTTTCGCTCGGTGTTGAGTTCGGGCCCCTGCTTGAGGCGTTTATAGTTGACCTTGTAGTTTACAAGCTGCTTCTTGCCAGGTTTGAGATCGAGGAAATACTTGACGTGGTTCTGGTCCACTCGCTCGACTCGGCCGGGAACCTGATGCAAATCGACGTAGGCCCCCTCTGCCTTGGAATCCCAGTCCTTCGGTTGTCCTTCCGGACCCCAGAGCACGACGTTCGCATCAAATCGCCGCTCCAACTCCACTTTGGCATCGACCGGCTTGCCCGAAACCAATTCCTCCTCGTAGTAGAACGTCTCGTCGTAATCTGTCAGGTCGTAGTAGAGTACGAAATTGTCGTCCAGCCGCCGCTTGTACTGCCGGACCACGACATTCGTCGTTTGCTGGTCCTTCAGCCGGCGGTGAATCGTAATATCCTTGTCGGGACCGACGTTGACCTCGACGCGGTCGCCGATAGGGACGTACTTCGTTTCCGTACCGCCCACATAAGCCAGATCCTTGTTTTTGTACTCGGAGAAGAGCCGCACCATGCCGTTGGGTAAGGGCGAGAGGCCAAGGTTCTCCATGACGGAGAGTTTCTTCTCCTTGCCCTTCTCGTCGAGCAGTTTGATATTCTTGAAGCGGTAGAACTTGGTGAATTGCTGGCCGCCGTCGCGGTCGGTGAGTTTGTAGAGGCATTCCAGCGGCACCTCGGCCGCCTTGAGGGCGATGAGCCGCTTGGGTTCCTTGTCTTTAATGTCCTCGCGACCTTCGATCGTGAAGAGAAAGTATTCAGAAAGGCCCTGCTTCACGACTTCCTTTGGGGCCTCAGGTTTCGCGGCAGATTGTTCCGCTAGCTGGATCGCGTCACCGAAGGCCGCTCCCTTGGCTGCCGCTGGTGCGAAAGCCGCCACGGGTGCATTTGCCGGAAGCGGAACGGGCACAGGCTGGCCCGGCGGCGGCCTTCTCGCCAGGTCAGCGATCTTCTCGACGAGATTGATATTGCCCACGACCATCCGGGTTTGGGCATTGTCATAAAGCTCACCAGAGTTATTGAAGACGCGGACGTAGCCGGTCACGTTGAGCTTGGTTTCGTCTTCATTCGCGACGCCCACGTAATCGGCCGCCCAGGTGATGCCCGAGGTGAAATATCTGATCTCGACCGGGATCTTACCAGCAATCTGGCTCTTGATGTTCCATTGCAGGGCTTCATTGCGACCCGCCGGAAAGGTGGTATCGACCAGATCGACCTTATCCTGCTTGTCAAGGATGCGGAACTCAATGCTGGTCGGATCAATCAGCGTGTTGGCCCAGGAAAACTGGATGCGATTGATACCCTCTTTCACGGTCAGCAAGCGGTGCTCGCGGACCATGGTGATGTCCTCGGAGTTATAAATAGTGAGCTGCGTACCTTCTCTGGTGGGGAGAGTAACTAGGTCGACGGCAGCCTGGGCTGGTGCCAAGAAGGCTACAAACAGCGATAAAGACGGCCAGAATAGACGTTTAGCCATGATGATCCCTTTGTTAGAGTTACTATCTATCGTAATCCAGATCCGGTGATTTCGCCACTAGACCCGGAATAGACGATTGGCGACGGGAATTAGTTCCAGAGGCTGCGATGTTCCGTGGTCAATCAGGCCCCGAGGTGCCCCAGCTTAGCCAATTATTTGGCTAAGCGCCGTGTTCTCGCCTCGCTAGGGGTGGTTAGTCGCCTGTCGCAAGTCCGCGTGCTCAAACGCCGATGCCATGCGGTCGATTTCAGTTCCCCGTATACCGAGGCGTGCGGCCTCGTTCCGCCACGAAGCAACAGCCTGGCCTACTTCTTTGGCGATTCGCTAAGCCATCTTGTCAGCGATTCCGAAATACTTGGCGACCTGGAGGGCGAGTTCGAGCGATGCTGTTTGATCCTGATCATCCACCGCTATGGGTATGGTGCGATAGGTCGTGCAAGATCAGAGCGGGCTCTAATGGAAAGCGTGAAGGATGGCTGAGCCAGGAATCATCGTAGATGAATGTGGCGCTTTCGCGGTTCTTGCGAAAGGGTGGTTGCAGGGCGTAAAAATCGATGCGCAGGTGATTGGCCGGCTCGTCCGCAGTACCTCGCCACGAGTCCGCAGAGCGGCAGGTTCCAGTGCGGTCGGTGTTTCTGGACGATGAACAGCGTCTCAACCGCCCTTCAGCTCATGTGCCAGCCGCCGTTGACGTTGATCGCCTGGCCCGTGGATGTCATTTTCCACTTTGACGAACTTCCCATGCCTCGAACATCGATAACGGCCATGCCTGCCGCCTGGGCCGCTTGGATGCCGGGGTTTGTGTCTTCGTACACCAGGCACTCGGCAGGAGGAATGTTGAGCCGGCGGGCTGCTTCCAGGAAAATGTCCGGGGCTGGCTTGTGACGCGACACGTCCTCGCAACAAACGATCGTGTCGAACCAGTCGAGGCAGCCCAGGTGACGCAAAATTGCCTCGCAGATCCGTCGCATGCCGCCGGTGGCTACAGCCATCGGCCGCCGGCCGTATTCTTGCCGGGCGATGGTCGTCACCGCCTCGACCGGCTCGATGGTGTGCAGCATCTGCTCAAAACGGGCCTCTTTCTCGCGGGTGATGTCGTCCGCCGTGACGGTCATGCGATGTTCGCGAACCATCCACTCTGCAACACTCTGGGTGGGCCAACCACCCATACCGTAAAACTGATCCTCCGTGAAGGTCGCTCCCTGCGGTTTCAGGGTCGCCACCCATGCCTGATAGTGTGCCGGCATCGTGTCAGCAAGCGTTCCATCGCAATCGAAGATGAGGGCACGAGGTTGGGACATATCGACATGGTTCGGGGGGAGGCTGTTCATCCAATCGAGCAATATAACGGATTCTCTCCGTTCTACTTCGCCATATCCTTGAGCATCTTCAACGCCCGCACCTTGACCTTGCTACAGGCGGGCTTGGCGGGACGATCCATCAACTCGCCTGGCTTGAACGGGTTGGGCACGCCTTTCGCGGCCTTGCGGGCCGGAACCCGCTTCTTCTCGATCTTCACAAGGCCTGGGATCGTGATCGCCCCAGCACCCTTATTGCCGAGGCCCGTCTGGATTTCGGCAGCCAGGGCATTCAGCACTGCGGCGACCTGTGACTTGGGCAGTTTGGTGGCGGCAGCAATGTTGGCGAGCAGTTCGGTTTTGGTTAGGGGTTTCTTGGGGGCGGCGGCTTTGGCCATGGTTTTTTCCTCCGTGTGATGTAATCAAGATGGTCAGGTCGGTCCGTAATACGGAACGCGATGATTAGAACCGGTTTGGCGAAAAATACAAGCTGGCACCGGCTAGACAAAGCCCGAAATCTGGTTCTTGGGCTGCCTGTTAAGGGCGTCCGGCGTCGGAACCGGATTGGCCGAGCACGTTTACTTCCGCTTTCGGTTCCGCTTCTTGGCCTTCTCTTGCTGCTTGCGCTTGGCCTTTTCCTTCTTCTTTCTCTCATCAAGGAAACGCGAATTCTGCTGCCGCGAATTGTCGCCCATCTGGTTCACGACGGAGATCGTCGGAACCGCCTTCTCAATGCGAGAATCCCCACCACAAGTACCGCCCCAATAATTGCCATCCGCGCGATGCCGCTTCCCAGCCGCTCCCCGCGCTCTTCGGCTGTCAACCAGTTCGACGGCCCGTCCAACCCCGCCAATACCTCGCTCAGTAGCGCATCCGCCTGGGCCTCCTTTCCAACGGGAACCGCGACGTTGATTACGATCGCCTCGCCTTTAAGCGGAACCTGTGCACCCCGAACGGCGATACGAACGTCACCCTGCCTGACCTCGCCCTCGACGACGTCAATGTCAAACGTCTTCCATCTTTGCTGACGGATGTGCGCTCCGGAGACGCCTGGAATAGGGGTTTTCGACGCATCCAGATGTTCCCGTCCAATGGTTCCGTGCATGCGAGTGATCGACACGGCCGCGTCGGGCATTCCCTTGGACGGATCGGACGTCGCGAAAGCGTCGACCATACCGACTTGCGGCGTGATTTGCTGGAGTCGATCGGGCACGACCAGCGTATAGTTCAGGTCGGCATTCTTGATCGTACGAGCGTCAGCACGCCCAACGACCGCCGCAAGCACTACGAGCATGGCACACGCGATCTTTCGCATATTGATCCATTCCTTGAATGAGAAGCTTCCACGCTGGCAATCGAGCGATGGCATGACAGCCATTCTACCGTGGTCGGCGGCGTCTGCCAACCGTGGCGCCGGCCGTCAGATCCCTTCGGTCGGTATGGTCGCAAGTCAGCTTTTTGCCCATGCAGTCCGCCGGGCCCACCGACAGCACAATTCCTCCGAGCTTCCTCGCGAACAACCAGCCAACGCCAAGTGCTGAAGCAGAACGAAGCGAGGAGAAAGAACTTGAAGCAGCACTCCTGGGGCGAGCACTTCATGCACTTGGGCAGAAGTCCGAAGAATATGTCTACTTGATTGACGCCGTGAAACTGCGTGGGTTGACGTACGAGAAAGTTGCCGAAGTAACTGGTAAGAAAGTTGGCGCAGTAGGCATGCAGGTCACCCGGGCCGTCAAATCGCTAAGCATGATTCTCCGGGATCTTGCCGAGGACACATGAGTGAATCGCCTAGCCCCCATGGCAATTCGTCAGGCGAAGCCAAAGTCGGCATGACCTCGGTCATTCCTTGCCTCCCATCAGCCCTCGAAGGGCTTTCTCGATCATCTCCCGCTTTGCCAACCCATCCCGCCATTCTGCTGGAATCCCCGACTCGCCCCAAGTAGGCCCCGGCAAGCTGCCCACAGACGGCCCCGGTCGTGTCGGCGTCGTCGCCCAGGTTTACGGCCCGGGGAGTAGCCGCTAGGAGATCCCCGCAACCGCGCTGGTCAGAATCTCCAGTGCCTGGTCGACATTGGCCCTAGTGACGTCCAAATGCGTAACCGCGCGAATCGTCGATGGACCGGAGGCCAGCATGAGTACTCCCTGTCGCTACGGAAATCGAGAGGTTGATTCAAAGTCATGTTTTCTGACGCTTTCTTTCTGCCGGACACTTGCCATTAAAGATTCCGCCCGAATAAGCCTTGAGCACGCCCCCCATGCCCGGCTTTCGCTTCAATTTGACACCAGACGGACTGGCATCCGTAATATGTGTTCCACAGCCAATGGGTCTCGGTTCCGCATCCCCAGGACGTGAACCGCCAGCGCCGGCGGCAGGCAGGCGGAGAACTTCATGCCCTCCAGGGCCTCGGGGCTGACGGCGGGTAACAGCGTGCCGGTGTCGCGGGCCCCCAATTTCAGGTCGGCCTGCTGGACGGCATCTGGCGCCACCGGATTCCTGGTTTCTCAACCTGAGTTCTAAGATAGGCGTTCGGTTGCCGGTTTGCCAGTAGGCTGTCATTTTCGCGAATAGTAGATCCTCCCGGCCGCCCTTGCTGGTTCCGACCGGCTGACAGCCAGGCTTGGCGGCCGGCTACGGGCCCCAGGAACGCCACTGGAGCGTTCGGCCATCGGGCTGACCGAGATCCGCTTCTATTTATCTACGCCGCCAATCTCACCAGTAGATGGCGAAGTCGTGCAAGGCATCCGTCCCCGGTGTACAATGCCTTTCCTGGAAGATGAAACGCTTCTGGGACGAAGTGATGGGGCCGCAGAATTATTATGCCCTGGCGCTGGTGGAGTAGACGCTTGCGATGTTCTGAAAGTGCCCTTTTGAGATACCCGAAGTATGAACAATAAAAGTTGCGTTATTCTGTTGTCGGCGGCTTCAGTGACGTTGTGTTCAGCGTCTTACCCCTCCTTATCGCTGACTCATGCACGATCCACACCACAATGAACCGGGCCGCCTTGCGAGAGAGAAGCGAACCCTCCGGGCGATGGTCCAGGTTTATTGCCGGGCTCATCACGCTACGAAAGGCTCGCTCTGTTCCGAGTGTCAATTACTCTGCGACTATGCCCTCGCCCGCCTAGATCGCTGCCCTTACGGAGCGGAGAAGACGACATGCGTCAACTGCCCGACCCATTGCTACAAGCCCGCGATGAGAGAGCAGGTCAAGGCCGTCATGCGTTATGCCGGGCCTCGGATGCTATTTCATCACCCCATTCTCGCCCTGCTCCACATGCTGGACGGTCTGCGAAGACCGCATCGGCATTAACTTATTGGCCCCGTTACTCACCCCTTGCGTCAACGAGGTCGAGCGTCATGGTCGTATGCCGGGCCGGAGGCCACCATAGGTTCGCACGTTGAATGAGTACGGGCTTCCACACTACGAGGAGTCTGCTGATGAAACGCACGATCCTGTCAATTCTCATTCTGCTTTCGATCCCCATCGCACTTTCGACCTTCGGGCCGAAGGCCCAGCGTTTCACCCAGCGAAGGGCAACGCCCTGGTATTTGGAGGCCACCGCAATCCTCTTCGGGCCGAAGGCCCAACACGTTTCCTTTCGGCCCAACGGGGCAAACGCGGCATTCTCATTCCCACACGTACCGCTCGTCAATGTCAACGGCGTATTTCTTGCAAATCAGGCGGAATTCCTCCTGGTAGGTCATCTTCCGATGGTGTTCGCATTGCCGATCGATGTAATCGACAACCTCGTCTGTCCCAGACTGACTCACGGAGAACACGCCGTAACCGTGCTGCCAATGGAAGTTGGCCAACAGCGCCGTCCGTTTTTTGATCCACTTCGACGTTTCTTTCTTCAAGTGCTCAACCAGTTGCGCGACGGTAATTGTGCGCGCGAGCCCGCAGAGAATATGAACGTGGTCGATCCAACCGCCCGACCGTGCCGCCGGGCACTTGATTTCGTTCGCCTCGTAACTCAACATACGGAACATTTCCTCGCGAATCTCGGGATTCTGAAGGTAGGCGCGACGCCCGTCGGTGGAGAACGTAATGTGCAACCAGATGCGAGCGAGGGATTGGGGCATGGTCTGCGAGTGAAGGAAGGGGATGCGGACGGAACGCGATTGGCCTGTCGGGCCGGCACAATTCAATATACCGGCGAGCGGCTGGTGCTTCCAGGGCGTTGCCCTCCGCTGGGTGAGCGGCTGGGCCTTCGGCCCGAAACGCGGTGGGGGCGATCACATTACCGGGGCGTTGCCCTTCGCTGGGTGAGCGGCTGGGCCTTCGGCCCGAAATGGGGTGGGGGCGATCACATTACCAGGGCGTTGCCCTTCGCTGGGCGAGCGGTTGGGCCTTCGGCCCGAAACGCGGTGGGGGCGGTCACAATACCAGGGCGTTGCCCTTCGCTGGGTGAGCGGCTGGGCCTTCGGCCCGAAACGCGGTGGGGGCGGTCACAATACCAGGGCGTTGCCCTTTGCTGGGCGAGCGGTTGGGCCTTCGGCCCGAAATGGGGTGGGGGCGATCACATTACCAGGGCGTTGCCCTTCGCTGGCTGAGCGGCTGGGCCTTCGGTTCGAAATGCGGTGGGGGCGGTCAAATCTACAGTGGCATCGCCCAATCGCGGCTATCGGCAAAGTATAAGGACCACGGGCGTTTGGCTTGGCTCGACATGGACAGCGAGGCGGGACAGGAGTATTGGGCAGCATGCCACGAAAGCCAACTTGGAGAAGCAAGGTATTACGGTCCTCTCGGCGGCGGCCGATGAGGTGCCAGGCGTCTACAAGGACATCGAAGAAGTGAGTCTCATGGTCATGGTAGTGTCTGCCTCCATGCCAAGACAACGGCCCGAAGGCGTTTGACCTCAGCGGGGTTTTCTGTGGCGAGGTTCTTCGTTTCTTGAGGATCGGTAGTAAGATCGTAGAGTTCGGCACCGGTATCATCCGCATTGATGAGCAGCTTCCACTTGCCGTCGCGAATGGCGAGGTTCGGACTACGTGCGCCAGGCTCGCGCGGGAATAGGTAGTCGGCCTGGCGACCATATTCCCAGAGTAGCGGTTGGCTGCGTAGCATCGGCGTACCGAGCAAAGCGGAGCTTGCGTCGAGGCCGTTCACCGTGGTCTTCTTTGGGAGTGCGATTCCGGCCAGCGTGCAAATCGAAGGGAAAAGATCCACGGAGCCAAGCAGTGTTGTGGAGTCGGTTCTGCCGGGAGGAATATGTCCCGGCCATCGCACAAGGAACGGCTCGCGAATCCCCCCTTCATAGAGGCTCCACTTCATGCCACGCAGACTGCCGCACCGCTGACGCTCAAAGGAGGGCTCCGGACCGTTGTCGCTGGCAAAGACGATAATGGTGTTTTGCTCCAGGCCCTCGGCTTGAAGAAAATCGAGTACGCGACCAATCTCGCGATCATAGACCTTCAGGACTGCGTTGAAGTTGTGGTGTTTCCTCGGTGTTCTCTCCACGCTGGGCAGTTCCTCGGGGTTTGGAATGTGCGGTGTGTGGACGTCCTGCGGCCAAAGTTCGACAAAGAAGGACCGCTCTTTGTGACGTCGGATGAAGTCGATGGTCTTGTCCACCCAGAAGCCGGTAAATTGATAGCGGGCCAACATCTTGTCCTCGATCGGCACGGGCTCCGCCGAGCCAAATGTGTCAATTCGCGGTCCGCAGCCCTCGACGTTCACGTGATGCTCGTCGAATCCATACTCCCTGGGCCAGGGCGCGTCCTGCACGTCTCGTCCGCCGCCCATGTGCCACTTGCCGAAATGAGCCGTGGCGTAGCCTGCCTCGTGTAAGGTTCTGGCAAGGGTGGGTGCTTTCGGGTCCAGCCAGTTTGCGCAGTCATGTGCCTTGTTGCCTGCGCGGTTGTGCAGGTAGTCGTTGATCCGCCAATGTGCTGGAAAGCAACCGGTGGTGTAGCCCACGCGCGAAGGCGAGCAGATGGGTGAGGCAACATAGAACTGCGTAAAACGGATGCCTTGCTTTGCCAAACGGTCGATGTTGGGTGTGGCTATCTCCTTGTTTCCGAAGCAACTGAGATCCCCCCAACCCATGTCGTCCGTGAGAATAAAGAGGATGTTGGGCTTCTTGGGCGGAGCAGCAGACACTGAGCATGACACTGCCAGAAACACAAACCAGGAGACGATAGGTATTTTCATGGATCGGAAATCAGAGTCGTTCGAGTCGTCGCTCACTCAGGGGATTTCAATAGGCCAATCAATGTCTTCTCGATCATTTCCGGCCTCGCCAGCCCATCCCGCCATTCTACCGGAATCCCCGACTCGCCCCAGTAGGCCCCGGCAAGCTGGCCGCAGCCTGCCCCGGTCGTGTCGGCATGGTTCCTGACGGTTTTGTTCCTGTTTCGGATGGGCTGCAACCGGCAGGGGGCCGTTTCAGGGGGCCAGTATCTCACAAGTTCGGGGAAACCCCAATTCTAGTTGTGCGGCAACCGGTCCGCAACGAGCCGGGAGGTTCCAAGTATTTTTGTGTCATCGGGTAAAGTCCGTTCGGGTAAGGCTGGTAAAGCCTACGGCCTGGCCAGCAGGGAAATTGCCCAAATCACCATGCTATTCAAGGAATTGGTCAGATCTCGACCGGGCGACCGAAATTTTGTTCGGACAGCCGGACGACGGCCCAAGCCGCCCCTTGCAACCCGCCTCCCAGCAGGTAGATTGAGGGGAAACCACCAACCGGACACGAGACCATGAAACCCGCCTGCGCCATCCTTGTTCTGCTGATTTTCGCCGGAAAAGCGGCTTCCGCCGCCGCTGATGCACAGTCGGAGTTCCGGCCAGGCGAAGTCTGGCTCGACACAGACGGCAAGCCCATCCAGGCACACAGCGCGGGCATCCTGCTCCGCGAGGGCACCTATTACTGGTATGGTGAGGACAAGACCCACGGTGATCGCAACCGGATGGGTATCGCCTGCTATTCCTCCAGGGACTTGTATCGCTGGCGGCGCGAGGGGCTGGCCTTACCCAAAGAGGCGATGCCGCCGCTGTTCCGTGACGAGGGCATCGTCGAGCGGCCCAAGGTACTCTACAACGCCAAGACCCGCAAGTACGTGATGTGGATGCACCTCGACGATCCGGCCTACCGCGTGGCCAGCGCGGGCATCGCCACCAGCGAGCAACCAACCGGGCCGTTCGTGTTCCTCAAGCAGGTGCGTCCGATCCGCGATAACTTCAACTACAAGCCGGGCAACCCCGACCGGCAGAAAGAACTGGGCGGCACGTTTCGGGACATGAACCTCTTCCTCGACGACGATGGTGCGGCCTACGTCTTCTACGCTTCGGAGGGCAATGACACGATGTACGTCGTGTGCCTGGACGATGAGTTTCTCGGGCCGCAGACGCCCACCGTGCAAGGCAAGACCTGGGCACGGAACTTCGTCCGGCAGTCCCGCGAGGCACCTGCCCCCTTCAAGTGCAATGGCCGCTACTACGTGATCACCTCCGGCTGTAGCGGCTGGTCCCCAAATGCGGCCAGCTACGCCGTGGCGCAAAGCATCCTCGGCCCCTGGCAGACAAAAGGCAACCCGTGTGTAGGGCGGGGGGCGAATACCACGTTCCGCGCCCAGAGCACGTTCGTGCTGCCCGTGCCCAACAAGCCGAACTGCTTCGTCTTCCTGGCGGATCGCTGGAATGAGCGGAAGCTCGAAGACTCGCGCTACGTCTGGCTGCCGCTGAAGGTCAAGGAGGACGGGACGTTCGCCCTCACCTGGCGTGACAAGTGGGATCTGTCGGTCTTTGATGAGAAGTGAGTGATCCACGCTTCGTAAGATCGGCTCTGCTTGCCTTCGCCCGGCGGAGCTTTTTCTATTTAATTGGAGAGGCCCCCCCGAAGTAGAGAGTTTCGGTGGGAAGCTGGCCGGGTATGCCGATCCCGATGGGTTGCCGTTCTGGATAAACGACAAAGCAAAGAAGCCGTGATCGCCGCCTACTTCCCCCTTATCACCAGCACCGGCCCTTGAGCGACGACCGGCTTTTCCTTCGTCGCAGATTTCCTGCTGGCGGCGATTTCCTGCAATTTCTGCTGAAGGGCGGCGAGATTGGCTGGACGCTGTTCCTGGGCAGTTGGGAATGTGCTGGTCATTGGCATGGCCTCCGGGTGCAATTGGGCAGAAACCTTATCGGCACGGCCCACACGTGGCTTTCGGTAGGCCATCTGCCCCGGCAAAGTCTTCCTCTCTTTCCACGCCTTTGTGAACCGGAAGAAGTGGCCGAAAGTTTAGAATTTCTTCCGCAATATCTCCTGTTTTTGTGACGGCGAGGCGGCAACCATGATATGCTTTATTTGAAAGTTGACATCACTTGCCATGACACCCCGAAATGGAGGGCAAATCGTGCAAGATCCACCGGCTCACTTGCAATGAGGAGCGGCCGAGTCGCTCCTCGTAGGTCGTCCTGTTGTTCTGACCCCCATCCATAACCTTTCAATTGAAACACGAACCCCGCTTCATTGGCGGGGTTCGTCGTTTCTTGCCGACCGACACGTTCCGCTCGAACTCAAGTCGGGCCGGTTTTGACGGCGTGGAGCGGGACCACTACTTTTAGAGATTAGCAGAAGGCCCACCCGACTTCGCCGGGTGGGCTTTTCTTTTCATAGCCCGGTTGGGCTTTCGCCCGTAATGTTAGTAGTCATCGCCGCATTGCGACGGTCTATCGAGAGTTTCCGGCGATATTCATCGTCCGTGAACATGTGCGTCTCGCCGTCGCTATCTAGATACTCCATGATTACCATTGGCCCACTGCGGACGGCCTCTGCCAACTTGTCCAGGAGCGTCTGGAAGGGCACCCACTTTGGTGACGTGAAGGACGATGCCGGGTCTTGGATTTGGTGGAAACCGGCTTCCTTGATCAGCCGGAAATACTTCTCCTGGAAACGGGCCTTCTGCCGGTCTTTCCAGATCGGGTCGTAGCCCAGGACGTTCACGCCTCGGCCCAGCCGCTTGTTCTGACTGAAGGCATCCGATGTCTCGGCGTTGGCAGTGCCTTGGGCTGGACAAAATACTAATGCCGCTACTACGAGCAATAAAACGGAAAAGACCTGACGCGAAGCACGGCAAGACATGACTCTCATGGATCACTCCTTCCAATTCAATCGAATCCCCGCACGGCGTGTGGCTGATAGGGGGCTTCCAGTTGCTTGATGTCCTCGTCGCCCAGCATCAGATCGACCGCCGCAATCGCCGTCTCCAGGTGCTGGATCTTCGTCGCCCCGATGATCGGCGCTGTCATCGCGGGCTTGGTCAAAAGCCAGGCGATGGCAACCTGGGCAGGCTGAACCCCCAGACGACCCGCCACTGCCTGGCAAGCACGCATGACCTCGATGTCGGCGGGATGGTCGTACAGCTTCCAGGCGAAATCGTCGCTGGCTGCTCGCGTCGTGGGCGTCTTGTCGTCGGGCGTTTTACGCGTGCCCGCCAGGAGTCCGCGAGCCAGTGGCGACCACGGAATCAAACCGATCTCCTCAGCCTGACACAGAGGAATCATCTCCCGCTCTTCCTCGCGGTAGATCAGGTTGTAGTGGTTCTGCATGGTGACAAACCGTGCCCAGCCATTCTGCTCCGAAAGCGAAAGGGCCTTGGCAAACTTCCAGGCGGCCATGGAACTGGCGCCGAGGTAGCGGACCTTGCCCTGCCGAACCAGCAGGTCCAGGGCGGCAAGCGTTTCCTCCAACGGCGTGTGGGGGTCGAAACGATGGATCTGATAAAGGTCGATGGCCTCGACGCCCAACCGCCGCAGACTCGCCTCGCAGCCCTGCTGGATATGCTTGCGGGAGAGGCCCTTCATGTTCAGCCCTTCGCCCATATCGCCGAAAACCTTCGTGGCGATGACGACCTGCTCCTGCTTGGCATACTCGCGCAGAGCCTTGCCGGTGATTTCTTCGCTAGCGCCCAACGAGTACACGTCGGCGGTGTCGAAGAAGTTAATTCCGGCCTCGAGAGCCTTGCGGAAGAAGGGCATGGCCGCCTGTTCGTCCAAAACCCAGGGCCGCCATTTCGTATCGCCGTAGCTCATGCATCCCAGGCAGAGACGGGAGACTTTGACGCCGGTGCGACCGAGATAGGTGTATTGCATGGTGAAATGATCCTCAAGGATGGGTAAAGTGAACGCGTATTCTATCACCTGGCCGGGATCGGCAAGTGTCGTCGGGCTTCGTGGGAAGTCCGTTTATTATCCGGGCAGCGGCCAGAACAATCAACCGGACTCGATTACCAGCCCGTGCAAGACGACAGCATCAAGTGAGCAGACGGTAGCCGGATTGGCTTGTCGGTTCTCAATGCGTCGTTGCATTGCGGGGTCTCCGCACCTACAAGACGACCGTGTATTAGGCAGAAATTTCGGGCATGAGCGTACTCCTAAAATGATTGATTTCGATACCGAGGCTAGGTAGGTTCGTATATGAAGTCCTTTCGTGAAGTTCTGACGATGAACCTTCCCCACCGGATGGGGTTCGTCAATATCACACCGAGCGTTGTAGCTGCCGTCGGCAAGAGTGGCGTTCGGAATGGCCTTGTTCTCGTGAACGCGATGCACATAACCGCGTCCGTGTTCATAAATGACGATGAATCCGGGCTGCACGAGGATTACCAGAAATGGCTTGAGGAGTTGGCCCCCTTCGACCCATCGCCCCAGCGTTATCACCACAACAGAACCGGCGAGGATAACGCCGATGCCCACATAAAACGCCAGATCATGGGCCGTGAGGTTGTCGTGGCCATAACGGATGGCAAACTCGACTTTGGCCCCTGGGAACAAATCTTCTACGGAGAGTTTGATGGTCGACGTACCAAGCGAGTACTTGTGAAGATCATTGGAGAGTAGCGTGCTCGCCTCTTATTCCGTAATTTCTGCGAGGGCGAACGGATAGTAACTAAATCCGTTCTCCATGAAACGCTCGATCGGCACCAAGACGCTCGTTTATCCCACCCCGACCTAGATCGTCGGCTCTTACGACGCCGCAGGAATGCCAGACATTCTCAAGATCCTGCCGATCATCTTCTCGCCCGACAACCGCGTTTATTATGGCATCGGGGCTTCCCTGTAGATTTCCATCGCCTTGTCGTAGTATTCTGCGGCCCACACCGACAAGCGAGGGCTGATGGTCGACAACGCCCCCGCCGCCAGCTATAATAGGTCTCGGCTGAGAGGTGCGCGACTCCCGTATCCCAAAGGCACTGCGTGCTTACCCTCTCGGCCGCCATGATCTACTCCATGGCCTGGGCAGACCGCCACGGCCGCTATGATTGACGGTGCCGTTTTCTGAGACTATAGGTGCGAGAATCAACGTGAAATGGCTTCTAACGGCAGAAGAAAAGGAAGGCCCTAACCTCGTTCACTACCGCGAGTGGGTGCATGGCGCGGACATCGCCACCGAGGTCATCCGGCCATCGCAGCCACTTCCGCCGACCGAGGAGTTTGACGCCCTGCTGCTGACCGGCGGCGGCGACATTGATCCAGCCCGCTACGGTCAAACCGCACATGCCGAGACAGGCGGTGTTCATCGCGAACGCGATGAGATGGAGTTCTGCCTGTTCAAACGGTTCCACCTGGCGCGGCGGTCCGTACTCGGTATCTGCCGCGGACTTCAGGTGGTCCAAGTTGCTCTCGGTGGCCGACTGCTCCAACACGTTCCAGATCTAGTGAACCCCATGGAAGAGCGTCATTCCCCACTCGACGGCCAGGATTCCGTCCATACGCTCAACTGGCGGCCAGGTCCGCCGCTGGCAGTTGCCTTGCAAGGTCGAGCCACCGAGTGCAACAGCTCTCACCACCAGGCGGCCAATCCTTCTGCTTTGGGGCACGGGCTCGCTGTTGTGGCCGTCTCGGCCCACGGCATCGTCGAGGCCATGGAACTGGTCGGGGATAACGACACCTTCATCTCGTGTGTCCAGTGGCATCCCGAACGGATGCAGGCTGCCCAGCCCGCCGGCGGCGCACTTCGAGACTACTGGGTCGAACAGGTGCGCCGACGCGCCGACGTTCGCCAGTACCGCTGAGTATCGGAGCCTGCGGGGTCGCGGTAGCGGTTGCGGGCGTCCTGGAGGATGTTCTTCTCCCAGCGGCATACGAGTGGGTCAGCCCGTGGATGCCCGCCTTTGACGCGGCGTAGTGCGGGTCGATGACCCCGCTGGTCTGCGCCACCACGGACGACAGGTTGATGATCCGACCCCACCGGGCGGCCCACATGTTAGATAGCACCGCCTGCGTAGAAATACCGAAACGAGAAAGCCGTTCGAGATTCTCGTCGAAAGGCTTCTTTCTGCGGAAAGGTCAGGGCGACTGGATTTGAACGAAGTAAGCAGTGCTACTTTCGCGGGCCGCGGACGTAGTTGTCGCCAAATTGTTGCGTGTCGCTCGGTTGTGGCGGGGCGGGCAGATAGTTGCGGCGGTTATAGGCCGACTCCGGGCCGGGGACTTCGACCTGATATTGGGCACCCACGCGATTCAGGCGCGATCCGCCCACACCCCTCGCATAATTTGACTGCCATCTTGCTGTCGGTGGCACGACCACGGCCAGAGGCATTCCCCAGGCCGGGTCATAGTAGCTCGTATTCCATTCGCTTCCCGAGAGTCGTCCACGGCGCAGGAACTCTCCCGCGCGAGTTGGAAGTACCACTGCCAGCGAGGCCGCAATCAGTACGACGAGGCGTAGAATCGAGTTGGCTTTCATGTTGTGCATGTCCTTAAAACTTGCATGAGCTTGCCGGGGTGTGTAGGCCAGGAACGCTGCTGGTCAGCGACGGATGGAGCGTCGGGCGATGCCGCCAAGTGACCGAGGTCCGCGTAACCGTACCTTGACAGTCTCCGCTATAGGTCTTGTAGCCGCGATGATGAACATAGAGAAATTCGTGTGGCGCAAGCGGTTCGTAGGTAATGTAGGTCTGTCCAACCAGCGGCGGCGTCGGTCGGGGGCTTGGGTAGAGTGCCGCAGTTAGGCCCTCGGGGCCTGTCGGCATCGCATAGTAATTCGGTTCAGGACTGGCCCAACCAGGGGCACCGTAGCTTTGGGCGCATGCATCACCGGCCACGGCAAAGTATGTGGCTGCCGCCAAGATTGCGGTAACTGCCACCTGCGGAAATCTTCGAGCCATGATCGACTCCTCAATGATACTGGGGGGGTTCGGTCGTATAGATAAAGTCTCGGCCAAGGGCCATCGCATGGGTGAGTCTTTATTTGTTGGACGGAATAGGTTTGCAAATTCCCGAGAAAACCAAGCGAAAATCGCCCTAGAGACTGTCCGCAAATTCGCTATAATTGAACTCGCTTTCCTATCCACCCGCGATCAGCAACAGGTCTGAAATGTCCGATACGACTTCGCCCCTCGAGAGCGATGAATTGATCCAGTCCAATGGCGAGGCGGCTGCCAGCAATGGCGAGGTTCACACCACCCGTCGTCGGGCGACTGCGCAATCGATGGCCGCCAGTCAGAAAGAAATCTCGGTAAGCGAGTTTTTTGCAAAAAACCGCCATTTGCTGGGGTTCGACAATCCTCGCAAGGCCCTCCTGACGACCGTTAAAGAGGCCGTCGACAATGCCCTCGACGCCTGTGAAGAGGCTGGCATCCTGCCGGAGATCTGGGTGCATATCCAGCGCGTCGGCGATGACCGCTTCAAGGTCGGCGTGCAGGACAATGGCCCCGGCATCCTCCGTCAGCAAATTCCCTTGATTTTTGGCAAACTCCTGTACGGTTCAAAGTTCCATCGGATGCGGATGAGCCGCGGCCAGCAGGGTATCGGCATCAGCGCAGCCGGTATGTATGGCCTGCTGACGACCGGCAAGCCGGTAAAGATCATGTCCAAGGTCTCTAAACGATCGGACGCACACTACTACGAGTTGCAGATTGATACCAAACGCAACCGCCCGGAAATTCTTAACGGCAAAGGCGAGGGCGTCGTTATCGAGCCGAACGACAAGGGCCGCCGCGATATTGAAAAGCACGGTATCGAATGGATCGAAATCGATCACGGCACGCGGGTGACGATTGAACTGGAAGCGCGCTACCAGCGTGGCCGCGGCAGCGTCGACGACTACCTGGAACAGACGGCCATGGCCAATCCTCACGTGACGTTGCACTATATTGATCCTGACGCCGGCCCCTGGGACCGTCCGCGGGTGACCGACACCTTGCCGCCGGAACCGCGCGAGATCAAGCCGCATCCCTACGGCGTCGAATTGGGTCGCTTGGTCGGCATGCTCAGGGAAACCAAGGCGCCAACGGTCGGCCAGTTTCTCATTCAGTCGTTCTCGCGCGTTAGCCCGGCGGTTGCCCGCAAAATCTGCGAAGCGGCCAAGATTGGCGTGCGGAGCAGTCCCGTGAAGTGCGGCCGGCAGGAGGCCGACGCCATTTATCAGGCGATCCAGCAGGCAAAGATCCCTGCTCCGGCAACCGATTGCTTGGTGCCCATCGGAGAAGACCTGATCCTCAAGGGTCTGCACCAGTTATTGCCGGGCGAGTTCTATGCCGCAGCCACGCGACCGCCGGCCGTCTATCGCGGCAACCCGTTCGTCATCGAGGTCGGCCTCGCCTTCGGCGGCACTTCGGCGGCCCAGCGGGTCTCGCGCGAGGGTTTGCAGGAAATGCTCGACGCCAGCGACGCTCGCACCTTGCGGCAGTTCCTTTCGTCGTCGTTCGACGGCATCGGGGCCGACGCGGCAGACAAGATCATCGCCGAAGCCGATATGCGGCCGCGGGTTTCGCCCGGCAAGCTCGAACCCGAGGAGATCGCCAAGCTGCACGAAGCGATGCGGAACGTGAACCTCAACGACGGCCAGTCGATGAACATCCTTCGCTATGCCAACCGCGTGCCGCTGCAATTTCAAGCTTCGGCTTGCGCGATCACGCAAACCGTGCTGAGCACGAACTGGCGGTCCTATGGGCTGAGCCAGTCCCGCGGCTCGCTGCCCAGCGGTCCGGTTACGCTGATGGTTCACATGGCCAGCGTGTGGGTGCCTTTCACGAGCGAATCCAAGGAAGCCGTGGCCAGCTACCCGGAGATCCAGAAGGAGTTGCGGCTGGCCTTGCAGTCCGTCGGCCGCAAGCTGGCGATGTTCCTGAGAAAGCGGCTGCGCGTCAAACATGAAGGCCAGCGGCGGCAGATATTCCTTCGCTACTTGGGCGAGGTGGCCAAGGCCGTCAGCCGCATCAACAGCGCCGACGAAAAGAAGCTTTACGAACAATTACTGGAAGTGGCGAAAAAGCGAACCCTTGACGCCGATGTCCGGCTGGACGATCGCGGCCGGCCGATTGATGAGGAAGAAATCGATTTTGGCAAAAATGTGATTATTGTGGACCCAGAGGCGGAGGGGACGGAGAATGGGATGATTGTAAATTGAAAAGTGCAAAGTGCAAAATGCAATTTGAGGAGTGGTATAATGGTGGAGGATAGCCATACGGTCCTTTCCGTCTACATTGAAAGTACGATTCCGAGTTTCATTGTAGGCGAAACGTCGCCGGTCATCGTCAGCGCTGCCCGTCAGATAACAACCAGGCGATGGTGGAACGACAACCGTTTTGGATATCGTCTCTTCATCTCACGATTGGTGCGGCAAGAGATTGCGCGAGGAAAGACGAACTTGGCGCAGGAGCGATTGGCACTGGTAGCGAGCCTTCCGCAACTGCTGATTACGGACGCCGTGTTGGAGTTTGCAGACGAACTTCACTCGCAGCCGGGGTTAACGGAAGTGCCCGAGCAGGACGCAGTACACCTTGCCGTGGCAAGCTATTATCGAATGGATTATTTGTTGACGTGGAATCTTACGCACATTGCAAACGCCCAAACTTGGCGAGCCATCGAGCGTTTTCGCGCTCGTTGGGGAACTTACTTCCCCACGATTTGCACGCCTGACGAACTCATGGGCTTGGAGGCTGAGCATGAATGACGAATATATTGACGAGATTAATGCGATCCGACGGCAGATGATGGAGGAATGTGGGCACGACCTCAAAAAGTTGGGCGAACTCATCAAACGATCTCAAGAGGAAGATCCCAAGAATCTGGTTGCCGAGGTTCCGCCGTCAGAGATGGAGCTGGTAGTAAAGGCCGAGCGATGAAGACGATGAAGTGATTTCATGGCCAATATCGGCACTTGGAAACCGAAGGACTTCTGCACACAAGCTCCGAACGGAGGCGGCAGGTCGCTATTCATCGAGATGACTGACGAGTATAGCCATCTCTGGGATCCAAGTGTACGGTAAGGTGAAGACCGGCCCGTCTCCTGGCATGCGACTTGTTGCGTATTTCGTTACCTACATTCCCTAAGACTGCGAGGCAACTAGGATTGCGACTGACTCCGTCACTGCACGAGACTTGGGACTGACAACTGACAACTGACAACTATGCTCAAAACCAAAGTCACACTCGCTCCCCGCGACACGAAAACCCTCAAACGGCTCAATGAACTGGCCGATGTGGTGGTCGCCGCGGCGGATCGCTGCAAGGATCCGCACGTCGACATTCCGGCTCGGACCTTGTCGAACGTTCGCTACAACAAGGCCAAGCGGTTCATCGAGATGGGCCGCAACACGAATCGCCGCCAGCTCTTCAACCTCTCCCAGGCCAAGAGCTTCATGCAGACCATGCTCGTGGCCAGCGGTGTGACGCAGCTCATCGAGCAGGGCAAGACGACCAGCATCCGAGGTCTCTTCTACCTGATGAAGCACACCATCCACGGCACCAAGGAAGAGACCTTCGACAACCAGGGCGAATCCGACCCTGTGATTGAGGACGTGGAAGTGCTGCTCAATAGCCTTCGCGAGGAACTGCACCTCTACGCCAAGAAGGCCGGGGAAATGGTCGGCGATATTACGCTCGTCGATAGCGGCGACGAAATCAATTGTGCGCGAATGGGCTCCGGGGGCTACGGCATCCCGTCGATCGTCGAACCGGAGGTGATCCAGTTCAAGAAGACCTCGGCAAAATTCATCCTGCACGTCGAAAAGGACACGGTCTGGCAGCGGTTCAACGAAGACAAATTCTGGCGCAACAACGATTGCATTTTGACCCACGGCGGCGGGCAGCCGCCCCGCGGCGTGCGGCGGATGCTCTACCGCCTGCACAACGAGTTAAAGCTGCCGGTCTACTGCCTCTTGGATAACGATCCTTGGGGGTACTATATCTACAGCGTGATCAAGCAAGGCTCAATCAATCTGGCCTATGAATCGCAACGAATGGCCATTCCCGACGCCCGCTTTCTTGGCCTGCGGTCGACCGATTACGAGCGTTGCGCCTTGTCGGACAGCGTCCAAATCGCCCTCAACGATATCGACCGCAAGCGGGCCAAGCAGATCGCGAATTATCCCTGGTTCGCCAACAAGAAGCCGTGGCAAAAGGAAATCCAGAAGCTTCTGGATAACGGTTTCAAGCTGGAAGTCGAAGCCCTGATCAGCAAGGACATCAGCTACGTGACCGAAGAGTACACGCCGCAACGGCTCAAGGATAATAACTGGCTCGACTGAGCAAGGCGAAGAAGCGAAACCATTTATCTCTTAGTGAACGAACCCGTGGAGTAGACAATCATGTCCTTTACACTGGAGTATTGGATCGACGAAGGTTGGTACGTCGGCCGGCTGAAAGGTGTACCGGGCGTCTTTAGCCAAGGTGAAACGCTCGTCGAATTGGAGGAGAATATCCGCGATGCCTATCTGATGATGATCGCCGAGGAAGAGCCGCCCCCGCCAGGCGCCGTGGAAATCGAGGTCCAGGTGTGAAACGGAAAGACCTCATCCGTGAACTGACTTCCGCTGGATGTCACTTGCATCGCAACGGCGCAAGACATGACATCTACCGGAACCCACACACAGGACAAAAGGCACCCGTGCCAAGACACACCGAGATTCCCAATAGCCTTTGCAATATGATCCGAAGGCAACTCGGCCTTCGCACCTGAACGGCTTACGGCACCAAAACGATCTTGCCGGCCAGAGAACCCTTTTTCTGCAGCGTGTTCGCTTCCTGAAGCTTGTGGGCCTCGGCCGTTTCGGAAAGTTTCATGACGCGATCGATCTGTGGGCGCAACTTGCCGCGGGCCAGCCAGCGATTGATCTCGGCGGCCGCCTTGCGCTGCTCCGTGGCGGGGGAGTTGAACATGGCAAATCCATAGAGCTTGGCATCGCGGGTGTAGAACGGACCGATCGGCAGCGCGGACTTGGCCTCGCGACCGGCCATGATGATGATCCGTCCGCGGAAGGCCAGGTGGCTGATGGCGCGTTCGAGATTTGGTTCGCGGAGGTTTTCCCACCACACGTCGATCGCGCCGAAACGGCTCAACCCGTCTTCGACATTGCCCGTCTTGTAGTTCACTACCACGTTGGCGCCGAGGGTGCGGCAAATTTGGACTTTAGCATCGCTGCCGGCAGTCGTCATGACTTGGGCACCGATGGTTCTCGCCATTTGCACCACGCACGATGCGACCCCGCCGGAGCCGCCGTGTACGAAAACCTTCTCGCCCGTCTTCAGTTGGGCATCGCGGAAGAGACCGAGGTGGGCCGTGATTCCCACCAGGGCGATTGCCGAAGCGTCCTGAAAGGAGACTTCTTCGGGAAGGGGATAGAGCCATTCTTCATCAACGGCCGCGAACTGGGCAAAAGTACCCTGGCGGCCCAAGAGGCCCTGATTGCTTCCCCAGACGCGATCTCCTATCTTGAACCGCTTGACTTGGGGGCCAACCGCGTCCACAACGCCCGCCAAATCACAACCCAGAATGAACGGCTTGGGCAATTCCATCGAGATAGCGCCCGCACGAATATACGTATCGACGGGATTGACCGAAACGGCCTTAACCTGGACAAGTACCTGAGCGCCCGTCGCTTTTGGCTTGGGTAAATCGCCGTACTTGATCTGATCGGTCGCCCCGGTTTTTTCAATGTAGGCAGCTTTCATAATGTCCGTTTAGAAGTTTTCGGAGTAGGTGCCGTCATTGCGAACCCCGAGGCTCTGGTACGTAGGAAGATCAATCTTGAAGTTCAGCAATTTCACCGAACCATCGCAAAAGACCATCTGGAAGCCTTGGGAGTGCGCGCTGCCAAAAATATTGCAGGTTGTCGTGTTGGTGCCTTTCACGTCGTGCAGCGGCGCGGCGGCGACCCAGCGGTTGGTGTCATAGCCATTGCCTTGCAGCGCACAGTTGTTCTCGGCGCCAGGCGCTCCCGTGGAATACGTGTTATAGATGTTGGGATCGAGATACTTCTCGCCTGCCAGGAAGACGTTGCTCAGGCCATCGGGGACGTGCCCCGATTGAACTTCGCTCCGCTCTCCCGAGATACCGTTAAAAGTCGATTGATCGGACCAAGGAGTCGAGCACGTGGGATAAGTTTTGAGGCAACCGATAGGCGGGCCGCCGGTGGCCGTGACCAAAACCACGCTGCCGCCGTTCGCTGCGTAATCGGTTTTGCTGAGTTTCACGGGTTGTGGTTGGGCCGCATTGATCGCAATTCCACTCGCAGGATAGGCGACCGGTCTGCGACGGGTCGGACAGATCAGGGAGGGGATGACCGCGGACTGCGCTTCCGCCAACGCCAAACCCTTCGGGCTATTCGGATCATTGCTTTTAGCGCTGTTCGGATCGGGATCACCGCTTGGCAGGCTCTTGCCAATGTCGTGGATCATATCCAAACTCATGAAGGGGAGCAGATTGTAGATCCAACCGCCCGGTTGCCGGGCGCCGACGCCCCGATCGGGATCACCGACCCACAAGTAACCCCAACCGCTGGACGGAAAGTGGCCATAGAGGGTCAAGTGTGCCTGCGCGGCCTTCCCGATTTGGGCAAGGTTATTTTTGCACTGGGTCCGCCGCATCGACTCGCGAACTGCGCCGACTGCCGGCAAGAGCAGGCCCATCAAGATACCGAGAATGGCGATGACGACGAGCAACTCCACCAGCGTAAAGGCCGCATTTTTGACACGAGAAACCGTCATGGCTTGGCGCCTCCACCAAAAAAGACTAGGCCACCGCAGGCCGGCGGCCACGATTCAGACCTCTCTTCCGACGCCCGAATTATAATCGACCTTTTCCCTCGTTGTCAATGAATTTCCGCACTCACTCCTTCAATGCCTGAACCAGGTTCGTGAGCACCACCTTGGCGTCGCCAAAGAGCATGAGCGTGTTATCGGCAAAGAAAAGCTCGTTTTCGATCCCGGCAAAGCCAGGGTTCATGCTCCGTTTGATGACAAACACCGTCTTGGCCTTGTCGGCGTCGATGATCGGCATGCCGTAGATAGGGCTTGACTTGTCGTGCCGGGCAGCCGGATTCACCACGTCGTTTGCCCCCACCACCAGGGTGACGTCAGCCTCCGGCATTTCGGGGTTGATCTCCTCCATTTCAATGAGGCGGTCGTAGGGAATCTCGGCCTCGGCCAACAAGACGTTCATGTGGCCTGGCATCCGGCCGGCAACCGGATGCACGGCAAACTTCACGGTCACGCCGCGCTTGGTCAGGGCATCGTATAACTCGCGGACGCGGTGCTGGGCCTGGGCCACGGCCATGCCATAACCGGGCACGATCACGACGGTTCGTGCGGCATCCATAATTTGGGCCGCATCTTCGGCCGTGGCGCTCTTGGCTGTCCGCTGCTCGATCGCGCCGCTGGCAGCCTGGACCTGGCCAAACGCCCCGAACAGCACGTTGGCAAACGAGCGGTTCATCGCCTTGCACATGATGATCGAGAGGATCAGGCCCGACGAACCATCCAGGGCACCCGCCGCGATCAGCAGTTTATTGTTCAGCACGAATCCCATGGCCACGGCCGACAAGCCGGCGTAGGCGTTCAGCAGGGCGATCACCGTGGGCATGTCGGCGCCGCCGATGGGGATGATCAGCAGCACGCCGAACGCCAACGCCAGCAAGATGATGACCGGGAACAACGGCCAACAACCAGGATAAAACATCAGTACCACGCCGGCCAGAATGGCAACGCCGAAAAGCGACAAGTTGATCGCGTTCTGACCTTTGTACGTGATGGGCCGGGTGGGAATGATTTCCATGAGCTTGCCAGCCGCCATCAAACTGCCGGTGAAGGTCAGAAAGCCCAATATGACCTCGGCCACCAACGCGCCGGTTTCAAAGCCGCTAAGTGTTATGCGACGTTCGGTAGCCGACAAATAGTACTCCGACGCGCCCACCAACCCGGCGGCCAGTCCGCCGAAGGCGTGGGAGAGCGCGGTTCGCTGCGGAACGGCCGTCAGTGGCACCATCGCCAGCGGCACGCCGAGCACGGTGCCCACCACAAGGGCGATAATGATCCAGTTATAACTGTGGATTTCCGGAAGCAAGAGGGTTCCGCCGATAGCCGCCAGCATCGCCACGACGCCAGAGACGATTCCCCTCCGTGCGGTGCTCGGATGGCTCATCCACATCAGCGAGAGGATGAACAGTACCGCGGAAACCAGATAGATCGGTTGAATGATTGTATCCATGTTCATGACTTGTGAGGCTCCCGCTTCTTGAACATCTTGAGCATCCGATCGGTCAACAAGAAGCCGCTGACGATATTTGTCATCGAGGCGACCACTGCGATCGTGCCGAGAACTGTAGTAAAACTCGACGCCTGGCTACCGGCCAGGGCGATCGACCCGACCACGGCGATGGCCGAAATGGCGTTGGTCAACGACATCAGCGGCGTGTGAAGCAGCCGCGAAACATTCCGAATCACCAACAATCCCGTGAACGTGGCCAACGTGAACACGAACAGGAGTGTCATATAATCCGGTTTTGCGATTTCGGCCCCAGCGGTCGAAGCCGCTGCGGCCAGCAGTAATAGTGAATCAATCGACATGGTTTCATTCCATCCTTTGTTCTCTTGCGTGTGCCACTGCTTGCCTGCAAGCAGTGCCGTTCGGTTGCCGGCGGGCCGGTAGCAGTGAACTGTCCATCCCTCGTCAAAGAAGTTGCTGAATCCTCGCGCAGACGATTTGGCCGTCGCGGGCGATCAGCGTGTCGCGGATGATTTCATCTTCCAAATTGATCTGCACCTGCTTGTCCTTCACCAGATTGAGCAGGAACGTGGAAATGTTTTTCGCATACATCTGGCTGGCGTGCTGGGGAATTTCCGACGGCAGATTGAGCGGCCCGAGGATGGTGACCCCGTTGTGAACGATCCGCTGGCCGGCCTGGGTCAACTCGCAGTTGCCGCCGCGCTCCGCAGCCAGGTCAACGATCACCGAGCCAGGAACCATGCCTTCCACCGCCTGCTTGGTGACGAGCAGGGGCGACTTCTGCCCGGGAACCGCTGCCGTGGTGATGACCACGTCGCTACCGGCGACCGGCTTGACCATGAACTCCTGCTGTTTCTTGTTCGCGGCCTCGTCCTGCGCCTGGGCGTAGCCGCCTTTGCCTTCGCTGGCCGCGGTGTCCAGCGGCATTTCAACCACCTTGCCGCCGAGGCTCATAATCTGCTCCTTGGCTGCGGGGCGGACGTCATAGGCCGATACCGCCGCACCAAGCCGCCGGGCGGTGGCAATCGCCTGCAAGCCGGCCACACCGGCACCGACGATGAAGACTTTCGCCGCGTTCAGCGTCCCTGCCGCCGTGATCAGCATCGGGAAGATCCTGGGCAATTCCTGTGCAGCCAAAAGCACGGCTCGATATCCGGCAATTGTCGCTTGTGACGAGAGTACGTCCATGCTCTGCGCCCGCGTAATGCGGGGCAGAAGCTCCAGGCCGAAGAGCGTTGCCCCGGTAGCGGCAAACTCCTGATTCGCCTTCGGTTCCCCCAAGGGATCGCATAATCCGATGACAATCTTCCCCGCGGAGAGCTTGGGGAGGTCAGCCTTGCCTGCCTGGGGATTGGCACCCGCGGTGCGGACTTGCAAAATTACGTCGGCGGCGAAGACCTCCTCGCGCGTGGGAACCACCTTGGCCCCCTTGTCGACGTATTGGGAATCCGGAAACCCAGCAGATAGACCCGCCCCCGATTGCACGCGGACTTCAATTCCGGCCTTGGCTAAAGCCGGAATGCTTGCCGGGTTGAGGGCAACACGGGTTTCGCCGGGAAATGTTTCTCGAGGAATGCCAACGATCATGATTCTACTCAATCGGTGGGATGTGAATACGGTGATGCCACAAACTACAGTCTAGCCTACAAAAGCCGTAGAGAGGGCCGAGAGCAGCGAGTCCCACCAAAAGCGTAGCGAAACAGAGTTGGTGGGCCTCGTTTCACTCGTCCCAACCTACAAATACCCGGTTTCGCACTCAAATCCGGAAGAGCCGACCGATTCAAGGCACGAAACCTAGGAAAGAGTAGCATTATGATGGTTGTAAAGGTGTTTGAAAACCCCCTCGACTGGCTAGTTCTCCAATGGCGGGCAAAATTTCCGGTTTCCGAGTAGCGGACACCCTTGTCATGCGGCCGATATGTAGCTAAACTACATGTTTCCCGGCTTCAGGCTGAGTGGAAGGAATATTATTATCAGGATCCACAACCGATATTGTCGGGTTTGTGGCCGTTTTGTCAGGATCGTAAAATGCTTAAGATAGCGAAGACATACATGGCCAAGCCGGGCGAGCTTAAGGCCAAATGGTGGTTGGTGGACGCTACGGACAAGGTGGTTGGCCGTGCGGCCAGCGATATTGCGATGATTCTCATGGGCAAGCATCGTCCCACGTACACGCCCCACATTGATACGGGCGACTTCGTGGTCGTGATCAACGCCGAAAAGATCATCTTTAGCGATCCCAACAAGTGGGAAGAGAAAGAGTACTCTTGGTATACCGGCTATCCAGGCCAGCACCGTGAGACGGCCGCCACTCGCCGCAAGCGCAAGCCGGAGAAGATCCTCTCCGAGGCCGTGCGGCGGATGTTGCCCAAGAACAAGCTTGCCTTCAAAATGATCCTGAAGTTGAAGATCTATGTCGGCAGCGAGCATCCTCATCAGGCGCAGCAGCCTGAGCCGATCGAGGTTGCCGTTAAGTAGTTTGGTTGAATTCCGTTGCAAGATCCAGAAAATAGGTTAAAAATGGCAGAGGCAGTGACCACACTCAAGGGCCGAGCGGACGACATTTTGGGAACGGGACGGCGGAAGACGTCCTGTGCGCGCGTTCGTCTGCGTCCGGGACAGGGGACAATCATCATCAATAGCCGTCCCTACGATGAGTACTTCCGCAACATCTCGCACCAGAACGCGGTGCTTGCCGCCCTGCTCCAGACCGGCAAGCGCGAACTGGTCGATATTATGATCCGCGTCGATGGCGGCGGTATCACCGGTCAGGCCGATGCCTGTAAGCTGGGGATCGCCCGCGCGTTGAAGAAGTCGGGCGAGGACATGGACAAACTCCGCGAGAACGCCCTCTTGACTCGCGACAGCCGCATGAAGGAACGCAAGAAGTACGGTCTCCGCGGTGCCCGCCGTGGAACGCAGTTCTCCAAGCGGTAATCGCAGGATCCGCTTGACGGCTTCATAAATGTATTCAAGAAAACCGCAGTCCTATGGCTGCGGTTTTCCCTTGCGCAGTCGGTCCATATCCGTCCAAAACAACTTGTGGTGCAGGCGTCTCGCCTGCGAGGTAGCCACACCGCAAATAGAAACAGCAAACCGCATGGCTCCCAAACGGATCGTTCTGGCTGGTGGCAGTGGGTTTGTGGGCCAAGCCCTTGCCGGCCGCCTGCTTGCCGACGGTTATGAAGTGCTCGTTCTTTCCCGGGCCGCACCGCGAAATGCCCCTGGAACGATCATCCCCTGGGACGGTTCGACGCTTGGCGCTTGGGCTAAATTGCTGGAAGACGCCTTGGCCGTCGTCAATCTAACCGGCAAGAACATCAACTGCCGGCTGACGCAATCCAACCGCCGCCAGATCGTCTCTTCCCGCGTGGCGTCCGTCGAGGTAATTAGCGAGGCCATTCGTCGCTGCCGCCGTCCGCCGCGGGTCTTTGTGCAAACAACCGCGGTTGGAATCTTTGGCGACACGGGCGACAAAGTTTGTGACGAAACGACCCCGTCGGGCGGAGGTTTCCTCGGCGAGACCTGCCGGCAGTGGGAAAATGCCTTTAACGAGCGACCCACGCCGGGTGTTCGTCGCGTGATCTTGCGTCTGGGAGTCGTACTCGGCCGCGAGGGCGGCGCCTTTCCCTCGCTGGCCCGCCTGACCCGCTGGTTCCTCGGCGGGGCCGTGGGCAAGGGGCGGCAATATATTAGTTGGCTGCACCTTGCCGACGTCGTGCGGATCTACCGCGACGCCATTGACCGCGAGGATTTTCAGGGCATCTACGTGGCCGCCTCGCCCCAGCCGGCGACCAACGCCCAATTCATGCGCGAGCTGCGTGCCGCACTCCACCGCCCCTGGAGCCCGGCCGTGCCTGCCTTGGCCGTTCGCCTGGGTGGCTGGATTGCCGGCATCAATGCCGACCTCGCGCTAACCGGCCAGCGCTGCGCCCCGCGGAGGCTCATGCAGCAAGGGTTTGCCTATGAGTTTCCCGAGTTGCGCAGGGCACTGAAAGATCTGGCGGGTTAGTGACATTCACCACGCAATCCGCCAAACTCAACACGTAGGAACACATTTCGCATCGTGTTTTTGGGATTCGAGCTGCGTTTCTACGGTTTGAGAATACGACCGGCCTTTTTCTCCTGCATGTAGAACCTACGCCGGGCGACGGAATCTCCGGTTCGGGGATTGCGGCGGGCACTCGATTGTCCGTAGAATAGGGTATCCCTCAAGAATGGAGTGCGGCCCATGCAAATGACGCTCGACGAAAGGGAGGAAACTATGATTCAAACCGTTGAAGGCGTAATCGACACGAATGGTGTGGTGCGGCTCTTGGAGACCGTTCCCTTGGCTGGAGCGCGACGCGCTCTGGTGATGATTTTGGATGAGGAGCCGGGCGTTTATCCCAACGAAACGGCCCTTCTCAGCGAAGCGGCGCTTGCCCAAGGGTGGAACCGACCCGAGGAGGATGCGGCATGGTCGTACCTACAACCGGAGAAGTAGTTCTCGTTCAGTTTCCTTTTTCGGACTTATCTGCATCCAAGCTACGGCCAGCGGTTTGTCTGCGAGATGCGGGGCGCGGTGACTGGATTTTGTGTCAAATCACAAGCAGTCGTTACGCGGATCCACTCGCCATTGCCTTGAACGTGGCGGATTTCTCCTCGGGTGGCCTGCTTATTGCCAGCTTCGCAAGGCCTGGTAAGCTTTTCACCGCAAATACATCGCTCTTTGCACGATCCGTGGGAACGCTGAGTGATCCGGCATTTCGGCGAGTGCGCGATGCTGTTGTAAATCTCTTGAATTCCTCGAATCCCTGACTGGGCACCATTCCTCTGTGGAGTTCCTAGGTGGCTGGCTAAGCCTGCCATCAGTCGTACAGCCCTTCTATCACCCTGGTTAAATCTCCATCGCACAAGTTCGTTCTTCAGCCGTTTCCCTGAACCCTTTCCTGTATTCTACCTCGCCCCGCGGTTCGGCCAAGCCGTCAGCCGCCAGGCTGATCCGCCGAAGGCGGACTCTGCCGCTCGTCCTTTGTTGATTGCAGTTCCTCTCTTCTTTGTTCACCTGCTTCAATCTCTCGTTTGCGGGCTGTTGGAACCCAGAACTGGAGCCACCCATCAGATGCCTGGGGGCCTAGTATGGCGTAGATTGCGAACAATGCGGTGACAAAAGCAAAACCTAACTTGTCCCGAGGGGATCGGTCGGAGTAGTCCACAAAGGCCACGAACAAGAAGGCCATCAGCCCTGCCAGTATCCGAAATACACGTATCCGCATCATGTCTCCTTGATTCAATCAGCCCACATTGAGCAACTCTCATTGCGATTGCCAACGGCAGGCGCGTCCGACGCGCAGCGTCCGCAAAGTGCCGCAGCGGATACGCCGGGTTGGCAAACCGAGTTTGTTATTCGGGACCGCGAACTTGCTTCGCACTGGTTGTCGACCCCTTCCATTTCCACGTTTTCAAAAGCGTCTGGACCATCAGGTCTCGATCCTTCATTTGATTGCTCTTGGAGACTGACATCATGATCAGATAAAGAGTTTCATTGTGAACATTGACAATGACTGAACAGGGTACGTTGTAGTCCGCAACGTCCGATTTAACGTGAATTGCTTTATCGCCGTCAATGGCAACTTCCTCCTGGGAAATCTCAATGTTCTTTCCAGCCCTCATTACCTTGATCATACCATCCACTGTTTCCTCAATGCTCCCAACCGCCTTCCCGGCATCGACCAAGAGCAGGCCCTCGGCGGTCACCCGAAGCCGAGAGTTCAGAAAGCATCTCGCAACATTCTTTTTCTTGAAGGTGTCCGGAGTCGCGTAGAACCAGGGCGTTGGAACGTCAAATCGAAACGTATCGGTACTGTAGACCTGCTGCGCGGCAAACGAGTTGTTTTCCAGAGGACGGGCAGGAGGAGCCACGGCCTTATCGTCGGGTTTGTTGGGTCTGGTGGCCTTGTCGTCGGGTTCCTTGGTGGCGATAGATCTGGTCTCGCAACTGGGCAAGGCTAGTGCCAAGCCGATCATAACGATCGATATCATCGCTTTCATTGGAAAATCTGCGCTCTAGGGTTTGCAAAGAATGTCGTAGTTGAACACCGGGTCTATGCTCCGTGATCATCAGTCGAAGGTGACTCAGCGGGCAGGCCGTGTTGGCGGGATCGTCAGATCATTCCTGCTCCGTAACGCGTGGGTCAACAGTGTGCCGTCCGAAAGAAGCCATACGGCCAGCCGTGCCCAACGGCTGGCACGGTCGTCGCCGTTCGTGCCATCATTATACGGGTTGAATCACCAATCAGTTTACCATACTCCCACGGCCCGCAGTGCCAAGCGGCGACTCGCCCTGCGACCGTGCCTTGTTGGCAGCTAGTATTCGTATTCGTCTGGATCAATCCTTTCCAGAAATTGCTGCATACATTCGCGAGGAAAGAACTTGAAATTTATCTTGAGCGTCTCTTGCGGTGTCCGAATCCGGTATGTAAACGGCCCGTAGAATCGGTCGATTGGCCATCCGAGGCTAGTCATCGGGCAACAATCAGTAACGTCCGATAAACTTATCCGCTTTGTGACTAGCAAACCTGCATATTCAATGTAATCCGTGCCAAAGGCGACCCGAAGGCGAAGGCGGATGGCAAGCAGCCATACCAATGGTGCTGCACCAAGGGTGACCATCGCAATCTCGCTATGTACTGCACCGACCGCAATAATGAACCCGCACACGGGAAGAGCCAGTACAACCAAGCCGAAATTGGATTTGAATGTAGCTCGGTATTCCATGTCATATCAGGCCGGCCAACGGAAGGAGTGCTCGCCACGCGCAGCGTGGTCCGCGTAGCGGACTCTGCGACCTATGCCTTGTTGGCGGGTAGTTGCTTGTCCTGGAAATCCGAGTGACATTCCACATGCCAATTGCGTTTTTCAAGGACGTCTCGTAAAAGCTCATACAGAACGGCTTGGCTCTTCCGGTGCATGGCGAAAGCGACACGTTCGATCCGAGGCGTGCTGTCGCGTGGCTGGAACACAATCTGAAGGCTAACGCAGTTTTCGTCCTTGTACGTCCCAAAATGGAGCGAGACAAATTCGCCTCGCTCGATTTCTACAGTATCGGAAATGAACGGGCCACGGCGATCCAGGCAGATACGTCCGGTGGAAATTGCCAGAGTCTCCCGCGATACGTACCGCAGCCAGACGGCAAACACTGGTTCCCATCCTGACATCACGAACAGCGCTATCGCCGTTATCAGGACACAGGAGGCCGTTAGCTCGAAGTGATCGGCCAGGGCTTGGTGGAACACGATCAGTGTCGCCAAGACTGGCACAGTGACTACCAGCATCCACACGATATCGCACGCATCCGGGCGGACAAGGATATTTAACCAAGTGACTATATCCTCATCCTCGGTGCTGGTATGACGAACACCCTTTGGCAATGGAACGTCGCTCATGCCCATCGTCCGACGTTTTTACGAGGCCCGCCAACGGGGGCAGCACCCGTCGCCGCAGCCTCCAATTTCACCAGTTTCATCATGCCGCTCAGTTTACCATTGTTCTACGAGCAGCACCGCCAAGCGACGACCCGCTCTGCGGTCGCGGCGTGTTGGGCAGCGTGTTGCGGTGGCGGCACGTAGACGAGTTGCAAGTAGGTTGTTTGGGTCGCGGGAAGAGTGCGCCAAGTGTCCCGCCAGCCAGTGCCCCAAATATTACGCCGCCCGGTAGGGTGGCAATCACAATAATCGCAACGCTACCTGCGCTGGGGTCACGGGGGTTTAGAAACTGGAACGCGATCCCAAGTCCCATAGCACCATAAAACCCCGCTGCACCACCCACGAACGCACCGACAATTACACCCAACGTAACCCTTAGGAGGAGCATAATAGTATGAAGCACCATAGCAGTCCCTCCTCGCCCAACGGCAGGTATTGCCGACGCCGCCCCGAATGGAGCGAGAAAACGTGGCGTATCGGATATTGTACCAACAGGACACGCATTGCCAACCAAGGAAGGCGTACCCGTAGGGCCTCTGCGGCAAACCATGTTGGGCGACCGGTGAATCACCAAACCGCTAATCTCTGATTCTAGGCCGCAAGACATCGGCCATTGAGTACGGATCATCGAGTTTCAGATAGGCAGCGAATTGAAGCGCGATGGGAATTATCCAAAACGGTGAGTCGTCGTCGAAAGGCGCGGGCGAACCAGATAGGTTGAAGAGCGTTTTTGCGCAAATCTCCTCAAACGAGTATTGGTACTGGAGGCGGAGATCATTCTTTTGGTCAGCCCGAAGCGTTTTATTGCGGATGCGGTCAAACAGGTCGTGGCCCCGCCGCCAAAGTATGGGATCAGCGGACATGGATTTGAGTTCGGCGAGCGTCTTGGTGTCAGCGCAATGTGGCAAAAAGTAGTCGACCATCTGGCCGATCGCAGCGGCAACTCCGATTTCAGATGACATTACAGTAGCCCCAACGGACAGCCTGCCCGACGCCGCCCCAGCCGGAGCGACTAGCGTCGAACTGCCATTCAATTATCCTACGCCACTTTCACTTCGGGGTGGTGCTTGCCAAGGTAGGTCACAATCTGCTCCATCGCCTCGTCGGCATCTTGACGCAAGATAGGTGGATACGAGGGTAGCATTCGATCCCAGGATAGCCAGCCTCGCACTCCGAAAACGATGTAGACCGCTTCACTCGTACTTCCCTCAGGTCGCAAGGCAATCCACCTTACGTCCTTCCATCTCCAATTTTGCGATGGCGTGATAATGCCATCCTTGTCGATGCGGTACACGACGCTTCGTTTTTTCCAGAACTGCCAGATCAAAACACCTGACATGCCAAACATCCCAGAGAGCCAAATGACTGAACAGACCAGACTAAGGACATCGCACTGACCGAAGGGCGTCGGGTTTCGTGCTTCGTTTACAAGGCTGATAACCAGCAGCCAGAGCGCGAAGCTTCCCATAGCGACGGCGATTACAAGGTATAGGGGCTGACGCCCATGCCGGGAACACTCAAAAAAGACCGATTGCACGCGACTCCGCTGTCGCCGCGAGGCAGTATTGCGGGCTGGGCGGCGATCATGAACATGGTTCTGGTACCAAGGGTCGTACTGGCGCGATCTTATGCCAAGTCTAAATTCGAGCGGTGAAAGAACAAATCGGTTCACACACCAACTCCACGGGACAATCAACGCAAGCAGCAGGTAGGCTTCGGTTTGAAAGGTCGGAAGAAGACGCGAAATGAGGTAGGCAGGGCCTCCAATCAAGACAATGAAGGCAATACCGATAATCGCTAGCTTTGCGACAAGCTTAATGGCGAACTTAATGTATCGCATTAATGCCTCGTTGTGGCCAGCGGTAGGCTAGCCGACGCCGTTTTCTCCAGGGCCTGCCGCCGCAACTACGGTTAATTTTACCAAGGAACGACGACCTGCACCACGGCAAGGCGGCCGCGAAGCGGCTTCAGCGGGGGTGCCGGGTTGGCGGCTATCTTTCGATCGTGCATTCCGGTAAAGCCATCTGAAGCCCTTGGACGCCCGCGCCGGTCACCTTGGTTCCACCCAACCACAGCAGGTTGAGTCGGCGCAGACCATTGAGGTAAACTAACCCGGCATCGGTGACCTTGGTTCCCTCCAGATTCAGCGCTTCGAGCCTAGCCAATCCTTGGAGATGCTCCAGCCCAGCATCGGACACCTTGGTTCCCTGAAGATGCAGGTCTTCGAGTTTCTTCAGTCCCTTCAAATGTCTCAACCCTCTGTCCGTGACCTGGGTGCCGTCGAGCCACAAATTCCAGAGCTGGGTCAATCCTTTGAGATGCTCCAACCCAACGTCGGTCACGTTGGTTCCGGTCAGGCACAATGTCTTGAGATTGGAGAATCCTTCGAGATGCTTGAGCCCAACGTCGGTGACCTTGGTGTTCCACAAGTTCAGTGATTGGAGTTGGGTCAGCCCTTTGAGATGCTCCAGCCCGGTGTCGGTCACGTTGGTGTCCCACAGGCCCAGCGATTGGAGTTTGGTCAATCCTTTAAGATGCTCCAGCCCAGCATCGGTGATCTTGGTGCTCGTTAGGTCCAGCGATTGAAGGTGGGTCAGCCCCTTGAGGTGGATCAGTCCTGCATCGGTCACCTTGATAGTCAGAAGGTCTAGCGATTGGAGTGTGGTCAATCCCTTGAGGTGGACCAGTCCTGCATCGGTCACCTTGGTGCTCGTCAGCGTCAGCGATTTGAGTGTGGTCAATCCTTTGAGATTTGCCAGCCCTGCGTCCGTGACCTGACGCTCCCCAAAATCCACTTCAATCACTGGCTTGCCCGGAGTCTTCTCATCGAGAACGAGCTTGCCGCCCAGCCTCTCGATCTCGGCTATCGCCTTTGCGTGGTCGGTATTCGGTTCTGCCTCGCGGCAGAGGATCGGGGCAAACAGCAGGGTTGCAAGCAGGATTCGGATCATGGGATTGTCCTTAATCGTTCGCCGCCAACGGACGGGATAGGTGACAGCCGCAGGCTGTTCGCCGCAGGCGACGGAGCACCTATTCCGTGTTGTGAATCTCGGTGTGTTCGATCGTTTTATGCCGATCTTCCCATGCTTTATTGTAACGTGTCTGATGTTCGTAACTACGCGGCAAGCACAGAAACACCCACGTAATAAGGACTAAATGCAGAGCGGCGAAAAAGGCAAGTCGTCCCGGCACACCGTAGCGCGATCTCCACAGTTCGGGCAGCCAGATAATCAGGCTTGTTACCCAGCAGAAGAGGAATACGAGAGAATGCGTGAAGTGCTGCGCATCGAGCAGGAGAATAAAGCATGTGCCAATAAGGCAAAGCAGAATTGACACTGGCGATCGCCACGAGTTCCAGTCCCGCGGCAGTCCCTTGCGTAGCTCGGCGGGCGGAAAATCATAGCCGCAATGCGCGCAGACCGTCTCTTGTTGGCCGATCTCACCGTTGCATTTTGGGCAGTACGCCATTCTCGGCTGACCGTATAAAGATTACACAACGGAACGCCCGGTCGTCACCGCAGCCGGGCTCCTTTAACGGGTTGAATCACGATTTCGTTCTCTTTTCTGCCACGTTCGCAGCGCTAAGCGGTGACTCGCTCTGCGACCGGGCGTCGTTGGCGGAACTCGGCCTATCGGTAACTGAAATAGGCGATAATCTTGCCTGCTGCCGGTTTGTCGTCGTCAACCGATTTCCAGTTTGCGCACACTTTATGCAAGACGTCCGACAGGATTCCAAAGTCTTTGCCTTGCTTAGGAACCAAGCCTGGCGGCATAACGACGTAGCCATACTGCTCATCTTGGAACATTGGATAGGGAATCAAACCTTCCTTCAGACTGCGCCGTTCCGCTTCATTTGTATGATAAGGAATCTTCCTGAGGCGAGCCCAAATCGGTTCATTGTGTTCGCGAATGCGCATCAGCATCGCCGGAGAATGCTTGGGCAATACCTCAAAGCCGATGGTGACTGGACGTCTTTCCGCTTTGTCCGGTCCATTGTTGTAGTGGGAGGGCACGGTGTCCATTGGGTCAGTCTCTATGCGTAGGATTAGCAACCGGTCGCTACCTGTGAGGTTCACTTTCCAGGTGCCGGGCACGCAGGCAGTGATTCTCCCAACTAGGTCACTCGGGTCAGACAAGTCAGCCGCGAATGCAAGTTGCGGTGCTGCAACGAGCGTCAAAATCCAAGCAAGTTTTACTGAGTGGTTCGACATCATTTATTGCTCCGCCAACGGCTCGGCCTACACGACGCCGCCCCAAACGGAGTAAGTAAGGCCGAGCCACCAGTAAATTATCCAATGTCCTGGCCGTTCGCACAACCAGCTAAGGCGTGCCCGAAGGGCCTGTGCGTGTGGCCGTTGTTGGCGGCGTTCATTTAATCGAACAGTTCGGCAATGCCCTGTTTGACCATAACTTCTTATTGTACAGCGACGATTTGTACCTCAGAGTCGCGAAATGTGGCAGGGAGCGGCTCGCCATTTAAGGGGAAAGTCTCCAATGTAAGCGTGTCATCTTCAAGGAATGCGATGAACCCGGCGCAGTGGTCACGAAAACGCCCACTGAGGTTGGTAGCACCAGGATGTACTCGACGTGCCTTACCAATTGCCGAATGTTCTATCGAGACATAGAAGCCGTAGTTCGTGTACTCAACCAGTGGCAGTGATGCGTTTGCGAGGACTTGTGAGAACTCGGTCTCCGAAAGCTCGTCTGCCAACAGATGCCTCAGAACTTCGATTTCGTATGGTTTGAAGGGATGTGGCATAACGTCCGTTCATAAATGGCTGCGCGTTGCTCCCTGTATCCCCGCTCCGCCAACGGGAGGCGTGCTCGCCACGCGCAGCGTGGTTCGCGCAGCGGACTCTGCGAGCTACGCCTTGTTGGGCATTCGTCGCCAACGGTTGTGTCTTACAGCTTCTACAAGATCGGAAACTCTCAACTGACAACGCCCCTGTCCCCCAAGAAACCCCTCCGGGCCGAAGTGGCGACTCAGCTCCAGTCCGTCCAGATTCACATCGGGAAACTGTTTCGCAAGGTCCTTGAAAAAGTCATCAGCATCGTCCCCGGTGATCCCCAGATCATCTTCCAGGGTCATCGCCAAAAAAATGTTCGTCGGCTTTTCGGCTCGGTTTTCCGCAACAAAGCGCTTTACTCTTAGCGTGACCTCATCCGTCGGTTCGATACCGGCAGCCGCCCGAAACCGTGACAGCGTTCGCCTCCACCGGCACGTACCGAGGACCTGCACGACAATGAACAGAGTTAACACGATACCCGCGCACCAGATCCAGTCGATCATCGGCGAATTCCCATGCTTAGTTCGCCCAACGGGAGCCACGGCCGCCGCCGCAGTCCCCGACTTCATAGGTTCTCACTTCCACCTATTTTACCCGCCTCCCACGGCCCGCACCACCAAGCGGCGGTCGCGCAGCGACGTTGCAGCCGTGGCGTGCTGGCAGGCTCGCTGGTCCAAATTGCGCGATTACAGTGGCTTTAATCGGCGCTACTGATACCAGCCACTCTCCAATTGACCAAGTCAACGAAATATCCCATGTCGTCCACATCTTCCAGATTTGCAGTGAACTGGCCAGTCCAGTTGTACAAGCCGTCACCTGCGGAAATCTCAATGCTACAGAGGTGGAAGGTCCAGTTCTGTCCAACGTAGTCGGCAATCGCTCTTGAGATTTCTGGAAATATGTCGCCCCACCTCTGTTCAATTTGCTTGAAAAGTAGTCGTTGCGAAGCCGTCGGCCCGCTTCTTGGGGCGTCGATGCAAACGGTAATGCGCTCTCCGATTGGCGAGAAGAGCACTTCGCACTCCCAGCCACAGTCAGGGAACAGCCGAAGGTCTCCGAAGGTGGGGTCGTCAATCGCCGCTACGTACTTGCCGCTCTGTGCCGCTTCTTTGGACGCGCAAGAGCACACACGAATTGCGAGATAAATGAGAAAGACAAACGGCGCGGCAAATACGAGAATTAGGATCGCACCGAGAACTTCCCATAACTTCGGATCGTTGGCCAGGTTCATACGATCAACCAGCGGTTAGGACAGCGGTCAACGAAGTTGATCCGGCGCAGCCGAACTCTGCCGCTCGTCCTTTGTTGGCGGCTCCCAGGTGATCTTGCATTTTGGCAACGCTTTCTGAAGCCCTTTGACTCCCGCACCAGTGACTTGTGTGTCACGGAGCACTACCTTCTGAAGTTGGCGCAATTCTTTCAGGTGCTCCAGCCCGGCGTCTGTTACGCTGGTAGCGCGCAGGTCAAGCTCCTTGAGATTCGGCAATGCTTTCTTGAGATGTTCCAGGCCAGTATCGGAAACCTGAGTGCCCCATAGGCTAAGCACCTCAAGGTGGCGAAGCCCGCTGAGATGTTTTAGCCCGTCGCCTCGAATTTGAGTTTTGTCAAGCCCCAGCATCCGTAGTTGGGTGAATTCTTTCAGACGCTTCAGTCCAACGTCAGTGACATTGGTTTCGGCGAGCACGAGCCATTGGAAGTCTTCCGGCTTCTTGAGGCTCTTCAGAACCGCATCGTTCACACGATCTCCCATCAAGACCAAGCCCGGTGGATTGACTAACTGCCTGACAAGCCCCAGTGCTTCATCGGTCACCTGGGAACCATCCAGAATCACGTCAAATTTCATCTTGCCGGAAGCTCCTTCACAGGACAAGACGGTTCCCCCGAGCTTGCGTATCTTCGCAATTACCGTCGCCTGCTCAGGGGTCGGCTCCGTCGCCCCGCTCGCCGCCGCAAAGCCAATCGCTACGCTCAAAGCCGAAATCAGGAGTATGACGTGTCTCATAAATGCCTCATTTCAAAGTAAACAACCAAGCTCCGCCAACGGAAGGCTGGCTGACGCCGCCGCTGCCAAAGGAGACGACGTTGGCCACGCGAGAATTATCCAGTGTCACCGCCGCCCGAACCGGCAACGAAGGCGTCCCGCAAAGCGGGCTGAGCGGCAAGCCTGTGTTGGCCGAGCTTCATCGCAGCGTTGTGCGGCACTAGCCGCCCCTGGCTTGATTCGGAGGACTACCATGACGTCGCCGCGACGGGCGGATTCAGTGATCGGGTCCGCACCCGGATCAAGCCGGTAGCTAACGATCGCTTCCACATGGAGCACAAGTTCTCGGAACTCGGGCGCGGGCAAGTACGTCACCTTCGTCACCGGTTTGCCGCTGCATACTGTGGCGATATCATCCTCCGCAAAAGTCACGGGGACTGCGTTCCGCTCCAGGAATGTCGTGGTACGGGGAACCGCCATGACAACCTCCAATGTCGCATACAACTCGACACCCGGATGGCTAGAGATACCGGCCAGCTTTAAGCTGTAAATGAGCCCTTGGCGGACGTTACGGCGACCAGGCACTACCAATGGCTCTGAATCATACCACTCGCCACTACCGGTATCACATACAACTGTCATTCCCTCCGGGCCCCAGAAAATCACTTGGGTGTCCGGAACCGGTGCGGATGGCTCACCCGGCGACTTTGTTGGTGCCTGTGCCAAACCGCACACGCCGAGTATGACGATCAATAGAGCATTAGGCATCAATTACCTCCATGTTCATGTTGCTGATGTGGCTAACGGGAGGCGTGTCCGACGCGAAGCGTCCGCGAAGCGGCTCTGCGGATACGCCGGGTTGGGCAATTCTAAGGTTCTAAAGTTCGGAGAGTGTCAAGGTATTCCGACCAGTTCGGGTCAGGTTCCGCTGTCAATTCAATTGGATATGGCTCGTCGTGCGGAAGGACATTCTTGATCCGTTCTGCCGATTCCTGAAGGTCCGACGAGAAGAAGACCCACTGGCGCAGGCCATCGCAGGTCAGTACATGGGTTAGGATTGCGTGGTTGTCTTGCTCGAAGGCTCCCACGAGGAGATCCTCACAAGTTCGCATCCTTCCAAGCTCATCTGAACTTGGCATCCCGGAGTCGCTGTCGAGTTCATATTCCCATACAATTCGGAGCCGGTGTGGTAATTGCGGATGGCCTGCGAGCGAGCGAAGGTTCTGGCGGGCTCGGACAAGCATCGGCTTGCCATCCAGCGTCCCCTCCGATGCCACCCACCTGTCGTCGATAACGACCATCGCCAAGTCGGGATACACCATATACTCCTCGCTCGCACAACGGGTGCCACGGCAGCCGCCGCAGCCCCCTGCTTCTTCAGTTTCGCCCTTCCACGTATTCTACCAGCCTCCCACGGCCTGCACCACCATGCGGCGGTCGCGCAGCGACTTTGCGGCCGTGGTTTGTTGGCAACTAACCTAGCGATCTTGGCATAACTGTGGCACGCCACCTCACTTCCCGCCTCGATATTAGTGTAGCATCGAAAGGAACTCCTCAAAACTGTCCGCAACTGGCTCCGTATACGGGTGATCCTCTCTGGAAAGCTCATGAAACCAGCAAACAACAGTCTGATGCGAAACCTCACTTAAGTCAAAGCACAGAAAATCACCACCGCGCAGCTCCACGAATGGAATAAGTAAGAGCCCAAGTCGATCTTCGAGATTCGACCACATCACATTTACGTTTGCGTAGCTAATGACCTCATTTTCCCTCGACTTCAGATCAACGAAGTTAAGAAATCGTTCAATGCTTCGACGATTCCCGGCCTTAGTCACAAATGCTCTTACAACTGGTACACCGCCGTGAAAGTTCTTAATGTGTTCCACGTAACTAGGATCAAAGCGAAACGACTTGACGTCGCGAGCAATGTAATTCTCAAATTCCCTAAATTCCCGTTCACTGAACGCACCCGCAAAACTACTTGGCACATAATCGATGAGCACCGGCATGATTGTGACTCCTTGCCAACGGAACAGGCTGGCCGACGCCGCACATTCCGACGCCAACCCGGCCCGAACTAGGTTTCATTTTATCAGGGTCGAGCGGCTCGCACTACGGCAAGGCGTCCCGCTCTGCGGCCAGCCCGTGTTGGCCGAACACTATCTCCCGAGAGCGATATAGGCGATATATCCGATCAAGCGAACCAGTCCCGCCACAAGAAACGGCGAAAAACCAATCACCTTGGTCCAGATTCCGTGGAATCGCCATGTCACCAAAGTCAATACAGCCATGAATAAGACAATTGCCATCGCATAAAATAAATAGTCTATTTCGGGAAGGAGGAAGACAACCCCAGGACTATTCGAGTGTGGGTATTTCGTTTCAAACTCATGAATGGCTTGTTGAACGGCGGGTTCAACTCGCAGATTGTAATCCGCGAGAACAGCCACGTAGAGACAGCATGCAACCAGAAGCACTATGGTACAACACCGCGATAGCCAGCGTGGGACGCCTTTGCGTGGTGGGGCGGAAACGAAGCACCAAGCGGTGTTCAACCACCGACGCACTAGAAATACCAAATCAGGTCCGCTCGCGTCCGTGGCTTCAACTTCTCGCTTGAAGTCCGCATCCAGACACCCATCCCGCGATGTTCCGCAATTCCAGCACACGTCAAACGTGTCCTCGATCGTCTCAGCACATTTGCTACAATTCCACACGGACGATCCCAATGAACAATGTTCGATCAACGGGAGCCGCACCCGTCGTCGCACTTTCCAACGGGCCACGGCTGAAACTACCAGTCATTCTACGATCTTCCCGGGCCCAGCACCACCAAGCGGCGTACCGCTCTGCGGCTGCGGCTTGTCGGCATATTCATCGTTGAGTATGGCGTCTTTCGCAACACAGCACGTTACTGGGTAATTCCTACTCCTCCTTCACAATCGCCCGAAGTTCTCGACAAACTCGCCGCACCCGGTTCCATTCCGATATTTCTTCGCGGAGATCGACGTTCGAGCGCTCGACCCAACCTTGCCAAATCTTGCCGAAGCCGTCCGAGCCGGGATTGCCGGTCTGGCAGGTGCCGGAACCGTCGGTCTCCTCGTAGAGATTCTCGCCAGTCTGCAAGAGGCCTTCCGGGTTGACGAACTTGGCCATCTGGACCGTGCCCACTTCCTGAAGATGTTGGCTCGAGGGCGTGCGACAGGAAACCACTCCCTCGGCATTGATCGATATGCTCGTTGCGTCGTTGGGAATCGTGATCGCGGGCTCCAGCACGCGGCCAGTCTTGGCCGATCCGATGACAATTTGACCGTTGGAATTCTGCGCAAAGTGCCCCGCTCGGCAGAAGACGATTGTGCCTGATGGATCACGGAGCTGGAAGAACCCGCGACCTTCGATGGCAAGATCGAGTTCACGGCCTGTACGCTTCAATCTTCCCTGGCGAAAGTCGATTTCGGTGCCCGCGATCTGGCTGCCCGACCCGATGGAGAATCCGTTCGGCGAGAACATGCCGCTGGAGTCCTGGACTCCAGGCAGACGCTCTTGGCGATAGGCGAGATCTTCGATGATGGGTCGCGATCTCTTGAAGCCGGGCGTTTCTGCGTTGGCGATATTGTTTGCGATCACCGCCAGGACGGTTTCACAGTTTTCGATCGCTGACTCCAAAGTGCTACCTGCCTCGCTGCGGTCGAGACCGGCGGCTGGTAGTTTGTGGCGATTGCTTTTGCCAGAATGCTTCCTCCCGCCTTTGGCCGCCTTGCTTTGTATGGATTGCGTGTGATGTGCGGACGGCTTGGCTGCTTCTGCAAAATGATCGTTACCGATAAGCAAAAAACCAAGAAATAAGGTCGAAGCCGATCGGAGCAACATAGTCATCACGCTAGCATTCATCGATAAGTTTTCGTACAAATGGGTTCGGCTGAGGTATCTGGCATATTGTGCAGCGCACCGTGATGCCAACGAAGCTCTTGCGATCATCGTGTCTGCAAAACCGGAAACCTTACCCATCTTCACAAATGGATAATGCACCATCGGAACCAGGATCATTACAACTACTATGCCTAATTCACTCAAATATGGGGTGTAGTCGCCGCCCAGTCCGCCAAGTTTCTACGAATCAAACCTCTGCTCAGTTCGCAAAAAAAGACTTTGCAATTCTCCTGGGCGGCGTTGGCAGCGGCTTGCTGGTAATCAGCCCGATGCAGCGGCCCTTGTTGCCGCACGAGCAGTAGTACAAGTAAAAGGTCTCGTTCTTCGGATTGAATACCAGCGAGACCTTGTGGGCAAACTGCTTGTCCAGTCCGTCGGGATGGCCGCCCGCCTTGTACAGCGGCTCGGGGTCCGCGGTCCAGTGCAACAGGTCGCGGGAGAAGGCCACCATGACGTGCGCGCCGCCACGGCCAACGCCGAAGTAAAGCATGGTCCAATGGTCGCCGTCGCGGAACACCTTGGGATCGGAGGCGAAATGGTCGTCAAAGCCTCCTTTCCGCGTGCGGACGACGGGGTTTTCCGTGTGCCGTTTCCAGTTCATCAGATCCCTGGAGAAAGCCAACCCGGTCTGCTCGCGCCCGCCCTGCGCGGCATTGTAGAAGTTGTAGAACTTGCCCTCGTACTCCACGAGCCACGGCTGGTAGATGCAGCTATTTTCCCACGCACCGCAGTCGGGATCCTGCACGGCGAGGATCGGCTTGTCCTTTGCGCGGCGCCAGGTCAGGCCGTCGTCGCTCTGGGCGACGCCTTCGTAGCCCGGGCGCAACTCGTAGCCGCCCTGGTGCGGATAGCAGCCGTAGAGCGTCCAGAATTTGCCATCGCGTTTCTTGAGCGTGCGCGGTGAACGGACCTCGTAAGAATCGTAAAGGTAAGCCCCGATGACGCAGCCGCCGTGATCGAACTCATTCTTGGGGCCGAATCCCATCGCCAAGCGAGGCTTCTCCCAGTGAATCAGGTCGGTGCTCTCGACCACGAAACTGTTGTAACCGCCGTTGAAGGCGATGAAGCTCATGTACCACTTGTCTGGCTGGCCGGGCAATTGGTAGACGCAGGGGCAGTCGCTGTTGTGGAACTTCTCGAGTCCGGGAACGTTGGGTTTTTCCGGCACCACCGGATCGCGCCAGTAATGCCAACCGCGATACGGCGCGCTCCAACTTTTCAAGGTTGCATCGTCGATCTTCGTTTCTTCGGCCGCCGTGGCGATCTGCGCAGCCAGCGCCAATGCGCCCACAATCCCCAACAATCGTTTCATGGTCTACATCTCCCGATTTGATTTGGCTGCATTCTACCAGAGTTCGGGCGGATTGCCAGAGACCGGGGCTTGACGCTCAGCACGAAGTAGACAGTGAAATCGACGCATTGGAGGAGGAACCAATCCCTCCTCATCCCCCTGTAGCTTGATATCGTTGAGTGCCCGAAAGATGACTGCGCAAGGCGTCCCGCTTCCAATTGACATTTACCCCGCAATCCGCCAAACTCAACACGTAGGAATACATTTTCGGGATCTTCCGGTTCTAGGTGCGGAACGCGGGTAAGATAATTGTAGGGTGGGCTTTAGCCCGCTTTTGCAGGCTTTTTTGGAGAAGGCGGGCTAAAGCCCACCCTACTGCTGCACCTAGAACCGGAAGATCCCATTTCTGGAGAATCTCAGATGCGGTTGATATTGGTCGATCGTCCCACGCCCCAGCGGCGGAACTTTTATCCCTTGGCGCTTTCCCGGCCGATCTGGGAATTGCGTTGCGGCATGACGTCGCTCGGAGAAAAGCTTTTCGATCGCGTCCGCCCGGCAGAAGTAGCCTGCTTCTTGCCGCCTTACCTGGCCGAGGTCTGGCGGCAAGGCTGGCCTGTCAACGACCCAAAAAGCCTCTCCGGCGCGGACCTCCTGGTGGTCGATGCCCGCGTTAAGGCCGACAATCTGCCAAAACTTGAAGAAGGCCCGAGCCGCGTATTCCTCGATGCTGACGGCGAGGTGCTTATGGCACGGATCGTCCGCGAAGACATCGTAAAGTCCGGCGCGGATTCCATCGACGCACTCTTGCGCTGGGCCAAGCAGAATCTCCCCCCGGCCGCGGATACCAAGCTTCTAACATGGAATTATACCTGGGACTTGATCCTGGCCAATCCCGCTCAACTGACCGAAGATTTCCGTACGGCCGGACGGAGCGGCATTGACACCGAAGCCAAGGTGGAGGATCCCAGCGCCATCCGCGGCAGCCGGAGCGAAATTTTTGTTGGCCGTGGCGCAAGGATTCATCCCATGGTGGTCCTCGATGCCGAGCGGGGACCAATCTTTATCGACGTCGGCGCGGAGATCCATCCCTTTAGTCGCATCGAAGGCCCCTGTTACATCGGCCGCAATTCGATCTTGCTGGGCGCCAAGTGTCGCGAAGGGAATTCGATCGGTCCGATGTGCCGCATCGGCGGCGAGGTGGAAGAGTCGATCATCCAGGGCTATTCAAACAAGTACCACGATGGATTCCTCGGCCACGCCTATGTCGGCCAGTGGGTCAATCTCGGTGCTCTCACTACCAACAGCGATCTCAAAAATGACTACTCGGACGTCAAAATCACGCTCGATGGCCACACGCAGTTTCCGACCGGTTCGACGAAGGTCGGGGCGTTAATCGGCGATCACACCAAAACCTCGATCGGCACATTGTTGAACACCGGCACTTACGTTGGGGCGATGACTCTGCTTGTGACCAGCGGCAAATTACTCCCCAAATTCATTCCCTCGTTCGCATGGTATCTCAACGACACGATCAGCCAGGGCACTGGCAAGGCAGCGCTTTACGCCACCGCCCGCATGGCCATGGAGCGGAGGAAATGTTCCTGGACCGAGGCCGAAGAAGCGATGTGGAATGCCGTTCATGAAATCACCGCGGAAGAACGGGAGAACGCGATCGAACGAAGCATGCGGAGAACTGGGGGAAAATGAATGGAAAATTCAACTACTCGCACTGCGATAATTGGCAAGGGCCAATTGAAAGACCCAGCGCGAGGCGGCCACGCTGGCGGCAGCCGCCAAAATGGTGAACCCGGCGAGCGGCCAGTTCTGCTTTTCCAGCAGCCGGACGAGCATCCGGGCAGGCACGTTCACCACAACCAGCACGGGAATGATGAACGTGAAGAACGACCGTAGCGGCTGGCCCCACGGCCCGGTGTAAATCTCCATGGGGTAGCGCGAGAAGGTTGTGATGTAGAACCAGAAATCGTAGAGCGTCTGGTTGCGCCCCATCCAGACCGTCGATGACGCCAGGGCGATCATCAGGCTATAGTAAATTGCCACGCCGCAGATCACATAGAGCACATAGAGCACGACCTGCACGACCTCGGGAATATAAGCCAGATGCACGAACGAATATCCCAGCAGCACCAGGCCCAAGGCGAGATTGGAAAGCGATGACCACTCCACGCGACGAAGCGAAATCAGAAACTGCGTGTCGATCGGCTTGAGGAGGATGAAGTCCAGTCCGCCGGTACGGATCAGGTCGGTCAGTTCATCAACGTTCGTCATGAAAAACGCTTGCAGCAAGGCGTTGATTACCAGACTGGTGGCGAAGAATGCAAAAAATTCATAACGTCCCCAGCCGGGGTTTTCAGCGGTGTTGGCCCCGATGAAGTCCGTATAGTGGAATATCAATAAGTAGAAGATCAGGTTCAGCAGCATCCAGGCCATCGAGGTGATGGAGTCGATGATGAAATTGCCGCGGAACGTCATGTCGCGGACCAGGCTGTTCCGGGCGAAAGTGAGAAAGACGCGAAAATAGGCGGCCGTTAAGCCCATGCGGATCAACCTCCATAAGCGCTGTAGCGGCGCACTCCGTAGTGGAACATCGTCCGGGCCGAGAGATAAAAGAACACGACCCAAAATGCCTCGGCCGCCAGACCCCAGGCCAGTTGCGGACCGGTGACCTTCTGCAAAAAAACGGCTGCCGGAAAATAGGCCATGTATTGCAGCGGAATGAGCTTCAACACCGTCGGCCAATAGGAAGGCATCATGTCCAGCGGGAACATCTGGCCGGAGAAGAAAAAACTGACCAGCATGTAGACGAACAACAGCGAGCTGACCTCCAGAAACCAGAAGCCGATCATCCCCAGCGTAGCCTCCAGGAAAAACCCGAGCAGGAACGACATCAACAGCGAGGCGATGAAGGCCAGCATGGTCCACGCATCCGGCCAGCCGCTGAAGTAGCCGCGGCAGATCCAGAAGACCAAAGCGAACGGCCCCGTCGCCACGCCGTAATAGACCAGCTTGTGGGCCAAGCGGCTCATCAGCACGAAGCTCAACATGTCGACCGGCTGCAAAAGATATTTTTTGATCGTGCCGTCGCGAATATCCCGGGCAATGCTGGAGGCCAGGCCCGGCATGCTGGAGAACGCCCGACTGACCATGGTCAAGAGGTAGTAAGCGATCAGGTCGTGATAGTTGTAGCCCGCGATCGGGCCTGGTCCGCTGGTCATGCCGCGGAAAATAGCGTCCCAAAGAAAGATTTGCGTCACGATCGGCAGAAATCGCATCAGCGTGCCCAGCGCGAAATCGACGCGATAGGCCAGTCGCTCGGCAATGCTGATGCGGAGAATAGTGAAGTAGAGCATGGTGGCGAATGGCGAATGGCGAATGACGAAGGCATTTTCCCTTCTTCGTCATTCGTCATTTGGATTTCGTCATTGCATTATTCCCCCTCTTCTTTGTTGTCCTTGAACACTTTCGCAATAATCTCTTCCAGCGGCGGGTCTTCTACGCTGATATCTTCGATGGCATAGCGGGAAAGAATGGCGGAGAGAACCTCGGTCACCTTGCTTCGCTCGATCCGCAGCTTCGCCCGGGGCGGCTCGATCAGCAGCAACTCGCCGTAGCGGCTCAAGTCGTCGGGCATCTTGCCGTCGGCAACCAAGAGCGAAATGACCTTCTGACCGCCGAATTGATCGAGAATCCCTTCCAGCGAGCCATCGTAGATGATCCGCCCCTGGGCGATGATCACCACGCGGCGACAGAGGGCCATGACGTCTTTCATGTAGTGGCTCGTCAGCAGGATGGTGACCTTCCGCTCCTGCTGGTACTGCTTCAGAAAAGTCTGAATATTGTGCTGGGCAACCACGTCCAGGCCGATCGTCGGTTCGTCGAGGAAAAGGACCTCAGGACGGTGAAGCAAGGCGGCGATGAGTTCCATCTTCATCCGCTCGCCGAGCGAAAGTTCGCGAACTGGCCGGCCCAGCAGGTGTTGGACATCGAGCACCTCGGCCAGGCCGTCGCGGGTCTTTTGGAACTGCTGTGGCTCGATGCGATAAATATGCTGATGCAGCCGGAACGATTCGGCGGCAGGCAGATCCCACCAGAGTTGGTTTTTTTGGCCCATCACCAGGGCAAAACGGCGGCGGTAGGCGTTTTCGCGTTTCCAGGGCACGTAGCCCATGACGGACGCCGCGCCGCTGGTCGGGGTGAGCACGCCGGTGAGCAACTTGAGCGTGGTTGTCTTGCCTGCCCCATTAGGCCCCAGAAAGGCGACGAACTCACCCGACTCGACCGTGAGATCAATGCCGCGTACGGCCTCGATGGTTTTGAAATCGCGATGAAACAGCCCGCGAATCGACGCCCCGAGTCCCTCTTTCTTCTGGAAAACGCGGTACGATTTTGAGAGCTTGGCGATTTCGACGATAGGCATGGTGCTCACCAAACATTGTAGAGGGGACACGGGGAATTAGTATGACACAAAGTCAGACATTAAAACTCAAGCTGTCTGTCAAAGTTCACGGACTACCCCACAGGTTTGGCTATGCTGTTGGGCGACAGGATTGAGATCCCGGGTAGGAAGGCAGCGAGGCGGAGAAAATGCCGCACATTGAAAGTTAGGACGCGATCAATGTTGTTCACCTTGCAGATTGCGATCAGTCGAACATCATGCACTTGCTTGCCTGTCACAGCCGATAGACTTGCAAGCCACTTCCACGCCGGGTAGATTTCCGGCGTGTCGGGCACGACAGTGAAAAGAGATTCAAATTCCTCAGCCTTCGCTTGTGCTTCCGTCACAAGTAGACCCAAACCGTTGTCCATCAAGGGACGAGTGGCGAAATTGCGGAACTCGATTAAGTTCTGAGCCGCGATCAGTAGGGTTTCCCTCCGCCGACGCATCTCCAAAACTGCCGCCCCTGCCACCCAATGGCTTGGATCGTCCGTGTTTGCCAATCTTCCCAGAACGCTGGTATCGACGAGAACCGTCATTAGTCGTAAAGTCCTTCGCTACTCAGTGCCTCGTCGTTTACCGAAACGCCGCAAGGGGTTCCCACACTCAGAAGCCTTCTTTCCCACTCATCGCGAGGCTCGATGAATGTCTCAAAATCGGACGATCTCAGCCCCAACTTCTCGCGTATGGCGTTCAGCACAACGGCTTCAGGCGTGGTATCCTGGTCGTGTGCCTTCTGGAGAACAACTTTCTCGAGTTCAGGTGTCAGTGTAATGGTCATGGACAACTCCTTTCCCGTTTTAAGACGCCAACTTCTTCATTCTATGCGATCCAATCGTCGGTGTCGACGCCGCGGAGAATTGCAAGTCCAGCGCGAAGGGGCCAGGTCCATGTTTTCGGGCAAGGAACTCGGGTGAATTTCATCTCTTCTCACCGAAAATGGACCAGACCCCGGACTTTGCAGTTCTCTCGGTCGACGCCGTCCGTCTCCCAAATCGTCTTTTGATGCGTCCCTTGGGGGACAGCCTGTAGAGCCTTCTATTGGCGATTGTCCGCTTGCCTCGTCAATGCTGGCCGGTCAGCTTTTCTTAGTGCTTGTCGTTCAGCCGATTTTCGGACTTCCTCCTCAGCGACCGCATGGTGCTCACCAGATCTTTACTCGCTTTTCCGGAGCAAGATACATCTTGTCGCCCTCCTTGACGCCAAAAGCTGAATAGAACGCCGGCACATTGCGGACCGTGCCGTTCACTCGGTACTCGGCCGGCGAGTGCGGATCGGTGACCAAGCGGTTCTTCAAGTCGGCTTCGCGATGCTTGCGCCGCCAGACTTGGGCCCAACCCAAGAAGAACCGCTGATCGCCCGTCAGTCCATCAATCACCGGGGCTGGCTTGCCGCCCAGCGAAAGTCGATAGGCCTGGTAGGCGATAGACAGGCCGGCCAAGTCGCCGATGTTCTCGCCCAACGTAAAGCGGCCGTTGACCTTGAAGCCGGGGAATGGCTCGAACTGGCTGTATTGAGCGGCCAGGGCATCCCCGCGCTTGTCGAACTCGGTGCGATCGGCCGGGGTCCACCAAGGATTCAGGTTGCCGGCGCCATCCCACTTCGAGCCTTGATCGTCAAATCCGTGCCCTGCTTCGTGGCCGATCACCGCGCCGATTCCCCCGTAATTCACGGCATCGTCGGCCGCAAGGTTGAAGAAGGGGGGCTGGAGGATCGCGGCCGGAAAGACGATCTCGTTCTGGCTCGGATTGTAGTAGGCATTGATCGTCTGCGGGGTCATGTGCCATTCGTCGCGATCGACCGGCTTGCCAAGTTTGCCCAGGTCGCGGTTCCACTCGTGGATCGCGTGTCGCTCGATGTTGCCCACCAGATCGCCGCGGCGAATCTCCAGGGCCGAATAATCCCGCCACTTCTTCGGATAGCCGATTTTGGGCGTGAACGTGGCCAATTTCGCCAGGGCCTTCTGCTGGGTCGCGGGGCTTATCCAGTCCAGTCCCTGAAAACTGACCCGATAGGCATCGAGAACATTCTTGACCATTTGATCCATGCGCTGCTTGGCTTCCGGTGGAAACCGTTTTTCGACGTAGAGCTTGCCCACCGCTTCGCCCAGGCAACCTTCCACGACGGCGACGCCCCGCTTCCAGCGGGGACGGTTTTGCGGAACACCGCGGAGCGTCGTGCCATAAAACGCGAAGTCCGCGTCCGCCAACTCCTTATTGAGCAGGCTCGCGTAGCGACGAACGATATTCAGCTTCAGCCAGACCTTCCAGGTGGCCAGCGGGACTCGATCGAGCAGATCGGCCATCGACGTCAGGTAGGACGGCTGCGCGACGACAAGTTCCTTGGCATCCTTTACGCCGCTGCTCTGAAAATAAAGCGGCCAATCGAAACCGGGTGTCAGCTTGGCTAGCTCGGCAAGGCCCATCTTGTTATAGGTCTTGTCGACATCGCGGTTCTCCACCTTGGACCACTGGGCTTTGGCAATCCGAGTTTCCAAGGCCACGATGTCGGCGGCCGCCTGCTTGGCATCGCCGATCTTGGCCAGCGTCAGCATCTGCTCGATATAGACTTGATAGGCATCCAGTTTCGCTTTGAACTTGGGATCCCAGTAATAATCGCGGTCCGGCAGGCCCAGCCCTGACTGGGAAATATGAAGAATGTGCTGATCCGACTTCTTCGCGTCGCTGCCCACATAGCAACCCAGCGGGCCGGAGACGCCAATTTTCGACAACTCGGCCAGCGTCCGAAGGAGGTCGGCCTTGGTCTGGATGGCATCCACGGCCTCGAGCCGCGCCGCGATCGGCTGGATGCCCAACTCTTCCGCGCGGGCTTCGTTCATGAATGATGCATACAGGTCGCCCACCTTCTGACGTTCCGAGCCGGGGGTGTTATTCTTGGCCGCAGCGCAACCCTCGATGATCTCGCGGAGGTCGTTTTCAGCCTTTTCCGCCAGGATGGCAAAAGCCCCGTAGTCCGAGCGGTCGGCGGGGATCTCGGTCTTGGCAAGCCACGAGCCGTTCACCGCGCGAAACAAATCATCCTGAGGGCGGACGGCCTTGTCAAAGCCCGCTTGTTCAATACCGCTGCCCAGCGGGGCAGGGATCGTAGATGTCGCAACCGGCTGAAGGCGGCGCCACCGCAGGCCGATGGCCTGACTGCGAAACTCCGCAGCGCTCGATTGGCCCGACGGAATCACGGCAAAGGTCAGGCATGTCAATAAAATTCTTCTAATTAACCATTTTCGGAGAGGCATCGCTGGGGATCTCGCTGGAACAGAGGACGATGGTGGAAACACGGATTCCAGATTATCGTCGTCAGTGGCCCAATCGGCAAGCTCAGTCAGCTCAAAATGCGCGTTGTGCTTGCGGCCGCTTCTGTCGCCAGGCATGGCCCATCAGCAAGAGGAGGGCGACGCCGAGAAGGGAGAGGGTCGAAGGTTCGGGAACCACGCTGAAACTGTAGTGCAGCGTGTTCGATGCGTTGCCGACATTGTTCATGCCATACACATCGACCGAGTGCATGCCGGGTGATAATCCCGACAGTGAAAAACCGAGCGCTTCCGAGTATTCGTTGAAATCGCCGTCGGTAGCGGAGAAAGCCCAGGGCCCAGCATTATCCAGGCTGTAGTACGCGCCGCTCACGGTGTCGATCGTCATGGCGCTCTGTGAATTGCTGAAGCCTGTGTTCAACACGTTCTGGTTGGCGAGCGTGGTCACCTGGAGCGTTCCGGAAAAATTGAAGAGGCCCGAGTTTGCGTTGCTTCCGGACGTGCCCCCGGTCAGACTTGGTGCAGTGTCGAGTATGTCGGGAATGCCGTTGTTGTTGGTGTCGCGAAGGCCATACTGCTGGCGAGACGATGGGCTGGGCGAAAAGGGGGTGTGAGAGTAGTAGTCGCCGTTGTTCAGCATCAAGGCGTTCGGTTGCGGCGGCGTGATTTGAGTGCCACTGGCATTGCGTTCCGCGTTGGCGTTGGCCACATTCAGGTAGCCGCCGGTGTCGGTGGTCTTGGCGCCACTGGCATAATACTCGTCGTTGGCGAAGAAGATGTGGCCCATCTCGTGCGAAAGCACCATATTGAAGTTTTGTGGGCCCCAGCCGGCCGAGTTGTTTTCCAAGATGGCGAACGGCCCGCCGTAGTAGGCGTAGGCGTAGCTCGTCAAGTTCTTGGTCGAGTTGTGCAGGGCAAAGATGGTCGTGGTCCAGTTGGTCTTGGCCGCGTTTCGCTGGTCATTATTGTAATTACGTACGTTCGTGTAGCGATCCGACGAGTTGTAACTCCCCAGTTTCGCCATCGCGCTATTGATCCAGTTCTCGCTCTCGTCGGCCGTCGGTTCGTAGGGGACGGTCACAGCCGCAGCGTTGTTGGCATAGTTGATCGTGACCGACAAACGGCAACCCGGATTGTAGCTGGCGCTCAAGCCTTCCCAATAGCTCTTGGCCGCCGATACTTTGCTCTCGATGTTCAGGATCTCGGACGGGCTCCAGACGTCGGGATTGGCCACGGTACCGTCACCCTGGACGAAAACGACGTTCCAAACCATCGTGCCCATGGCGAAAGCCGACTGATCGTAACTCAAGGCACCTTTGGGCATATAGGGCTTTGGCCCATTGGTGTTCAGGACTACCGGCGTTGGCCCACTGCTGATCAAGGGCGTGTTCCAGAATGCCGAGGGTACATCGGCAGGTGGCAGGGCATCTGGCGGGGCCAAGCGACCGTCAGCCCAAGCCTGCTGAGTTAACCCCAGGCTGAGTAAAGCTGTGAACAACAGCAAAGCGATTCCAAGTTGTCTGACTCTCGGGTTTACGCCAATCACTGCGCCGGCGAGATTCCGGCAGGCCATCAATCGAACTTCGCTCAGCCAATAAATAACTCGTTTCATGGCGATTTTCTCGGGTTGAGCACCCCGAGCGGGATCGTGTCACGGCATGGCATGACCGCGCGACGACAGAATGGAACGAGAGATCGCCAACCGGCTTGTCGCGGCACTTCACCAGAAACCTCTCAGCTACCGCGCGCAAGGAACCGCGCATGCAAAAAGCCAAGAAGACGGAAAGAGGCCCGACGGCAGCGACTCGGTCCTAGACCGTCGCCACGGGTAAGTCAACCCTGCAAAAAACGCAACAGGAACTTCCCCGCGCGGGGCGCTGCCTCAATAGGGGGCCAAAGATGGGTGAAAAATCACGCGTTCTCACGACACAGGGTCCGCGCTGAGCATTCATATCCGCCCACCAAGGGCGACAACGCTTCTCGCAAACCTCTCACAATCAATGCCAGTATGATACCCAATGCTTCCAAAAAAGTCAAGCATGTTGTAGGGATTTTTCAGGAGAACTGCAAAGTCATCGAATGAGTGCTCGCAACACCCCCCGATAGACTGGGTTTGCAGCATGAAACCGCCCAACCCAGATTATTCCTCGTCTTCGTCCTGCCGGGGGAGCGAAAGAGAACCGTAAAGTTAGGAGGCGCGACCTACGTGGAACGAAATTCATTCCGCTTGCCTGAAAAGACGATGCACCGGAATTTATTGGCGATTTTGCAGCGGAGACCAAGTAATCCAGACCGAAAATGATTATATTACTCTCCTCGCGGTTGCGACTGACACAAACCTGAAGCCTTAGCGAGGACGCTAAGTCGTTGCCTCGCTGACGCTTCGGGTTAGCATATGGTTCGTGACAATCTCAACCGCGAGTAGCATAGCTGCCGGGGAACGGTTCGCAAGAATAAGGGAAAGTCCAATGTCTGAAGAGAAGTTGATTGCCGTATTCGTGGATTTTGAAAACCTGGCGATCGGCGTTCGGGAGATGAAGGCCGGTAAGTTTCAGATTCAGTTGGTTCTGAAACGGTTGTTGGAAAAAGGCCGCATTGTTTACAAGCGAGCCTATTGCGATTGGAGAAATTACGAGGACTCGGTGCGGGAGTTCCATGCCCAAGGCGTGGAAATGATCGATATTCCGCAGAGCAAGATGAGTGGAAAGAACAGCGCCGACATCCACATGGTCGTCGATGCCCTCGACCTCTGCTACTCCAAGCAGCACATCGACACCTTCGCTTTGCTCTCCGGCGACAGCGATTTTTCACCGCTGGTCTCCAAGCTGAAGGAGAACAATCGTCGCGTCATCGGCTGCGGAGTGAAAAGCTCCACGTCCGACCTGCTCATCGCCAACAGCGATGAATTCATCTACTACGATGATTTAATTCGCAAGGCCACGAAGACCTCCCGTGCGCCGAAGAAGGACAAAACGGAGGCGGACAAAAAGCAGGAGGCCGTTGAGCGGGTGCTGGAGGTTATTCATTCCGTGGAACAAGATTACGACCCCTTGTGGGGATCCACGCTCAAACAGGCAATTCGTCGCGTCTATCCAGGTTTCAACGAGGGCTACTATGGCTACGGTAGCTTCTCCGACTTGCTCGAGGACATCAAGGCCAAGGGGCTGATTGACCTCGAATACGACGAAGGCCGTGGAAACTACAAAGTGCGGCCAAGGAAAAAATGACCCCGGCACATGCCTTTGCAATGCCTGCCTAAAGCTCAAGTTCCCTGGCCGTCAGCAATGCGACGCCAGCCACGGATAGGTCCGTTCGCCCCTCGAGTTCCGCGTCCTCGAGGGCAATGACCCGTGCGGCTTCCGGCGTCCATGCTTCAATTTCCACGGTCTCACCGTTGGTGAAAGTCACTTCGTATTCATTCACGTCGCATTCTCCTGGTGTGGGCGGATGTCAGTCTTAAACAACCATTAGGGGAGGATAGCATACCAAAAGCGGCAATGGTTGCCCAGGGCAACTGATATTCCGGGATTTTTTGCAACTTGGCGTGCTATTATTGGGTAGCAACCTTGCGATTTTAAGCTATGTTTTATTGTTCGCCAATCTGGGAATCGCAGAAGGTCATTTAGCTGAGGCATCCGCATCGAACAGAAACCGGGTATAATGGTCTAGGTCACTGGCATTGCCCTTTTAATCTAAGGAAATCATGGAAAAAGTTAAAAAGACTCTCCCGAACAAGGGAGAACCCGCGAAGGTGGAACCATCGGAGCCAAACCACACGGCGAAAATCAAGTCCCAGGTGTTGGCGAAGATCGGCAAACCGCCCCGTTTGGACCGCGTCGAGGTTTCCAAGCATCACAACGGCAAGTACCGGGTCAACATTTGGGAGCAGCCCGAACCGGATAAAAACATCGCCGTAACGATTGGCGCCCGCATTGGGCGGTCCTATTACTTGACGGTGTCGGAGACGGGCGAGATTATCAACAGTGATCCGCCGATGACCAAATTGGTATCTCCCGCCTGAACTTACTCTCTGCCTTGTCATGCTTGGCCGATCCCGAAAGTTTGCCAAAAGCGACTGACGAGACTCTTCCACTACCGCGCTTACTTGTTGGCTCCACGAAATGACGAATACCGACGCGACACTTCATCGAGAAAGACTTTTAGCTCTGCGGGCAAGACTTCTGGGCGACATGACTCAGATGGAAGACAATGCCTTGAACAAGGACCACAGCAGGACAACGAGCATGCCAACCAATATGGCAGAGCTTGGCAGCGACAATGCCGATCAGGAACTCACGCTGAGCCTGCTCGGAAGCGAGAAAGATGCCCTCAATCAGGTTGAAGCAGCTATCCAACGGATCGAAGAAGGCAGCTATGGCCGCTGCGAGGAGTGCAGTGGAAAGATCCCTGAATCTCGCCTTGCGGCCATCCCTTATACTGCCCAGTGCGTCCGATGTGCTTCAAAGCGAGAAGAAAGACTGGCTAGATGAAGTTGCGTGGCTCCTGGATCCACGCAACCCGATAGGAACGCCCTCCCTGGCGTTCCGTGCCTTCCCGACGAAACGGAACGCCTCAGAGGGCGTTCCCTTCAGACATGCCTCTCGGAATCAGCCTGCCACGCGCGAACGAAGACGCAAAGCTCGCGAGCGAAGACGCCAAACAATGAGCGCGATGAAGCCAGTCGCCGCAAGTGCGAAACTCGACGGCTCGGGAGTTACCATCGCCGGGGTCACGAAAACGCCGTCTTCGGGCTGATTAGCGGGATAGGAGCCAAAGGAGCCAACTTGGCTGACCACGAATTGGGTGCCATTCCAGTGTACGCGGCTGACGTCTCCGGTGGTTTCGCCCGTGACGATGATGTCCCCTTGCATGCCGAGGAATTGATTTCCGTTTGCCTTCTGGATGTTATTGGTGGCAAAGTTCGCGCCGTACAAGCCCTCCAGCGGACTGCCGCTAACGCCAAGGTTCAGCGGCACGAAGGTCAATTCCTCGGCCGAGGGGATGAGGACCGGCCCTAAGCTGCCATTGGATAACGGAGTCACAACGCCCCCCGAGCTGATGGCGCGGAGTTTTCCAGAAGCCTCGGAGGCCACGATCAATTGGCCGTCGAAGGTGGCGAAGCCGCCACCTGGGGGGGCTATATCAAGCCCTTCGACATCTTCGCCAACATTGGCTAACAAACTTACTGCACCCGCGCTGTTCACGTTGTAGACATTTCCTAAAGAGGTAGTAACCAGCATTTTATTACCGAACGTCCCGAAGAGGTCGAAAGTGATTCCTCTCACCTCGCCACTCAAAGCAGAGGTGTTAAAGGTGTTGGAGGAAGCGCCGTTGTTCGTGATATGCACGATGTTGGAGCCGTCGGCAGCATAGATATCGCCGTTGGGAAAGCCCCCTAAGCCGAACGAAGCCGCCACAAAATGCTCTCCGGAACTGCTGTTGAGGCTCACGGTTGGAGCGAAAGCTTGAACAGTTCCCCCAACGAGATCGGTCGAGTAGAGCGATCCAGGGCCATTTTGTAGGACCGACCCCACGAATTTGTTGCCTGCGTACGCAAATCCAACCGTACCCCGATTCATCGCGAGGGGAGGACCGGTGAAGGTGTTGAAGGCGACGGGGAGGACGGCCTGCGCCGCGCCGCATAATCCGTAAGAAATTGCCACAAACAAGAAAGATACTTTGAACGTTCGAAACATGAGAATTCTCCTACTTGAAAATAGAAATTGGAACAAAGTCGTTGAGTATAATCTGCAAATTCTTCGTAGAACGGAATGAATTCCGTTCTACGAAGCTATTCAATGGATACTGACCGTTTATTTGGAATCACTGACAAGGACGACCCGGTTTTGGCCCTCACCGCCGTTTCTTCCAAAGAGAGCCGATCGCACTCTGCGGGTGCAAAGAGCCAAAACCCCGAAACCCGCCAGCAAAAGCGACATGGTTCCAGGCTCCGGCACCGTCTCCGTGGGAGAATAAAATCCACAGACCGGGGTCATCGTCCCATCGGGTGACTGAAGGACGGCGGAAATCCGCACGATCGAGGCCTCCGAAGTTGTGATTCCGTTGTCCCAGTGCGTACCGACGCCTGGCGTAGAACCGTTGAAACTGTTGGGGGCCTGTGTGACATAGAACGCGCAGTCCGGCCCGACAGCAGCTAAGTCGCCATAGGCTTTGCCGTTGGAAAGAGTTTGCTGAGCAATGTCCATTACCAAAGGCACTCCCAAATAGCCACTCCCCAGCGTGTACCGAGAAATGGTCCCATCGTTGTTATTGCTGAACAGCGAGTTGGGTGCCGTCGCTCCATCGCCGAAGGCCAAACCGTCAGGAGCATGGGCCGTCGTGAATGAATTGATCAGCGAGCCCGTGTTGCTGATGATGTCAATCCGAAAGTTTGGGAAACTATTTCGATCGGTCACGGCAATAACACCGCCAGGCCCTCCCTGCATGCCGTCAATTTGTCCGTTGCTGCTCGAACTTGTAGAGTAAATCAACGTATTCGATCCTGACGACGGGTCGTAAATGTATACGTTGCTTGATACGCCAGCACCGTCCGAGTAGGCGATCCGGCCATCCGAAAGTGTGGTGATGCCATATCCAGCTCCACCCGCGGTACCCGCGAGCGATTGCGCTGGAGCTGCCCAGTTGCTCGGATTAAACCGCTGTAGTCCGCTACCAGTTACGGCGTAAATATACCCATCCAAGCCGTTTGTCATTCCATAACCGGTGGTATTTAAGCCGGAAATGGGATGCGTCAAAGTCACGCCATGTAGCGGTGTGGCGGGTCCGGGGGAAACTTGGTAGTTAGTGTTTGGTGCCAAACTGTGTTCGTAGATGTTGGATCCAGCTCTGGTCAAGAGTATGCTTCCCGTACCACTTCCAATCCAAGCCATCCCTCCTTCAAGTGGCACCAGCGGGGCGGCGTAGATCTCCTGCGAATAGCCCGGATCGATAGTGTCAAACTGGACCGCGTGGGCCGCAGCAGCGAAGAACAACATAGCAGACACTGAGCAAAAAACTGTAAACTTCTTCATTTCTAATCTCCTCCTGATTGGTAAATCAATTCACGACTTGCGATTACTTTTGTTCAAGGCGCCCCAGAACATCTGGAACCATTGACCGAGAACAAATGGACTGAATGCGATGTGACCGCCTGTACGGCGACCTCGCGATTCACGCGAGGACAGAGGCAGAACTCAAAAAAAGTCGCCGCCTCCAGGGGTTTACATAGATAGGAATGCACTCCCAAACTCAGCGCACGAATCTCATCTTCAAGCCGATACTTGTCGGCTAATGAGCAAACGGTCATCCCTTCGGGAAAGGGTTGAATCATCTCGATAAGATCGAAACCGCTAAGTTTCTGCAATTGAAGGTTGACGATACAAACGTCGGGCACCTCGACAGACCAATCCTGAAGCAATTGACGGCTCGAAGCGAGGATATGGATCTCCAGTTGTTCGGCTCTTGCATCCGCCAACAAATGGTTGTAATCCGATCGATGAGCATCCACGATCCAGACCAATGGCCTGGGGATCCTTATTCGATATGCTGTCAGGGAACACATGATTGCCTCTTCTCGTTGCATTGCAGTCTGGGGGCTACCATTAGCAGATGTCGTGCCAACACCGCCCATCGCGCTCGCTGAAATGCGACAAGTACTTGCGGCAAAAAGAGATGTGAGAATGGATTAGAGATCGCGCGTGCGATGTGGCTTCGAGGAAGTCTCGGACGATGGTAGAAAAGATACCAGCGTTGGTAGGTTTCCTACCACTCCTCTTGGTACATCGCGCACCGCGGAGAACATGAGAGAACCTGACCTACGAGAGTTTCGGCGCCTTGATTGAGCAGAGTATCGTTGACGTAACGGTTCACGCGCCGGGGTACGAATTTTGTAAAACTGATCTGGTCACGGAAGGCGGTTTTTGC
>Ga0118677_10001030_pt1 | contig 60045 bp, 58 predicted proteins | sample AliMusrvi5mmetaG_FD_86154 | JGI IMG/M metagenome (GOLD analysis project Ga0118677, IMG submission 86154)
TCTCCGCGCACGTCTCCAATTCCCCGTCCCTCCCGGAGCGGTTGCCGGAGAAACAGATGAGCGCCGGGATTTTCCACTGCACGGCTTTCCGGATATTGGCCCGGAGTTCCGCTTCGATCCTCACCCGGTTTTCAATCCTGTTGAGGCCGTCTTCAATGGATCGGTGCCCTGACAATGCGCCAAGTCCGAGCCCATGGGCCTGGACCTTTGCCCAAAGCGACTCGTCAACGAGATCAACGAACTCATACCCGATCTTCCTGGCACCAGCGAGCAGCGCCTCGGCCTCGATGCCCCGGTTCTGGAAGCACCACCAGGAGAACCCCTGACGCAGGCGGGTCACGCTTCCTCCCTCCAATCGAAAACGACGCCCATTGTCCGGGCCCGTTCTCGATTGACCGTTTCGTAGGCTCGCGCGCAGTCCGCGGGTTTGAAGAAATGCGTGTTCAATCCTTCCAGCGGGAACCGGCCCGAGGCGGCGAGCGAAAGAAAGAACTCGCTGATGCTGGCGTTCGTCCACTCCGCGGTCTCATGACTGTCGTGGGCTCCGACGATCGTGATGCCGCGCATGATCACGTCCGACGTCAATTGCTGCTTGGACGGTGCCCCCGTGTCGCCCAGGATCACGACTTTTCCGAATTTGTCGGCGAGGCCCAGCGCGGCAGCGAAGACTTTTTCGTTGCCGGTGGAATCGATCACGAGGCGGGGCAATTTGCCTTTGTTCGTGGCCAGGATGGCATCCTTCGCTTCCGCGATGGGCGCAGAAATCGTGGCGGTGGCTCCCCCCGCAGCCGCCATGCTCAGTCGCTCCGCCGCCGAATCCACCGCAATGATCGAGGCGGCACCCGCGGCGTTGGCCCAACGGATGGACATCTGCCCGATGGGGCCCGCGCCGATGACGAGCACGGAATCTCCGAGCCGGTAGCCGGCCGCCAGGGCGCCGTGAAACGCGATCTTGGCCAGCGCGAACCAATGGGCGTTTTCAAATGGAACGCTGTCGGGAATCTTCGAGCAACTTGCAGCCGGACACACCCAATGGGATTGGTGAGACGAACGCGCGGTCACGCGGGCACCGGGTTTGAGGTCGCCGCTGCGCGATCCCACCACGGTCCCCACCGCGCAGTAGCCGGGGAAAAACGGATATTTCACCCAGTTGTCCCAGTGAGTTCCGGGTTCGAAGAGGCGGTTGAAAACGATGTTCTCTGTGCCCGTGCTCATGAGCGAGAGCGCGGTTTTGACCAAAACCTCGCCCTCCTGAAGCGGCGGCAACTCGAACGGTTCAATTTGGACTTTTTGTTTTCCGGGAAAGGAAAGACGCCGGCCGGATGTGTTTTGTTTGGGATCAGACATGAGAGGGAGCATCCTCAAGAGCACTGGGTTCGGGCAATTCGAATTAACGGCGATATTTTGTGAAAAACGGCTATTTTTGTTGAGATAGCGCTGTAAACCTAAGAAGCAGTTGCAGCCATATGCTAAAATCGGCGATTTGGAAAACAGCGCTCGATCAGTCCGCCGGGCGGAGACTTCCGGCTTTTGTCTCGGGGCTGATTCACTCCGTGCCACGGGGATACAATTGCGGCATGCATTCGCACCCGGCGGTGGAGATCGTGTATCACGCCACCGGGCAGGGCGAAACCCGTGTGGCCGGACGGCGCATCCCGTTTCAGGAGGGGAGCGCCGTGATTTATGCCCCGCAGGAAATTCACGACCAGAGCATGGCTTCCGATGGCGAGGATCTTTGCGTGCAGGTCGCGCTGCCGGGCGGCGTGTGCCGCAAACTGGATGGCGGCTTTTTCGTGCCGCGCATCGGGCAGCCCTGGCTGATCGCGGAAATCCAGAACCTGTGCCGCAGCCGGGCCCAACCCGGAGGACTTGAGCAGCGGATCTTTGACCTCCGTGCCACCGCCGTGTTGCTGACGCTTGTGGACATCGCCACCAAAGCCTCGCATGAGGATGCCCTGCCGCCATCCGAGCGGCATGTCATGCAGGCGGAGCAATTCATGGGCGAGCACTTCGCCAGCATTTCTTCACTCCGCAATGTGGCGGAGCATGTGGGGGTAAGCCACGACCACCTGCGGCACATTTTCAGGGTGGCGCGCGGTCGCTCGTTGATCCACCGGCTGAACGAGATCAAAGTCATGCGCGCAAAAATCCTCCTGACGAATTCTCCTCTGCCTCTGAAGCAGATTGCCGCGACATGCGGTTTCAAGGACGAATACTATTTCTCGGCCGTCTTCCGCCGACTGACAAGCGTCTCGCCCGGCCTGTATCGCAACAAGGGAATCTCCCGATTGCCCCCGCGCACGCGTCAACTGGCCGAGTAATAAACGCGGTGAGAGGAGCAATGCATTCTACCCGAGGAACCACCCATCGGGGCAGTTGAAAAACTTCCATTCGTTTGAAGTCTGATCGAACGCATCCGCCCTTTGCGCCACACGCTTTGCCTCTGTCAATGGTGAATCTGGAATAGCCGAGAAGCCGGTCGTTGACCTTCCAGACGCCAGAAAGACGAAACCGCAGGAACCCGGCGAAAGCGGAGCCCCCGGCGCGGGCAGGAATCACGGGCAATCTTTTTCCCCTGATTCGTCACAACTGGCAAACATCGGCGCATTTCTCCCGCTTTGTGCATGTCTTGAAACATGACGAAATAAGACTGATATTCCTGCCAAATTTTAGCAGTTTAAGCCGATATTTTTACTAGTCCGGCAAAGAGATAATGCAACAAAAGCATACTGATAAGGGGTTTGCGTAGCAAAAACCGAATGGCAGGAATCGAACCACGCAAGGCATGCTTATGAGACACGCCGGGACTCCTGTCCTCTCCGGGGTTTTTGAAATGGTGGACCGCCACGGCTATGCTCCGTGCACTGCCGGGTGCAAACCGGCTGATTTACTGACTAATCTAGCGGCCCATTGAAAGAGATGGGGAGACCGACGGGGTTCGCACCCGCTCCGGCAGGTTCACAGCCTGCAATGCTAACTGATACACTACGGCCTCCATCTTAGGAAAAATGGCACGGAGTCCCGGTGCTGCCCCGGGCAAGCTGGGTTTTGGAGACCCGGCTGCACAAGCTGGTGCCCTCCGTATCTGAAGAAATGGTAGCGGGACGTGGGATCGAACCACGGGAGCCAGGCGTATGAGACCCGGCAGGATGCCAATCCTTCCCGCAATGGAAAAAGGGCGTGCCGCAGGAACAAGTTGACCTGCGGCACGAATTGAGCGCGTTTGGAACGGGCTGCTAAGCCCGCACCGTGCCGGGAGGATGCCGTCCTAAGACAGTATCCCCCCGGCGAACGCATAAAGAACACACACCATCGCAACCCAATAAGGGACTGCACCCGCTGGATTTCACGGCGGACGTTTGGGGCGCTTCCGGCGCGCCTTAGGGCCTCTCGGAGAGCGAGAGGCGGGCTTGACAGGGTGTCAGGTTGCGGTATGTTGGCCGCTGGCACCAGGACCCTGCAAGGTCCGCCTCGGGGCCGGAATCAGCTCTAACTGGTTCCGGTCCTTTTTCGTTCTATGTCTTGTTTAGGAAATTTGTGGTGTTGGTAATTTGGGAAATAAAAAAACCCGGACTCGTTTGAGGCCGGGTTCGTCGAATGTTTCTGTGAAAATATTCTACGAGGTCCTGGCCTCCGTCGTAAGTGTGGCTTCGTTCATACCCAGTGAAAACCACGCGGGCACGAGAGCGCGACTCCGACGGCAGTCGGTGTTCGCTATTGGTTGATGATATGCTCTCGATTTCATTGAAGGTGCAGCAAACTTAACTGATGTGCTAAGGCAGTCAAGAGGAAAAATTAGTTTTTCAGAAATATTTTTATGGGTGTATCAGACTTGGAATTTTCGTCCGCAATCGAGGGATCGCAAAGTGATTTCATCAACCAGCCTTTTGATCACCGGGTGTGTGATTCCTTCTTCGGCCAACGTCCTGGCAACGGTGCTTGCGGCTTCAGGCATTCGTTCCGACAAAGTCCGGATCCTTCCGGCAAGCGCCCCCGCATCGAGACGATGTTCGGCGGCGAACTTTTCCCATTGCCGGAGGCCAATTTCACGAAGTTTGTAGGTGCCTCCGATTTTCACGGCGAGCGTGGCGCGCCTCAGATCCACCTGTTTCGGGTATGGGAGCGCGCTCGACAAATCGTAAAGCGGGGCCAGGCGAACGCGCCCGCCGGCAGCGATCAGAATCGAAAAGTTTTTGGCGTGCGCATCCGTCCCGCCAGTGAGCCAACTCAAAACGAGGGAATCGACAAAACGCTCTTCGTCCTTGGACCGGCTTGTTGAATAACGCCGGATGACATCGAGGATTTGAGCCGGGGATGGGCCGCCCTGGTTCTGGTATTTGCTCTGAGGCATGCAGGCGAGCGCCTGGCACAGATCTTCCTGATGCACCCGGATCACCCCGTCCTTGTGACGAATCCGGTCGTAGCGTTCGACGGTGATCACCGGGCAGTCGCCGAAGTATTGGACAGACGACGAGGCGGTTGGAAACCCCAACTCCCCGGCCAGACGCAGACAAAAATGCTCGTTCTCGGCAAAACCGTCAAACGCCCCCGTCGCAGGTTTCAAAATGTGGGTGGTCGGAACCGAACCAAAGGGGATTCCCCAGCGCTTTTTCTTGGGATCGAAAATGAAAGCTGTCTTCGGTTGCGCTCCGGCGAGGCTGAAACTCCCAGCATCGGAACTCGTGCGAGAAGCACTGTGGTCCTTGAGAAGAAGCTGTATTCTCCCGGCGACTTCCCCGAGAGTCAGCCAGGTGACTCCGCCCGGCGGGGGATTCTTCGACCAGGTTGCGAGTCGATCGGGGCGGATGAACTGGACTGCACCGGCGCATTCCTCTCCCACATGCCAGAGCAACTTGAACGCATTCCTTGGTGAAACCTGAAATCTCTCGCCCCAGCGCTGCAAAACCCCGTCATTGTCTGGAAGCAGCCCCCAGAGAAACGCCTCCACCACAGAGTGCCCGTGCTCCGAAGCCGCCAATGGCATGGAGAGCGAAAGCGGGAAATCCGCCCAGGAGGTGTCGTAGCGGAAACTCAACCTGTCCCGCCTCCTGTCCCACAACAGGCAACCCATCATCTGCCCTTCAACGAATACGGAAAGTTCCTCGGTCATGGCTTGTTGCCTTTGGAGTGCGAGTCAACCAGAGCATCAATATCAATGCCTCCGGCATTTCGCTCGTTTACCTCTGCCCCGGCGCGAAGCGGAATGCCAAGCTCCCGGAGCGTTTGCAGAACCAGCCCCAGTTGGACGGATGGCTTTCCCTTTTCCAGGGCAATGATCCAGGCGCGGCTGACCCCTACTTTCCCGGCGAGTTCGTGCTGGCTCAAGTTCATTTGAGAGCGCCGCTCACGGATCAGGGCACCAATTTCCTTCGGGGCATGGAGAATCATGCCGTCAACTTATCATGTCAGCGACCGTTGACAATGACATAATGTCAGCGATCAATGACATGTCTTCGCTTCTTGTCTTCACATTGATGCCGTGCATTCATCGCGGGGGCAGTTTCTCTCCCGTCCATTTGATGATCTTGTTCCCGGTGTTGTAAACCACCCCGCGAAACCGCCCGTAGTCGGCGCCGACATTCAGGCAGTGGATGCCATGCAGGCTTTGTTCCCGCACAGGCATGTGCGTGTGCCCGCACATGAGGAAATCGACGTGACCGGCGCGATTCTCGATTTCTTTTCCGAGCAGGGAATTTCCGGAGTAGGCAGAGAGGATGTCGGAGGCACCGCCGCGCAGCGGGTGGGCTTGTCTGGATCGATGGCATCCGGCTTGATGGGCGCGGAAAAATAGTGCAGGGTGAATGCCTCATCGTTCAGGACCGTCTCGGGTCCGAGGTTGACGTTCTCGCATTTGATTTCGTCATACCGTTCCTTCCGGATCAGTTGGAAGCTCCCGCCGACCGGGACTTTCTTGTTGCCGAAGGATTCGGTGAAATCCCGGACAATCTTCTCGGCCTCGGCGATGGTGGATGCGTACCCGGTGAACTTCGATCCCAACCGGGGTTCTACCAATCTCTACCGCTACGCCGACCGCTTCCGCGACCCTGCGAAATGGAAATCCCTCGTTTCAAGCATTCCTTTCCTGAACGGAGGTCTCTTTGAATGCCTTGATCAGGTTTTCCAGAAGGGTGAGAAGACGGAAAATGTCCGGCTCGACGACTTTTCCGAGGAAAAAGCAAACGGCCTTCTCCTTCCGGATGCGCTATTCTTCGGCAGTCCGCGCCCGGTAGACCTTTCCGGTGACTATGGCGATGACAAAAAATCCGCTCGCTCACGCCGGGCCGAAGTGCGCGGGTTGATCGAAATCTTCTCCCGCTACAAATTCACCATCGAGGAAAATACTCCACTGGAGGAAGAAATCGCCCTCGACCCGGAACTACTTGGAAAAGTGTTTGAAAACCTGCTCGCTTCCTACAATCCGGAAACCCGAGACACCGCGCGGAAACAGACAGGCTCCTTTTATACCCCACGCGAAGTCGTCTCCTACATGGTGGACGAGGCCCTTCTTTCTTATCTCCAGCCCTTTCTTCCTACCAACGATTCCGCTGAGCGACTTCGTCAGCTATTCAATGCGGCGCCCGATGCATCGATTGATTGCATCACTCCAGCAGAAAAGGACAGGCTCATTCGCGCTCTGGATGACGTGAAAATTCTCGATCCCGCTTGCGGTTCGGGCGCATTCCCGATGGGGGCGCTTCACCGCCTCGTGGACCTTCTGCGCAAGCTCGATCCGGGCAATGGCATGCTCAAATCACTGCAACTTGCCAAACTCCAGGCCTATCCGGCAGAGGATCAACCTTCAGCTCGACTGGACATTGAGGACTTTTTTGACGAAGAACGCCACGATCCCGATTACGCCCGCAAAATCTGCCTCATCGAAAATTCCATCTTCGGCGTGGACATAGAGCTGGTGGCAGTGCAGATAGCAAAGCTCCGCTTCTTCATTGCTCTTATTTGTGACCAGAAGACGGCGGACAATCTCCCAAACCGGGGCGTGAAACCACTGCCCAATCTCGAAACACGCATCGTTGCCGCCAATACTCTTATTCCCATCGAGGGGGCTGTGAGCGGTGCGCTCAAACAGGCCGATCTCCTCGATCAGCGGATTGACTCCCTCCGTGCTGCGCTTCGAAAAGTGCGTCACGACCATTTTTCCGCGCGCGATCCGAGCAAGAAGCGTAAATGCCGCGAGCGCGATGCTGAGTTGCGAAAAGAAATCGCCACCATTCTTCGTCAGAACGGCCTTTCGGCAGGAACTGCAAAGGATTTGGCTGATAATGATCCCTATAGCCAGAACATCAGCGCCCCATTTTTCGACCCCGTCTGGATGTTTGGCTCTACCTACACCCGCCCGCGCCAAGCGGCGACCACGCTGCGGGGGGAATTTGCTGACATCGTTAATTCTGCCCAGGTGCAGGGTGAACTGGCTGTCCCGGCCAAAAACCTGCAACCGGAGGTTTCCGGTTTCGAGATTGTCATCGGCAATCCGCCTTACGTCCGGCAGGAAAAAATTAAGGACCAGAAGGAGGAACTGCAAAAGCATTACCAATGCTTCACCGGCACCGCCGACCTCTACGTCTATTTTTATGAACGCGCACTCCAACTCCTGCGGCAGGGCGGCGTTCTTTCCTTTATCACCTCAAATAAATGGTATCGCGCAGCCTATGGCGAGAAGCTGCGCGTTTACCTTGGCAAACAAACGACGCTCCTTAGTATCATTGATTTCGGGGATGCTTCGGTCTTCACCGCCATCGCCTATCCAACCATCGTCATCCTGCGCAAAGGCACGGACGAAAAGACACTCAAATCTAATCGCTTCTCCGCCATGAATTGGGACCCCAAAACGCCCAACTCTGAGATAGAGCATTTTGCCAAGTATGTCGCCCAACACGCCGCTCCCGTCGCACAATCTGCTTTGGAAACCGGAGGCTGGCGGTTTTTGGCTTCCAAGCATCAAAAGCTCCTCGAACACATTCGTGCCGCTGGTGTGCCGCTTGGAGAGTTTGTCAAGGGACGACTTTATCGTGGAATCCTGACCGGTCTGAACGAAGCCTTTGTCGTGGATCGAGCAACCCGAGACCGCCTCATAGCCGAAGACCCGAAATCCGCTGAGGTCTTGAAACCCTTTCTCCGTGGACGTGATGTAAAGCGCTGGCGCGTCGACTATGCGGATTTGTGGCTAGTTTTCACGAGACGAGGTATTAACATCGATTCATACCCGGCAATCAAGGAGCACCTTTCGCAATTTCAAGAGCAGCTTGAACCGAGGCCCACAAACTGGCCTTCTGGTAAACCATGGCCAGGCAGAAAGCCCGGTTCCTATCATTGGTTTGAGGTCCAAGATAACAGTGCTTATTGGGAAGAGTTCCTTCAGCCCAAAGTTCTCATTCCCTCCATTACAGACAAACCAAACTTCGCGGCGGATACCTCGGCCAGGAGCGCTGGCGTGGATGCTTCCAGAAGAACCGGATTGGTGACCAGGGCAATCACTCCGGCATTGAGTTTTTGCATGTGGGAGAGGGTCGGCTTCACGGGGATATGATCAAAGGCGAGTTCGAGCTGGGGCTGCTTCTTCACTTTTTGGGGTCGGTAGGGCTTCACGACCCGGAAGCGGGGTTCGAATTCCTCCCAGCCACCGTCCTCTTCCTTGCGGAGCGCCTTCAAATCGGGCCACGCCTCAAGAATCATTACGCTCTCCTCCGAGAACGCATACAGCTTTCCCTCCTTAAAGCGGAATCCGGGAGTGTTCATGCGATGAAGATACCATGCGAGTAGGACAAATACGTATCCACCCCCAAAATAGGCGATGAAGCAGCATGGATTGGAATTGAAGCGTTCCGCGCTCGGCTTCGGCCCGATCAGGATATTTGATCATTGTCGCCGACACCATGACCGACCTCGAAGCCGCGCTTGAACAATTCGCGGCAATTGCGGACGATTTGATCAAATGGCCGACATGAACAACACAGAAAAGACACTGCCTGGAATCGACGCGCTCAATACGGGCTACGGAGATTTCGAAATGAGCTTTGACCCTGACAAACCGGACGAGGTCCAGAAGGCCAAAGAGACGATCACCGACATGCTCAAGCGCGGGTATGCAATCTTCATCCGCCAGGGGGAGGAAACCCAACGTGTTCGCAAATTTGACCCTGACCGCAACGTCTATATCATCGGTTCCACCCCAGCCGAAGAGATTCCTATTGCGGAAACCCGGGCAATTGCGATCGGCCGATCCGCGGGAGGCTGATTATGGGCAACGAGGCAACTCCGGAGATCGGCGATAAAGACCTTGTCACCCTGAGCGAAGCTTCGCGACACCTTGCGAAGAAACGATTGGGTCAAAACGACTGGTCGGGATTTCCCATTCCTGTCCCCGGGCTGTCATTGGTGCTTGAACCGCGCTTTAAACATAAGTGCCTGGAGGATTTCCGATGGAAGGAGTGTTACGACGAAAAGGGCGTGCGCCAGGAAATTCCTGACGAGCCCGTGCAGGGGCCAGCTCAGTTCAGATGGATCAACTCCTGGTGGAACGCCAAGTATCAGGCGAACATCGGCGTAGTGCACAACCAGGAGGGCCGGGCGAGGTTTACCTTCTCTCCAGTTAACCGGCTAACGTTGACAATCAGAACTTTGGACGCCGCTGAGGTCTGGCCCTTTGAAGCCGAGCAGAAGGCGCTGCAGAAACTTGCGACTCTCATTACCCGGGATTTGTTTGAGCTGTATTCCCTAACCGGACATTTTGCAGAGGTAAGCAAACGCAGCCGTATCACCTACCTCTTTCGCAAAGGGAAGCCCACGATTGCCATCCATCAGGATGAGGATGGCGGGCATCCGTTGTGCGCCCTTTGTCTTCATCCCATCGGCTATTACGGGGACACTTGGGCCGGAGTCATGTGCCCGACGGACGAAGTGATTGCTCACCTCCTGATGATGCGGGGTTCGGAAGAGAAATTCTGGGCAAACGCGAATCAGCACCCGGTTGACCACCCCAATGCAGGCGTCTGAACAGATCCGGGGTTCCTAATCACCCAGGCGCTCGCGAAGACGGGTCATCAGATCCATGCTTTCGTGAAGAATGGCGAGAATAAGCAGAGACTGGTCCCCGGGCTGGAAGAAAATATAGTGGTGTTCGCACCGTTGAACCCGAACATCCGGCAGGTTGGTTGAAAATCCGCGTCCATCGAGCTCCCGGGCGGCGAGCTTTTCGATGGCGTCTTCCAACAGGAAGGCATACTTGGCCGCCTGTTTGGACCCCCAGCGTTCCAGAGTGTATTCCAGAATCTTCCGGACGTCGGATTCAGCTCCCGATGTGAGCCGGTAGGCAGGGCTCATGCCTTCTTGCTCTGAACATCGGCCCAGATCTCCGAGACGGAGCGTCCGGAAATCCCGCCGGAGGCAGCTTGGCTGATGCGCTGCTCCAGAAAAGATTCAAGCGGCTGCAACGGGTTTCCTGATTCAATATTCTCGCATGGAATAGATTGCGACAGAATGTAATCCTTGATCGACTGACCGCTCAGCGCGGCGACAGCCTTCAATCGACGGTGCTGCTGCGGAGTGACTTCGATGGAGATTCGACTCATAGGTTAAAAATAATCAAAACATACATTATTGTCAAAAAATACGTTTCTGCCATCCGCTGCGGGAAGGCAGCGGGCATCAACCCTCAAAATAGTCGATAAGGCCGCATGGTTCGGGATTGAAGGGCACCGCACTCGGAAAACCTTCAATACCACTGAGGCCGGCAGAACCAGCAATCGTAAGCGGCCGAAGGCGGCTCACCCTGACCTCGGACGGCCATCCAGGCGACCCGGTCAACGTCGCCATCGAGGGCGAGGAGGTGGCGCTCGTCCGCGCCATGCACGCCGCCGGCTGGTATCCGGCCGACCCGATCACCCTCGGCAGCAGCTTGCGCATCGTGGTGGACTCGATCGTCAGAAACCCACCGAATCCACCTACACTTCACGCCAACATCCAGTTCGTGGATGAATTTGGTGGAACGCTTCTTTCGGGATTTGACGGTTGACTGCATCCGGGACGGCAGTTTCACAAGCACCAAGGAATTGATCGCTTCAATAGAGGCCTATTTGCAAGACCGTGACCTTTCGCCCAAGCGATATGTTTGGAAGGCAGAGGGGCAGGCCATCTTGGAAAAAATTCAACGTGCCCGTGCGGCAATCGAAAAAAGGCAATAATGTATAGCTATTTCTCGTCCGGCACACTAGGTGTTGGAAGTGCATTTTATTTGGGGGCAATGCAGGAAGCAGCAGCGGAGGAGGAAGTGCTGCATACATATACAGTAATGGCGCTAATCATTCCATTGCTCCTTTTCTAAATACGGCAAGAATACAAAATCCATCATCTTCTGGACGTGCCATTAAATAATCATGCATTTTAAACGGTAATTGGTGATAAACCCATGCCAAAAAGCACTAGCGCGGATAAGTTGACGTCAATGCTTAGATGCAAGCCTTTGATATCGAAGGTTCTAAAGAAAGGCGAGACAATTGATGAAATCTTTCACTAGACAGAGGGCAAGACCGGCTCTCGTAAATAGGCTCAAATAATTGTAATTATGTTTAAAAAGTATTTTTTTAGAAAGTGGTTTTTGTTGAAGATTTTTATTGTTTTATTGGATGTCTTGGCTATTCTAATTTGGGACGGAAGTAAGTCAAATGTCGATTGGCTGGCCGCTATGATTATAGCAATATTCATTTTTTTGGCCTTTTATTTTTGGATTAGATTCTTTTGTCCAGAAAGTGATGGGAAGCTGAAATTTACGACATTTGCAATAGATCGGTTTTTCCCGTTCAAATCTTTTCCTGTTCGCTCGACTTTTATAATGGGACTCGGGTGCCTGGTAGGTGGAACTGTGCGAGCTCTGGTTGCGATAGCTTATACTAGGACAATAGATCCTACTTGTGTTCTGTTTATTTTTATCGGAATTGGAATGGTAGTGGCTGCGTTATTTGCTCCTATAAAACGGCAACCAAAGCACCATCAGTAACAGGCATAGTGGGGGGCATAGGGGCCAGGCCTTGCCGGGCTGTTGCCCAAATAGGGGAATACAAATGGAGATTTCACGGGCGCAGAGCGCAGGAATTCCGGAGACAGCTTGAAGCGGTGACAGGATGAGGCTTCTCAGGCTCGAAAAAGCATGGGGCAGAGGCGATCCATCGGGGACTTGCATTCGCCTGGCGAGGATCCGCAGGTCCTGCATGCTTTGACGGGGGAGACCACGCCAGCGCGCCCGCTTGAACCCATGATCGACGGCGGCCTCCCCGAAGTTTCTTTCTTGGAACCACTGGCGGCGCTTCCTGTCTAGACGGCCACGGAGTGAATGCGACTGTCGCCGCGCCCGATCCAGCAGTTCCTGGTTCTCGTAGCGTTTGATGGTGCGGCCCGCTTTGTCCCGGGTGCAGGTAGAGCGCAAGGGGCAAGTGGCGCACACCCCTGCTTTCGGACGGTATTCAAAGTAACCTCTGCGCGAGTTGAAGTGATGCCGGTGAATGCGCTGTTTGGCCGGGCAAAGGAACGTGTCCACCGTCTTGTCGTAGGGAAAATCGCTTGCCGGAAAAATTCCCTCCGACCGGGCATTGCGCAGCCTGCTGCGCAGGTCTTCGGAATGAAACTCGCCACGAACCCGCGTGGGCACATAGCTGATCATTGCCACCGGGAAGGTGAGAACACAGGAGACACGCGCCTCCCCGAAATTTTTCTATGGAGAAAAACGACTCCGTGCTTTGATACCCTGCATGGCGCTCCTGATAAAAAGCGGTGAAATTGTGACCGGGGCATCCCGGTTTGTGGCAGACATTTGGTGCGAAGGGGAAACGATCACCCGCATCGGCAGGGATCTCACGGCCCCGGACGGTGCCGAGGTCGTGGATGCGAGGGGGAAATTTGTGTTCCCGGGATTTATCGATCCGCACACGCATATCCACCTGCCCTTCATGGGGACGTCCGCCAAGGACACATACACGACCGGCACACAGGCCGCGGTGGTCGGCGGGACCACGACCGTTTTCGACATGTGCTGCCCGTCACGGTCGGAGGAACCCGCCGACGGCTTCGCGGCATGGAAATCGCTGGCCGACGGAAAAGCCTGCTGCGATTACTCCTTCCACATGGGGGTCACCCGGTTTGACGACGGCACGGAAGAGCAGATGCGCCAGATCGCCTCCGCGGGCGTCCAGTCGTTCAAAATTTTCCTCGCCTACAAAGGCGCGTTCGGGATCGGCGACGCGGAGCTATTCGCCACTCTCAGGCTTGCGCGCGAGCTCGGCGTGGTGACGGCCGCTCATTGCGAAAACGAAACCCTCGTTTCCGAACTCCAAAAGAAGTTGCTTCAGGACGGGAAAACCGGACCGGAATGGCATCACGAAAGCCGCCCGCCCTTCGTGGAGGCGGAAGGGGTCCATCACCTGATGAGCTTCGCTGAAGCCACCGGCGCCCCGGTTTACATCGTTCACCTGAGCTGCCGGGAAGCCCTTGAAGAAGCGATCAAAGCCCGCCTGCGCGGCGTGGACGTGCGCGTCGAAACCCTCATCCAGCATCTCGTGCTCGACAAAAGCGCCGCAGAGAAGCCGGACTTCGAAGGCGCGAAATTCGTCATGTCCCCTCCCCTCCGTGACAAGTCGAACCAGCCCGTTCTCTGGAATGCCCTCCGCCAAGGGCTCATCGACACGGTCGGGACCGACCACGCGCCGTTCGACTTCGACACCCAAAAAACCATCGGCCTGTCGGATTTCACAAAAATCCCGAATGGCATCCCCTCCATCGAGGACCGGATCTCGCTGCTCTACACCCACGGCGTCTGCACCGGACGCCTCGATCTCCACACCTTCGTCGATGTCGCCAGCACGAACGCCGCAAAAATTTTCAACCTCTTCCCAAAAAAAGGAACCATCCAGCCCGGCAGCGACGCCGACCTGGTCGTCTTTGACCCATCGTATCGGGGCTCCCTCTCCGCCAGCACCCAGACCTCTGCTGTCGATTACAATGCCTTTGAAGGCTGGGAAATCCATGGCAGACCGTCCGTCGTCACCGTGCGCGGTGAAATCGCTGCCCGCGATGGACGGTTTATCGGCCAAACCGGCCGCGGGAAATTTCTTCGGCGACCTCTCTCGCAAAGTAAGTCAATATCATATCCGCTCCAGCCCGCTTGATCGCAACCAGCGACTCGTCCCGCATCCGCCCATAATTCAGCCACCCGAGCTTCGCCGCCGCTTGGATTTGCGAGTATTCCCCGCTCACTTGATAGGCTGCCACAGGGACGGAGGAAATATCGCTGATCTCGCGAATGATATCAAGATAGTATAAAGCAGGTTTAACCATCACAATATCAGCAGATTCACACTCGTCAATATATGCCTCAAGCCTCGCTTCACGACGATTTGCAGAGTCCAACTGGTAGCTCGCCTTACTCACGGAATCCTTCCCGATTTTGCTCCCCACAGCATCGCGAAATGGCCCGTATAATGCAGATGCGAACTTTGCGGAATACGCGATTATTGCGATATTAGTATATCCCGCTTCGTCGAGTGCCTTGCGGATCGCCCCAATGCGGCCATCCATCATGTCCGAGGGAGCCACCATATCTGCCCCGGCCTGTGCCTCCATGACGGCTAGGCGGCAGAGAACCTCAACCGTGGCGTCATTGTCCACGGTTGAACCATCCGGGGAGAGGCGCCCGTCGTGGCCGTGGGAAGTGTAAGGATCGAGCGCCACATCGGTGATCACGACCAGGTCCGGGCATTTCGTCTTCACGGCGCGGACCGCGCGATAGAGGAGGTTGTCCGGGCTCAATCCATGGGAGCCGGCGGGATCTTTGAGGGATTGCGGGATGGATGGGAAAATCGCCACGGCGGGAATCCCCCATTGCTCCGCCTCTTGGCAGCATTGGACGAGGGACTCGACCGAATTTCTGACGACGCCCGGCATCGAATCGACCGGTGCTGTCTCGGTTCCTTCTTGGACGAAGAGCGGCCAGATCAAATCGCTCGAGTGCAGGCTGGTTTCGCGAACCATGCGACGGATGTTTTCCGTCCTTCTCAAGCGGCGGAGGCGCCGCGGCAGATGCAGTTTCATGGCTTGAGAGCTACTGCAAAAACTCCGCCTTTGCGAGAAGGAAGATACGACGTTCGTAGGCAACCACTCCTGGTGCTGCAGAGGCGCTTGTGCCAAGGGCCTGCAGGATTCAACAGGCGATTGGCACGGCCCCGCCACACCATCCAGCCAATATCGAAGAGTTCAGACAATCCGGGCATTCAGGTCCGCGATGGAAAGTTTGCGGAGCAGGTTATGCTTTTTCAGGTGATGGGCTTCGCCGCGTTCGAGCACGCCGCACAAAAACCGGACGGCCTGGGTGATATACGGGCCCTTGTTGAGCATCGCGCACTCAGCGTTTCCGCTGGCGACGGCGTCGGTGACCTCCGCCCGTGAGGGAGAGCCCGTCCGGGCCAGCGTATCGAGGATCTGCGTGGCCCAGATGACCGGGACGTGCGCCGCCTCGCACAGCCAGAGGATTTCCTCCTGGACTTCCGAGAGACGGTCGAACCCGATCTCCACGGCCAGGTCTCCCCGGGCGACCATGACCCCCAGCGATGGCCACTGCTGGCCGGCGAGGAGAAGCCGCGGCAGGTTTTCAAATGCCGCCCGGTTTTCGATTTTTAGAACGATGCCGACATGCCCCGCGCCGATCGCCCGGAGTCGCGCCTGCAAGTCGTGCACGTCCGCCGGCGTCCTCACAAACGAGAGCCCGACGATGTCGGAATGCTTGGCCACAAAGGCGAGGTCGGCGATGTCCTTTTCCGTCAGCGCGCTGATCCGGAGGTCGGTATCCGGCAGGTTGATGCCCTTTTCCGGGCGGAGTTTTCCGCCTTTGACGCCGGTGCGGGTGATGCGGACGTTTACCTCGCCGGCGGTCCGGCCCTGCACGAGGCCGCCGATTTTTCCATCGTCGAAGAAGATCCGTTCGCCCGGCTTCACGCATTCGAAGATGGCGTCGAGCGTGCACGGGATCCGCGCGGGCTTGAGCACATTGCCCTCGTCGTCGCGCTTGGGATGGCGCCCGCATTGCCCGTCGCGCACAAGGATCAGGTCGTCCCCTTCCGCGAGGGAAATCGGGAGGCTGACCTCCGGCAGCGCGCCGACGCGGCCTCTGGCGATCGCCTCCCCGCTGCGGTCGAGAAGACGGATGCGGGCACCGGTCTCGAAGTAGCAGGTCTGCCGGGCCTCGGCGAGGGCCGAGAGCGGCGTGCAGGAAAGGAGCTTGAACTCGCGGGGCTTGTCGCGGGCGTCGTCGAGCGCCAGCGAAAGCCCGGGCTTTGCCCCCTCGATCACTTCCTCGGACACGGGGATCACGTCGGAAACCCCATCGGGAGGGCTTTCCGGCGAGGATTCGGAAGTGAACCAGACCAGTGCGGGGGCCAGCACGGTGCCGCGCGGGCTTTTCACCGGACGGATCTTCCGGATGCGGCCGAGCGACTCCACCGGACCGGTGCGGAGTTTCGGGCCGGCGAGGTCGGTATAGACTTTGCATGGCCGACCGGCCTCGCGTTCCGCGCGGCGGAGGTTCGCCACCATGCGGCTCCAGGCCGCCGCATCGTCGTGGGCGCAGTTGATTCTCATCACGTCCATGCCCGACTTGAGAAGAGACAGGACGAGTTCGTAGTCCTGCCCCGCCTCGGATGGCATGGTCACCATCACGCGGACGGCACGCTTTCCGCTGGACGATCCGAGCAGGCGGGCGGTGTTGGCGTGGAGCTGCAAAGGGCCGGTGACGAAATCCACCGGCGGCGCAGGCATTTCGGGTGCCGCGGTGCCAGCCAAGGCGTGCAGCGCCCTGCAAACTGCCTGCAGCGCGCACATCGAGCTCGCCTCCAGGCCGCCGAGGGATGTCAACCCCAACGGGATGAGTTTCGCCTGAAGCAAGCGCAAATCCACCTGCCGCAGGGCCAAGTAGTGAAGGAGGTTCCTCGCGCTCGGGTGGGCGGCGAGGTTCACGCCGGCGATGTCCTCCTCGTCTTCCATCGCGAGCTGCCTCTCGAGAAGACCGGAGATTTCCGGGATGATGCCTGCTGCGGCGGAAGGGATGTCATTGCTCATAGTTGGACCGCATGGCGGAGGGGTGAGGCTCCGCGATTTGCTTTCCCGCTGGCAAGACCTGCCGTGTGACAAATCTGTCACAATATGTGGCTTGATATGCCGCTGGCCGCCTGATTGCGTGAAAAGCTGTATGCACCTTCTGGCCGCCGCATTTACCGAGCCTACGCCGGTCACCTACGTTTTCCTCGTTCTGGCGATCCTGCTGGCGCTGAGCTTCGAGTTTGTGAACGGGTTTCACGACACGGCCAATGCGGTCGCGACCGTCATCTACACGAACACGCTGAATGCCACCCCGGCGGTCGTGTGGTCGGGCATATGGAATCTGATCGGCGTCCTTTCCTCCTCCGGGCTCGTGGCGTTCGGCATCGTCGCCCTCCTGCCCGTCGAGCTGGTGCTCAACATTGGGTCTGCCGCCGGTTTTGCGATGGTTTTCTCGCTGCTCATTTCGGCCATTCTCTGGAATGTCGGCACATGGTATTTCGGGCTTCCGGCATCCAGCTCGCACACGCTCATCGGCTCGATCCTCGGGGTCGGGCTGGCCAACTCGCTGATGGGGCCGTCGCACTCGATGACCGACGGGGTCAACTGGGCCAAGGCGCAGGATGTCGGGTTGGGGTTGTTGGTCTCGCCGGTCGTCGGGTTTTGCATGGCGGGGCTGCTCCTGCTGCTGTGCAAGGCCCTGGTCAAAAACCCCGCGCTCTACAAGGCTCCAGAAGGCAAAACCCCGCCCCCGCTCTGGATCCGCGGGCTTCTCATGCTCACCTGCACCGGCGTCAGTTTCGCCCACGGGTCGAACGACGGGCAGAAAGGCATGGGGCTGATCGTGCTGATTCTTGTCGGCATCCTCCCCGGCACCTATGCCCTCAAGATGACGGCCAGCCCCACGAAGGTTGCCCATGTGGCCGAATCCGCAAAAGCCCTCGAGGAGATCTTCGCGAAATCCGGCGACGGGGCCGCCCTCGACGAAAAGGAATCGGATGACACCCTGACCGATTATATCAAATCCTCGGGCAGGCTCACCCCGAAGGTCTTCACCGCCCTCTCGGATCAATGCGAAGATCTCCACCGCAGGCTCGGCGACTCGAAGACGTTCCAGACACTGCCGGACGCGGATCGCGGCGAGGTCCGCTCGGACCTCTACCTCCTTTCAAAATCCATCGCCAAACTGCAAAAGGCCGGCAGCTTTTCCACGCCCGAAGACAAGGCCCTTGCCGCCGGGCTCCAGAAAAACGGGGAGCAGCTCACGAACTTCATTCCGGACTGGGTGAAATACGCGGTCGCCCTCGCGCTCGGGCTCGGGACGATGATCGGATACAAGCGGATCGTCGTCACGGTCGGGGAAAAGATCGGCAAGAGCCACCTGACGTATGCGCAGGGGGGGGCCGCCGAGCTGGTCGCCATGTGCACGATCCTGGTCGCCGACCATTTCGGCCTGCCGGTCAGCACCACCCACGTTCTCTCCTCCGGTGTCGCGGGCACCATGGCGGCCAACCATTCCGGCCTCCAGATGGCCACGCTGCGGAACATCCTCATGGCATGGGTCCTGACCCTGCCGGTCTGCATCTTCCTCGGCGCGCTCCTGTTTGCCTTCGGTCTCAACCTCGTCACCCTGCTCGGTCTGGGGTGATCTCACCGTCGGGGCGCCGCAGCGAGATCGGGCTGGACGGCGGGCTCATTGCCCGCTTGATTTCGCCGCGCCGCAACCGCAGAGCCCAGGGAATGGCTCTGCGATACGATTGAAGCAGGCCGAGCATCCCGAGAAGCTGAAGCCCGGCATCAACCAGGTGGCTGCTGAGCCTGGGACGCGCACGCCGGAGCAATCTCTCGCAATACGAGTATCGCTCCACCTCTCTTTCCGGCCGCGTGTCTGCACCGGAAAAAGGAACGTTTGATTTCGAAAAGACGAGCGCAAACAGGAGGCGCAGGGGATTGAAGAAGTAGGTGTATGCGGCGAGGAGACTCAACTGTTTCAGCCAAGGTCTCGAATGTTTGGAGGCAATGACAAAATTGCCGTCGCAAAGGTGCGGTACGATCAGTGACCCGGCGACATCCTCATACGCCAGCCCCGAGCTGTAGGAATCGTCGTACCATTTGGAACCCGGTGCCGGCGACAGCATGAAAACGGCCGCAAAGAGAGCCCCCTCCCTGCGCAGGACCCTCAACTGGTTGATCAAACCGTGGTTCGATTTCCAGGATATCAGCGGCTGGGAATCATGGTGCATCAACATCGGGATCGGAAAAATCCCGTTGGAGCGCAACAGCCGGAAAGCCTCGATGGTATTGTCTCCGGTCTGCCCCTTCTTCACAACGGAGCCGGTCATGTCTTCGACCCCCATCCAAACCGCAACCAGCCCCGCGCGGCGGATCAACGGGAGGTGCTCGCGGATTTTCAGCGTGTCGTGCACCGTGGCCTCTGTCATGAAGCGGATCTTGCAGAGCGGCCGCTTCTTTTCGCCCATGGCCCGCGCCAGCGGCCCGACAATTTCCATGGTGCGAGAAGGGTCGTTGAAAAAGTTGTCGTCGGTCCCGAAGAAGTTGACGATCGAATACTCGGCGGCAATCCGCCGGATCTCGTCGATGACGCGCTCGCCGCTCTTGGCGCGATTCTGGCGCTGGCTGTAAGCCGGGATCGGGCAGTAGGAGCACCGGAACTTGCAGCCAGTCGTCATCACGAGCGACGAGATAGGAGAGAGGCGGCGGACATCCCGCGCCGCAAGAGCGCGGGAGCCCAGAGTTGTCCGGGAACCAGGCGGTTCGATCAGCCCGTATCCGATGACCGGGTGCGGGAGCTCGTCGAGATCGCCTACCAGGCGTTGGATTCCGGTATCGACCAATTCTTCCGCGTGACCGTCGGGAGATGTTGTCCTGCTGAAAACAAGGCCCGGAATGCCGTCGAGGCCCCCGGAGTCACGCGCGCGGAGGAAGGTGGAGCGGAGAGTTTCCCCGCCTGCCCGCTCCGACAGCAACGCTTCCAGCAGATGCAGCAAGACATATTCCTCGCCGGTTACCGCAGCATCCGCTCCCGAGGGATTGCTGGGATCGGCAGAAAAAACTTTCCATGGCTCGAAGATGACAAGCGGGCCTCCGACCACAATCAACGGGCGCCTGGCTGGGTCGATCAGGCGGCAATCCCGTATCAACCTGTGGCACTCGGACGAATGCACCAGCAAGCTTGAAATCAGGAACAAGTCCGGCACGCGGCCGTCGAGTTTCATTTCGGACGGGCGGAAGTTTTTATTCCACTGCTGGAGGACGATCCGTGTCTTGGGAAAACCGGAGTCAGCAAGCGCCGAACCGATTGCGCGCACTCCCGCCGGAATCATCCGTAGATCCGCATAAATGAAAGGCAGCAGACGGGTGCGGTGGTCGAAGGAACAGGCGATGACCGTGGTGAGATCGTGGTGCACGGCCAACCGGCGCAGCCGCTCGCGAACCCGCAGCAGTTCGCCGGCAGGCAACAAAATGTCGCCCTCTGCACGCGAAGGAAGCTCCATGTCAGGTTTGGGCCCGCGCGGGGCATTTCACATTAACGGCACCGCCACGGGATGCGGCCGCGCCGCTGATGCCCGCGATGCAGGCGACGGTCTGGGGGATAGGAAATTGCATTTCGGGTGTCGCGCGCGACTGCCCGGCAATTCCAACTCCAAGCGGTGTTTCCATGTTGATTATTTAAGGGGATGCCGAGGCGAGGTCAAGAGCGCGCCTATTCCCTCAAAATTCCGCGTGAATTTTTTCATTGCCCCTCCAGCAGATGCCTGGAAACGGCGATGCTTTACAGGTGCTCCCTACAATGGTAAACGTCTGCGCACACGGGAAAACGGCCCTTAACGTTTGCCTCTCGTTCGGCTGAAAATCGTTAAGGTGCCGCTTTTCAACGTCCTCATAGCTCAAGCGGATAGAGCAGGGCTCTCCTAAAGCTCAGATGGCGGTTCGACTCCGCCTGAGGACAAATTCAAACGCTTGGATTGTTCTGCGCTTCGGCCTGCGGCTCGATGCGGGCGAGCGGGCGGACAGGCGAGGCGTTCAGGGCTTTCACGCGCTCGTGGATTCCCGGCGCGATTTCCGGCTGTTTGACATAGGCGGCCGCGAACATCTCGAGGCGGGCGTCGATGTTGTCCACAAAGTGCAGGAGGATCGCCTCGGGGGTTTTTGGTTCGACCGGCGAGCCGAACTCGAGTTCGCCATGGTGGGCGGCCACCAGGTGAAGCAGGTGCAGGCGGACATCCTCGGAAGCGGGCGCGAGCGCTTTCCATTCGTCGAGCGGAAGTTTTCTCCAGAGGGAATTGACCAGTTCAACCCCGATGCTGATGTGGCCGAGGAGCTCGCCGCGGATTTCGCGCGGCATCTCGAAACCGAGTTCTGGCGGGCACATTTCCCAGAGCTTTCCCGAGTCGTGGAAAAGCACGCCCGCCACCAGGAGATCGCGGTTCAGGTGGCGATAGACGTCGCAGAGAGCGGCCGCCGCGCGCATCATCTGCGCGGTGTGCCGGAGGAGGCCGCCGCGATGGGCGTGGTGGTTGAACCGCGCCGCCGCCGCTCTTTGGAATCTCTCCCCGTGCTCGGAAAGAAAAATTTCGCAGAGCGACTTCAGCCGCGGGTCCGCCATTCCAGCGACAATATCCCGGAGATACGCGAAATCTCTTTCCACCGCGGCGGTCTCCCCGGGGGTTCCCGCAAACAGTTCCTTGGTCTCATCCGCTTTGAGCCGGCGCATCCGCCAGCGACGTCCATCGAGTCCGAAAACCCCGTTGATGAGGAACTCCCCCTCGATCTCCACGCACGCCCCGCGGTCCGTCTCCTCGCAGGAATCAAACGCCGCGGTATCCGTCCACGCCCGCAGGGTCAAGGCATCGGACGAATCCCGCAGTTTGAGTTCCCAGAACGGCTTGCCGTTTGCGGACTCCTTTTTGTTCAACTCGTCCACCTGCCCGCGGATCCGGCAGTTCAGCGGACCCGTCCGGCAATCCTGTCTCAATTGGGAAATCGGGCGGAGGTTCATCTGTGGCATGCGGCGGATGATGGCTTCTCCATGGCCGGTTTGTCGAGCATCACATGCCGCTGTGGTTTGCATCGCTTGCAGGTTTCAGGCTATAGTGCCCGGATGCCATCACTTCGCGTGGGAATAATCGGAGCCTCTGGGTTTGTGGGGCGCAAACTGTGCGATCTGGCTACGCGCCAGGGAGACGAGGCCGTCTGCTTTTCCAGGATCGAGCGCCCGGGATTCCGCATTTTTCGCGGGGCGGGAGATCTGAAAGGTTTGGATGCGGTCGTCAACCTCGGCGGCGAGCCGATCCTCGGGCTTTGGACGGCCGCGCGCAAACAGAGGATCCTCGAGAGCCGCGTGCAGGGAACCCGCCGGACCGTCGAAGCCATCACGACCCGCACATCGACCGTCAAAACGCTGGTCAATGCCTCCGCGATCGGATTTTACGGCGATACCGGGGATCGCGCTGTTGACGAGGCTGCACCGCGTGGACGGGGATTTTTGGCTGAGACCTGCCAGGCTTGGGAGGCGGCCGCGTCGGAGGCGGTGCTTGCCGGCGTGCGGACCGTTCTTCTGCGGATCGGATTCGTCATAGGAAACGGCGGGGCGATGGGCCTGATTCGTCCGGTTTTCCGCATGGGTCTCGGAGGGCGGTTGGGGTCCGGCAGGCAATGGATGAGCTGCATCCATGTCGAAGATGTGGCCGGCATGATTCTTTGGGCGCTCCATCACGACGCCGTCACCGGCCCGCTCAACGCGGTGATGCCCGGACCGGTGACAAACGCGGAGTTCACGAAACTGGTGGCGGCGAGCGTCCGCCGTCCCGCGATGATTCCCGTGCCCTCGATCGCCCTGAAAGCCGCTCTGGGAGAGCTTTCGCATGTGCTACTGGACAGTTCGCGCGTTCTGCCGGGTGCCGCCGTCAAGCTCGGCTACCCCTACCGCTTCTCCACGCTTGCGGAGGCCCTCCAGGCGCTGCCAGGCTGAAAACCTCCGGAAATGCGGACGGCACCGAAAGCGCCGTCGGCTTTTTCAGTTTGCCTTGGAATGTGGAGCCATCGGCGATCAGGGCGTGGGGGTGGCCTGCGGGGCCGCTTCGCCGCCGTGTTCGTGGTGCTCCTTGCGCTCGGCTATAACCTTCTTGAGCTGGGCCAGTTGATCCGGCGTGAGGATCGCCTCGACCTGGGTCCGGTGTGCCTCGCGCAAGGCTTTGATCTGCTCCTTTTTTTGGTCGGGAGCCAGCGCCGCATTGGAGCGGACGGTTTCGATCTTCGAGCGGAGATCGGTGCGGAGGACAGCGATTTTGGCCTTCTGATCCGGCGTCAAATTGAGCGAGGCAAATAGGCCGTTTCCGCCGCGGTTGCGGTGAATTTTTCCGTGGCATTTCCCGCTTTCCGCCGGCGACGGAGCCGGTGCCGGGGTTTGTGCCATGGTGTTTGCTGCGGAAGTCGCGAGCGCGAGCGCCGCGATCAGTGTGAGTGTTGCTTTCATCGGCCATCCAACCGCGCGGCCACCGAAAAGTTGCGGGAAGATTAGCTTCGCGGCCGATCCGCTGGACGGAGGACCGGATGCAATCGGGCTTCCACTTGCGAGTCCCTTTCACTACAGGTGTGGCCGGATCATGAACAAAGACACAAAAATATTCGTGGCCGGGCACGGGGGGATGGTGGGGAGCGGGATTGTCCGGAGTTTGAAGGCGAAGGGATTCCATCACCTGCTCCTGCGCGCGCGGGCCGAGCTCGACCTGCTCGATGCGCGGGCCGTGAGGGATTTCTTTGACTCCGAGCGCCCTGAGGTCGTCGTCGATTCGGCGGCGCGCGTGGGCGGGATCGCGGCGAACTCCGAGAACCCGGTCGAGTTCCTCGTCGAAAATCTGACGATCCAGAACAACGTGATTTGCGCGGCGGCCGACCACGGCGCGCGCAAGCTCCTGTTTCTTGGCAGTTCCTGCATTTACCCGAAGCTGGCGCCGCAGCCGATCCCGGAGAGCGCGCTTCTCACGGGGCCGCTCGAACCCACGAACGACGCCTACGCGCTGGCCAAAATCGCAGGCATCAAGCTCTGCCAGGCCTACGCCGCAGAATACGGAAAAAACTTCATTTCCGCGATGCCGACGAACCTCTACGGCCCGAACGACAATTTCGACCTCCGAACCTCGCATGTGCTGCCGGCGCTGATCCGCAAGGTCCACGAAGCGAAGGTTTCCGGCTCGGCGGAAGTTCCGGTCTGGGGGACCGGCAATCCGCGCAGGGAATTCCTCTACGTGGACGACTTGGCCGACGCGTGCGTCTTTCTTCTCGAAAACTACGATTCTCCCGAAATCGTCAACATCGGCTGCGGCGAGGATGTGACGATCCGCGAGCTGGCGATCACGGTCTGCGAGGTGGTTGGATACAAGGGCGAACTGGCATTCGATGCGACAAAGCCCGACGGCACGCCGCGCAAACTGCTCGACACGCGGAAACTCTCCTCGCTCGGATGGAAGCCGAAGATCTCCTTGCGCGACGGCATCCGGAATGCCTACCAGTGGTTTCTCGAATCGCTCGACAAATCAAAATGAAGCCATGAAATCCACGATCCCACATATTCCGATCATGGGGGGATGGGACACCGACTGCAACGGCGCGACCGCCGGCTCGATTTGGGGAGCGATGCACGGGGCCTCGGCAATTCCCGAGAAATGGACGGCTCCGCTTCACGATACCATGTATTCGCTGATCCCCGACTACCACCCGATCGCGATCAGCGAATGCGCGAGGAGGAGCCTGGAAATCGCGAAGAAAATCCAGCCGGGGCCAGCGGGACCGGATTGACCGGTGACGCGCGGAAATTCTCACAAGAGTCTTGCATGAAAGGCACGTCCGGATTGTTTGGTTGAATGGACCGCACGCCCGTCACGATTCTCACCGGTTTCCTCGGAGCCGGGAAGACCACGCTTCTCAACCGCATCCTCACCGAGGAGCACGGGTTGCGGATCGCTGTGATCGAAAACGAATTCGGCGAGGTCGGGGTCGATCACGAGCTGGTCATCAACGCGGACGAGGAGATTTTCGAGATGAACAACGGCTGCATCTGCTGCACCGTGCGCGGGGACCTGATCAGGATCCTCGGCAACCTCATGAAGCGCCGCGAAAAGTTCGACCAGATCCTCATCGAGACGACCGGGCTCGCCGACCCCGGGCCGGTCGTGCAGACGTTTTTTGCGGACGACGAGATGAAGGAGAAACTTTTCGTCAACGCGGTGGTGACGCTCGTGGATGCGAAGCACATCCTCCTGCACCTCGACGACAGCGACGAGGCCCGCGAGCAGATCGCGTTCGCGGACGTGGTCCTGCTCAACAAGTGCGACCTCGTCGCGACGGGGGATCTCGACGGGCTGGAAAAACGGGTCCGCCAGATGAACGCGCTGGCGAAAATCTGCCGGACAACAAACGCCGGGATAGAAATCGGGAAGGTCCTGGATGTCGGCGGCTTCAACCTCGACCACGCGATGGAGGTGAACCCCCATTTCCTCGAGGCGGGCCACCACCACCACCATGCCGATGATGTGGCCAGCGTGGGAATCGAAGCCGACGGGGACTGCGACGGGAAAAAGCTCGACGAGTGGCTGAGCCGGACCGTGCGCGAGCAGGGCATCGACATTTTCCGCATGAAAGGGGTCTTCGCGATCAAGGGCGGGCCGGACCGCATCATCTTCCAAGGCGTTCACATGATCATCGACGCCGCGAATGGCGGGCCATGGGGAACCCGCCCGCGCCGAAACACGCTCGTCTTCATCGGGCGCAACCTCGACCGCGCCGCCCTCAACGCCGGGTTCCAGAGCTGCCTCGCATGAAACAGATCGCGGCCGTCACGGCGGACGACAACATTTTGGGCCTTGCCTGGTGCGGAGATTCGCTGGCGGCAACCCCTTCGACGGGCGGGATCCTGATCCTCGATGCCGCCGGGCGGAAGGGATCCTCGCTCGATGGCCACGGGGCTGGCAATGGCGAGTCCGCATGGTTTGACGGCTCGCTGGCGACCTGCGGGTTCGATGGGAAAATCCGCTGGAACGGGCGCGCCATCCATGCCGGGCGCGGGATCATCGAGCGATTGAAGGCGAGCGCGGATGGAAAATTTCTCGGCGCCGGCCAAGGGAAAGCGCTCCTCGTTTTCGGTGGCGATGGAAACCCCGCACAGGGGCTTTCGGGCCTTCCCGCGCCGATTGCGGATTTCGCGTGGAACCCGGCCGATTCCTCGCAGGTGGCCGTCGCCGGAGCCGGCGGCGCGCGGATGTGGAAATTCGGGGAGAGCGAGCCGTTCGCGCGATTCGACTGGGGCGGCGCGAGCCTTCGCGCCGAGTGGAGTTCCTGCGGGCGCTGGCTGGTTACGGCGGACCAGACCGCCAGCGTCCACATCTACGATTTTTCGCGGGCCTATCCGCTGCACATCCAAGGATACGAAACCAAGGTGCGTGCCATGGCGTTTTCCGCCGACGGCACGCGGCTCGCGACCGGGGGAAGTTCCGTGATTACCATCTGGCCCTGCACGGGAAAAAACGGCCCGGAGGGAGTGAGGCCGGTTCAGCTCGACGGCCACGACGGCGAGGTTTTGGCCGCAGCATTTTCTCCGCAGACCGGCCGGCTCGCGACGGGTGACGGGACCGGGATGGTCCTCATTTTCACGTTTGAAGGCGACAAGGCTTTGCGGAAGCGCCTGCGCCTCGACGCGGGAATCAGCGCTCTTGCCTGGCACCCGGAAAAGGAATGGCTGGCCGTCGGAAGGAAAAACGGGGCAGTATCCATCCTCTCGCTGGAGGCATGAGGAGCTTTTGATTCCGTCTCTTGGAAACAAACAGACGGTATGCTCCCAGCGAAAAACAGGGGGCACGGGCGTCTCGCCCGTGTGTGGCTCAACGGTTCCGCTTGCGATGCCAAGTGCCCAAACGGGCGGGACGCCTGTTCCCCCTGGTCGCTGCGAAGCCCGGTTATTTCCAAGAGTTGGTTTCAGACCCTCGTGCCACCTTTGTTTCTTGACCGGTACCTTACTGCAACTTGTTGGCGCGTCGCTCGGATTCGGCAGCAAGTGCGAGAACGGTATTTTTTGCCTCGACCACGGCCTGGTTTTTCAGTCCCGACACGAGGTTTGTGATGGGGACGCAGAGGTTGGTGTAGCACAGGAGGGTGCGGGTGCCATCGTATGGTTCGATGCGGAGCGATCCGTCGCTTTGTTTGGCGAGGGCAGACTGGAGGAGCTTCCAGGATACGCTGAAAGTCCGGCCCTGTTTTTGATAGGTGTTCCGGACGACATAACTGGTGCGCATGATGATCGGGACCTTGACCGTGTAGCGCACATCCTTCGTGCCATTGGGGTTCGTGGCGATGACCTGCGCGTGGAGGAGCCCGGGCGTATAGGACGGGGCCGCGTCGTAATCGGTGAAAAGGTTCGCGACGACATCGGGCGGGGCATTGACGACCCGGTAGAGGCTGAGCTGCGGCCACGGCAACCCGGGCATGTCGGTGCTCTTGACCACGGTCTGGCCCTCGGTCAATTCGTGGCGCTCAGATTTCGGGACCTCCTTGGCAAGATCGGCACGGAGCAACCCGGAGAGAATAAAAACCAAGGCGCAGGCTTTCGGGAATTTCATGCGGCCAAGCTTAATCTTGGAAACCACTAATGGCCACTAAAAACCACTAACTCTCATCTCTCGCGGCCGTGTTTTAGCGGCGCTCTACGAGCGTCGATCCCCTCTCGCTTGCCAAGCAACCGGCGGTCACAGTTGGTACAGCCTACGGCCTCTCAAACCGGGGTGTATCCGCGCCAAGAACCCTCTATCATGTTAGTGGTTTTTAGTGGGATGAGTGGTTCAAGCCTGTTCTCTATCGGCTGAAGCCGTCCACCACTTGGGAATAGATGTCAAAAAGCCGCGCGAAGACGTTGGACCAGGAATAGCGGCCGCGGGCCTCGGCGCTGGCCTTGAGGCCCGCCGCCCGGAGATCGAGAGTGAATTTTGATTCGATGGCATCGGCGAGAGCGGCAGGGGAATTTTCTGCCGCCCACAAATGCTGGTCGCTGAAAATGATCCGGTCCATGTAGCTGCCGCGGATACCGACGACGCACGTGCCGCTAGCCTGGCTCTCGAGAGCCACCAGCCCGAAGGTTTCCTGCACGCCGGGATGGACGAAGAGATCCGCCGCACGGTAGATCGCGGCCAGTTCGTGCGGGTCCGTGCAGTAGGGCATCCAGTGGACGCTTCCGGTTTTTTCGCGCAGGTGCACGACCGCGGGGCGCTGCACCCCGTCGCCGACGCAGAGCAGATGGTATTTCCCGGGCGAGCGCGCGTGCAGGATCGAAAACGCGCGGAACAGCGTCCTCACGTTTTTTTCTTGCGCCAGACGCCCGACATAGAGAAGCAGCCTGGCCGCCTCAGGAACCCCGATCCGCTCACGGGTTTCAGTCCGGTCGGGGATGCCGGGGAGGAAAATTGCCGCATCGACGCCGAGATCGACCGTGTGAAGCCGCTCGACGCCCCATGTGCCCAGCAGGCGGGCAAGGACCGGACTGGGCACGAACGTGCACTCGAACCGGTTGTAGAGAGCCTTGACGTAACTTTTGCAGATGTCATCGGTGATCGAAATCGCCACGCGCCCAAAGAATTTGGCCACGGTCCGGATATAGGCTTCAGGGAAGTGAGAATGATAGAACCCGACGACCGGGATATCGAGCCCTCGGCCGGAAGCGACGGCTTTCCATGCGACCTGGTAGGGGTCGCCGGACTCGATGATATCCGGGCGTTCTTTTTCGAGCGCTTCTTCGATCAGGTGGAGTTTGGTGAGCGCGCGGTAGCGGGATGTGCGCGAAACGAGTGGGGCCGCGATGGTATAGACCCGGACTTTGTCGTCACCGGAGCGAGCGGTGGATTCGCCGGGCACGATGATGACGTGCTCGCAGTCCGGACGGTGGGCCCGCAGGAACGCGGATTTTTGTTCGATGTAGCGCCTCACCCCTCCGCTGACCGGGGAGTAGAACTGGGTGAGGTCGCAGATTTTCAGTCCCCGGGAGGAGCGATGGGCAACGGTTGGTTGCACGAAGCGGGGCTATTCCTTCGAGGCGAGCCAGCGCTCGGCATCGATCGCCGCCGCACACCCCTGCCCGGCGGCGGTGATCGCCTGGCGATACACGTGATCCGCGACGTCGCCCGCGGCAAAAACACCGGGGATGTTTGTCCCGGTTCCCTCTTTTTGAACAAGGTAGCCGTTCGCGTCGGTCTCGAGGAGGCCGCGGAAGGCGGAGGTGTTCGGCTCGTGGCCGATCGCGACAAAAACGCATTTGACTTCGAGTTCGTTCTCGGAGCCGTTCTTGGTGTCCCGCAGGCGGACGCCGCGGACTTCGCCCGCTTCGTCGGTGAGGAACGCGGAGACAACCGAGTTCCAGACCGGCTTGATTTTGGGGTTCGCCAGCGCGCGGTCGGCCATGATCTTGGAAGCGCGCAGCGCGTCCCTGCGGTGGATGAGATAGACGACGGAGGCAAACCGCGTGAGGAACGACGCCTCTTCGCAGGCCGAGTCCCCTCCCCCGACCACGCACACCGGAACATTCCGGTAAAAGGCCCCGTCGCATGTGGCGCAGGATGTCAGCCCGTGCCCGATCAACGCAGATTCGCCCGCGATGCCTGTGTAGCGCGGCGAGGCGCCGCTGGCGATGATGAGCGCGCGGGTCTCGACCCACTCGCCATCGACTTTGACGCGGTGCGGCGACCCGGCTTGGAATTCCTCGACAACCCCGTAGCGGAAGCGCGCCCCGAATTTCTCCGCCTGCCCGTGCATGCGCCCGATCAGTTCCGGCCCGTCGATCCCCTCGGGAAACCCGGGAAAATTTTCCACCGCGGTCGTGGTGGTGAGCTGGCCGCCCGGCATCCGCCCCTCGAGAACGAGCGGGGTGAGGTTCGCACGGGCCGAATAAATGGCGGCTGTCAGCCCGGCGCATCCCGTGCCCACAATGATCACGTTTTCCATAGAACCCGGAAGTAAACACGATCTCCCCCCCGCGCGAAAACATTAATTCGCGGTTCCACGCGGGATTACAGCAGCTCGGCGATCTGGACGGCGTTGAGCGCGGCCCCTTTGAGGAGCTGGTCGCCGCAGACCCAGAAGGCCAGGCCGTTTTCCAGCGCGCAATCCAGCCGCAGGCGTCCGACCACGCAGTCGTCCTGCCCGGCGCACGTCAAGGGCATCGGGTAGCCCTCGTCCATGATCTGGACGCCGGGAGAATGCCGGATGGCCTCCGCTGCCTCGGCGAGGCCGACAGGCCGGTCGAATTCGGCGCTCACCGCGACCGAGTGGGCGCGGTAAACCGGCACCCGCACGCAGGTCACCGATGCTTTGAATGTGGGGAGGTGCATGATCCTCCGGCCTTCGTTTTGCATCTTCATCTCTTCTTTCGTGTATCCGGTCTCGAGGAACGAATCCACCTGCGGGATGACGTTGAAAGCGATCTGGTGCGGGAACACCTCGTGCCGGAACTCGCGCCCCTTGGCCAGCGCGTCCACCTGCTGGCGCAGCTCCTCGAGAGCCCTGGCCCCGGCACCCGAAACAGCCTGATAGCTGGAGGCAAAGATCCGCTTCACGCGAAATTTGATGTGCAGCGGGTGCAGCGCCATGAGCGTGATGGCCGTCGTGCAGTTCGGGTTGGCGATGATCCCCTGGTGGTGTTTGATGTCCCCGCCGTTGATCTCCGGCACGACAAGCGGCACAGACTCCGACATGCGGAACGCGGACGAGTTGTCAACAACCACCGCCCCGGATTGGACCGCAACGGGCGCGAATTCCTTGGAAATCCCCGAGCCCGCGCTGAAGAGGGCGACGTCGATTCCCTCGAACGAGTTCATTCCCAGCGCCTCGATCACGACCTCCTCGCCGTGAAACTTCTGGGTTTTCCCGGCGGAGCGGGCGGAGGCGAGGAGCCTGAGCTGGGAAACGGGGAAATTGCGGCGTTCCATCACGCGGAGCATCTCGAAGCCAACGGCCCCGGATGCACCAACGATTGCGACTCGGAAAGTTTTGGACATAATAAAAAATATGGCTGCCGACGACAATATCCACCAGGGCTGTTCGCTTCGCGTGGACGTGGCGCGACAGACCCTCCATCTTCTCTCGAATGGCGTCGCGGTCAAGTCTTGGCCTGTCTCGACTTCAAAATTTGGCCTCGGTTCCGAGCCGGGAAGTTTCAAAACCCCGCTCGGCCGCTTCCGGATCTGCGAGAAAATCGGGGGTGCGGCCCCGGCTTGGTCGGTTTTCAAAAGCCGTCTGCCGACCGGAGAAATCGCGGTCCCGGGCGGGGAGGAAGACGCCGTGCTCACCCGCATCCTCTGGCTCGAAGGGCTTGAGGAATCCAACCGGAACACCCGCGAGCGCTATGTCTATATCCACGGCACCAACCAGGAGCACTTGATCGGACAGCCCGCCAGCCACGGGTGCATCAGGCTTCGCAACCGGGATGTCGCGGAACTGTTCTCCCTGGTCCCGGAAGGCACCGAAGTCGAGATCTCCTGAACGGAACGGGGTAAACGCATGATCACCGGATCGAGGTGACCCGAAAACCGGTTTGCTTCTACATCCCATTGGAGAAGTTGGCCGACGTGGCCAACGTTTTGGAAACGATGTGTTATCCTTGGCAGAAAACATTGACTTTTCAAGCAGATCATGCATGGTTCCATGCATGGCCACGAAGACAATTTCCATTGAATTGGATGCTTACGAGCATTTGCGCCGGGCCAGACGGCACGAGCGGGAGTCGTTTTCCTCGGTGGTTCGGCGCGCCAATTTTGCCACAGAGGCTCATACGGGAGCTTCGATTCTCGAAAAAATGAAGTCTCTGCCTCCGGTGCCGGATTCCGCGTTTGCGCATTGGGACCGGATGGAACACGAGGAATCTGCCAACCCGAGGGTCTCGCCTTCACCTTGGGATACGCCCGATGTTTCTTGATTCCTGCTTTCTGATCGACCTTCAAAGAGAAAAGCGTGCTGGTCGCGAGGGGGCGGCCAGCTGGTTTCTTGCGCGTCACGGAGAAACGACATTTTCGTTGTCCGTGATCGTCGCGATGGAATTCTGCGAGGGATTTTCCGACGGAAAACTGTGGGGCGCGAGGGGATTCCTTGATCTCTTCCACCGCGTCCCGGTGGATGATCAAGTGGCTTTTCGTGCCTCCCGCATCCGCCGAAAACTTCGGGAGACCGGACAATTATTGCCGGACAACGACATTCTCATAGCAGCGACGGCTATCGAGAGCGGCGAACCGCTCGTCACGAAAAATATCGTTCATTTCGGACGGATCGAGGCATTGCAATTGCTGGATTACTCCTCTGGAAAGTGACGGTGTTCAGTTTTTCCAAGTGATCGTATCTTCCCCGGAACGGGCGGATAACTCGAAGCGGTCGGCACTGGTCAGTTGGTATTTCATGAGGGCGAGAGAAAATCTGTCCACTAGCAGTTGGGGAATGTTGTCGGGAACAAGTGCCGAGAGGCTCTGCGGGTATGCGCCATGCTTGATCCGGCAGCTTTCGAGCGCACAGGCGATGCGGGTTTGGTCGAGTTGCGTTTGCTCCATGACAGCGACGTCAATATTCCCGCCGAGTTGGTAGAGGAAGCTGCAGCAAAGACACTCAGTGATCGGGTTGTGGGTCTTGAGCATCGCGCCAATTTGAATTCGCTGGGCTCCGTCTTCCCGGGAACGGTCAAGCATTTCAACGATTTGTTGAATGTCGAGATTCAGAGCCGCATGGTCCCCCGGCCCAAAGACCGTGTGGCAGGCATAGACAAGCGCGTTCCCATACGGCCAGCCTTTTCCATCTGGTATTATGTGGGCATCCCCGACGGTTCGGCTTCCCGTGCGAACCTCTTCGATGATCTGGTTGCGGACACCTCTCTCGCCCCGGAATGCCTGGGCAATCCCCGCGACAAAATCGATGGGACGCAAGGCGGCTTCGAATTTGACGAGTTGTTCCGCCGACCATTGGTGCTCGGAGATGCCAGCCCGGATCAGCGAGGGAACTCTTGCGGCAATGCCCAGGCGCAGCATCTCCATGTAGAGGAGGCTTTGGTTGCCCATTTTCTCGACCAAGCTCAAGAGGTCTGTGATATCCCGCGCTGCGGCATCCGTGTTGTCCAGCGCGAGATTTGCCAGCGCGCGCAGAGAGAGGGCTTTCCCAACATCGAGACAGCCCCCTCCAAAGGAATACGCCTCGTTTTTATAGATGTCGGAATTCTGCCCAAAGCGAAGAGACGGACGTTTGAGAAGCTCATGTACCCTGTCGAGCACGGGATCATAAGGAGCAATGGCGGCTAGAATCCAATTGGCCTGTTCCCGGCTGGCTTTGCGGTCGGAAAGATCACTATTCCACGCCACGCCTAGCCAGTCTCCCATGTCATCAGCCCCGAACAATTTCGCAAATTCGCGCCGCTCCTTCTCCGCGAGCGGCGAATTGAGCTGAAAAACCGGCGCTTCCTTCCACGGCGTCTCCTGGTTTTTCGAAAGATTTGGCGGTGCCTTCCAGATGGGATCGGCAACAACGTTCTGATCATCGGGAACCGGGCGCGGGGCTAACTCCGACCATGTGAGCTTTTCCCCCTTGGCCAGCAGTTCCCCGCGAACCTTCGCGAGTTTCTGCCGACCCTGGAAAGAAATGGCGACCGCAGCCAGGATCACTATGGCAAAGAGGACAACCAGCCCGAGACCGGCCCAGCGCAGCAAGTCGCGTAGTGGTCGCTTCATATCCGTCAGTTTGTCTTCCGAATTCCGAGAAGCAAGCCTTTCATTGTTGACAAACGGAACAGGAATCCTTGCCTCCGGACCGGGGGCCTGATTCTCTAAGGCTCATCCATGAGCGACGTGTATTCAGCGGATGATCTGATTGGCGGAGGCGAGGTATTCTTCGATTTGAATCCTCCCGCCCGGCTCGGCGTTTTCGGGGATCCGGTCGCGCACTCGAAGTCGCCTGTGTTTCACAACGCCGCGCTCCGGGCGGCGGGCATCGACGCGAGCTACGTCCGCATCCATGTTCCCGCAGAGAAAGCGCAGGCCGCGTTCCGGGCGCTTCCGAAGGCCGGATTTCTGGGAGCCAACGTCACGATCCCCCACAAAGCCGCCGCTCTGGCCGCGGTGGACGAAGCCGACGAATACGCCCGCAGGTCCGGCAGCGTGAACACCGTCGTTGTCCAAGGCGACCGCTTGCTGGGATTCAACACCGACGGGCCGGGCCTGGTCCGCGCGATCCGCGAGGAATTTTCCGTGGACCTTCACGATCTCCGCGTCGTCCTGCTCGGCGCGGGCGGCGGAACGGGGCGGGCGATCGCGGTCCAGTGTGCCATGGAATCCTGCGAGCGCCTCCTGCTGGTGAACCGGACGCTGGAAAAGGCGCAGGCGCTGGCCTCCGAACTGGCCTCCTCGTTCCAGACCGACCGGCTTGTCGGGCCGATCGAGAGGATCCAGGCGATCCCGTTCGAGGAGCAGGCGCTCCGCCTGCAGCTTGCCCACGCGGACATCGTCATCAATGCCACCTCCGTGGGAATGCGCCGCACGGACCCGCCCCTGATCCCGTCCTCGCTGATCACGCCGAACCTCCTGTTTTTCGACACGGTCTATTCCTCGGGAAAATCCCGCCTGATCGAGGACGCCTCGGCCGCCGGTGCGCGCTCCGCCAACGGTCTCGGGATGCTTCTGCACCAGGGGGCTCTTTCCTTCGAGATTTGGTTCAACCGGCCCGCCCCGCTCGAGGTCATGCGGCAGGCGCTCTCCTCGCTTCCATGATTGTCTCCATCGCCAGCACGCAATTCGTCTTTCTCGCGCTGGGCACGCTCGCGATGAATGTCCTCCTCAAATCCGGGGGCTACGCGCCGAACGTGTCGGGAACATTTCCGCCGCTGGCGGTCACGCTCGCGCATCAAGGGCTGTGGCTGTTCTGCGTGCCGCTCGCGTGGGTCGCCTTCGCGACGGTGTGCCTGCATTTCAAAAATGCGGTGTTGAACGAAACCACGGCGCGGGCAACCGGGGTTGCCATCGCGGCGGCGATCTTTGTGACCTTCGTTTACGCGGGCTCGCTGTTTTTTTAACGTACCGGGGTTTGCTCGATCAGGATGCGCCCCATCTCGACGGCCTCGCGGGAGTCTCCCGCAACGCTCGCGAATTGCGCGAGCCGGTGGGTCACGACAGGAAGAACAACCGACTGCACGTCGTCGGGGAGCACGTGGGCACGCCCGTTCAACAGGGCGAACGACTGCGAGGCGCGCTGCAAGCCGAGACCGGCTCGCGGGGAGAGCGTCCACCCGCGGCTGCGGGCGGATTCGCAGAGGTCGAGGATATACTCGGCAACGGCATCCGAGACATGGATTTTCGCCGCCTCGCCCTGCCAGCGCACCAGATCCGCTGGCGAGGAGAGGTTTTGCAGGGATTGAAAATCAAACGTGAGGCTTCCGCCGCGCGCGCGATCCCTCACCAGCAGCTTCTGCTGGGTCGCGCGCTCCGGCGGCCCCAACTCGATCCGCATGAGAAACCGGTCCACCTGCGACTCCGGCAGCGCGGCCGTCCCCGCATGGTCGCGGGGGTTCTGGGTGCCGATGAAAAAGAATGGCTCGGGGAGCGGATACGTGTGCCCTTCGATCGTCACCTCGTGCTCGTCCATCGCCTGGAGGACCGCGCTCTGCGTGCGGGGCGACGCCCGGTTGAGCTCGTCCCCGAGGACAAGCTGCGCGAAAATCGGTCCGCGGTGGAACGTGAAGACCTGCCTCGCCGCGTCGAAAACCTGGCTCCCGAGAATGTCGGACGGCAGCAGGTCGTTCGTGAACTGCACCCGCTTGAAATCCAGCCCGAGCACGCGGGCCAGAACCTTGACCAGCGTCGTCTTGCCGACTCCCGGCACATCCTCGATGAGCAGGTTGCCCCCGGAGATCAAACAGCAGAGCGCCAGCTCCAGTTCCCGCTCCCGGTCCACCAGCGCCCGCCCGGCCTCCGCATGAAACTCTTTGAGAAACGATCGCATCCCAAGGATCTCAATACACGGGAACTCGGCAGGTTTCCACCATTACCGGACCGGGGATTATCACGCGGCGGACACGCCCGCGCCTCTTACGTACAAAACTTTGATGCGGCCGCATCAAAGTTTTGTAAAATCAGAGACGGCCAGTTGGAGACGGCGTCAGACAGGTCTAAGCGGCTGAGGTCTCTTCCCTGCGGATCAAACGCGCGCCATTGAAAGCGGTAAACTCCTGGCGTTGCCGCGACGCGCTGAAGAGGGATATTAATCCTGCCCAGCTTCCGACATCCATGTAGAGTAAATCCAACGAGCTTTGAACTGCCGGAACGACAATCCCCGATGATCGCGATCCTCTCTCATCTCCGCGCCCATTCCCGGCTGGCAACTCTTCTTGCCTGCCTGCTGGTTTTCCAGAGCGGCTGCCAGAGCATTTCGATGGCGGGTTCGCGCAAGCGGGAGATCCGGGCGGTCGTTGTCCGGTATCAGGAGGCGTTGAACCACCGGTCGGCGGATGAGCTTTTCAGCCTGCTCGCGGACACAATCCAAGTCGAGGGCATGACGGACGAGTTGTCGAGGGCGGGCCTGAAAGCCGGCATGCACTGGCCGCCGTCCGCGATTGTCGGATACCAGATTCTTTCGATGAGGGAGACCGCGGTGGGAACCGATGTCCAAGTGACGTTCTATCTCAGGAATTCCCTGCTGATGATGCGCCTCGGGCTCGACGGGTCGCTGCGCATCTGCACGATTGATCCGGTCCCGCTGTGGAAGACCCCACAGGCAAAAGTCGCGAAGGCCTTCTCATCAGCATTTCTCGAGAGCCGCGGGCTCATGTTCGTCCGCGCCCGCATCAACGAACGGGCCGGTTTCGTTTTGGTGGACACCGGAAGTTCCGGCCTGCTCCTGAACAGGAAGTATTTCGTGGCGGATTCCCGGAATGCCATGCCCGGCCTCACCACAACGGTCGAGGGGATCAGACCTCGCTTGGGCAGCAGCGCGGTCCGCACATTTCGATGGGGCGAACTCCACGCGGAGGGAATCCGCGGGCAGCTGCACGATTTTTCCGCGATGGAATCTCCCGCAAACACACCTCTCCTCGGGGCGGTCGGACACGAGCAGCTGAAAAATTGCGCGGTTGTTTTTGACTGGAAAAACCGGCAGATCGACGTGCGTGCGGCGGATGGAAATTCGACTGGCCCGAGCGGCGCGAAGGCGGTGATCGCATTCACGTATTTTCTCCACACGCCCGCGTTCCCGGTGAGGATCGGGAGAACGACCCGCCGGATGATCTTCGACAGCGGTGCCCAGATCAACCTGCTCCCGAATCTGGACGGCATCGAAAGCAGCTTCCGAAGGGTCGAATCGGGGGCCAAGATCAGCGACGGAGGAGACAACGCCAGGCAGACGGCGCTGCTGGGTTTCATCGACGAGACTTCCATCGGAGGCGTGAGCTACAAAAACCTTCCCTACGCCGTGTTCGATGTCCCCTACCTTTCCCGACAGGGAATCATCGGAAGCCCGCTGGTTCAAAAGCGCCGGATCGAAATCAACTTTCCGAAAAAGACCATTTCGATCTGGTGAAGAGGATTGACATCTTTACGGAAGAGGCATAGCGTTTCACTATGGCCACAAAAATTATGCCGATTCCGGTGGAGGAAGACATCGAGCGGAGCGTGGCGGCGGCCGTTGCCAGCACGCAGCTTTGCAAGCTGGATGTGCTCCGCCAGGCTTTGCGCTTCGGGGTTCCGATCATGGCGCGACTGCTGGCCCGCCCCGACCTCCCTCGCCCCGCGTGGCAGGACTACGTTGACGACTACCCGCCCGCTTCCCGCCCAGCGACCGGCTACAAGGCGGCATTAAAGCGGAAGCTGAAGGCGAAACATGGCCGCGATCGCTGACGCTGGTTTTATCATTGCGCTGCGCAGCCGCGACCCGGTGGAGCGGAATTGGGCAAGGGCGATTTTGTCCGCAGTCCCACCGCCATTCCTGACCTGCGAGGCGGTCCTTGCCGAAGCGGCGCACTTCGTCGACAACGCGTGGCTGCTCCGCATGTTGGCGGACGACCATTTTCGCGTGGCCTTCGACCTGACCGAGCAACGGGACGGCGTGAACCGGTTCATTTTGAAATATGGGGACCAGGGGATCGATCTAGCCGACGCCTGCATCGCCCGCATGTCCGAGCTTTTTCCGGGGGAAACAGTCTATTCCGTCGATGGCAAACACTTCCGGATCATGCGCCGCTTTGGAAATGAGAAATTGCCCTTGGCGCTGCTCGTCCGCTGAGTAAAGGCGACATGCGAAATCAAGTTGATCTCTTGATGCAGCCGCTGTTCGACAACGAATATGTCCAATGTGCCGTCGTGGGTATTGTGCGCGAGAAGAAACCTGACGTGTTCGGGTATAAGAGGGCTGGCGCAGAGGTTGCAGGAATGCCTGATGGCCGCACGATGTTTGAGATCGGATCGCTCACAAAGCTCTTTACCCTATTCCTGCTCGCAGATTTGGTCAGGGATGGCACGATTGATTTCGATTCGCAAGTCAGTGCCTTTCTTCCGGAAATACACGGTCTTTCTGATGGCCAAAAGGCGGCGATGACAGTCCGGCATTTGGTGGCACACAAATCCGGATTGCCGCGGGACATAGAAAACAAATCCACAGATTACCGGAAGCAATTCGAAGACTTTCGAGTGCAAGATTTGTATGATTACCTTGACGGTTGCGAGCTTAAATCGGCACCCGGCGCAGAAGTGCTCTACAGCAACGTGGGTTACGGGTTGCTTGGCCATATTCTGGGGAGAGCCTCCAATACTGCTTACAAGGACCTGTTAAATGCGCGCATCCTGGATCCACTTGGCATGAAGGATACATTCCTCTTGGCCAAGCCGGAGCAACATGCCGTTCAAGGACACGATGCGGATGGCAATGCCGCCCCCGGTTTTGGTTTGCAGCCTGACAATCCGCTGAGTGCGGCTGGCGGCCTGATATCCAACGCAGACGACATGCTGAAATTCATGCAAGCCTGGTTGCACGAGTCGGATTCTCCGCTGGGATCATTGTTTGCCTCACTGGAAATGCATTTAGGATTTGGAAAAGACGGCATGCTCCGACACAGCGGGCAAACCTACGGATATCACGCTTTCTTATCGGCTGGCAGAAAACGGCAATCGGGCGTTGTCGTTTTGGCCGACACCGGGACGATTTACGTCACATTAGCTGGTGGCGCTATTGCGGACTTGTTGGCTCAGGGCAATTGCGACCCCGTAAAATTCCCTCAATCTTTGCAAGGGTCGGTTCCCGTGGAACAAAGTTGGGTTGGCGACTACGAAATACCCGCAAACCTTGTTTATGAGCCGGGTGTAATACAGGAAATCAGGCAAGCTAACTCCGGGTTGATCATCTCCACTCGAACACGCGGAGCTGCCAGTCCCCCGGCAAAACTTTATCCGGTATCTCCCGGGCGCTTCTTTATAAAATCTCTGGACATCGAGTTCGAGTTTGAGGATGGCAACCTCGTAATGATACCAGGCCAGATCGCAAAGCACATATTTGGCGGAGAATCATTCTGTTGCCGGAAAGTGCATGCTGTTGCAGAATCCACACCGATTTCCGAATAGCCGGCGGACAACATTCCCTCCCGCTCAGGCCGGCTTGCGCATGAGCCAGTAGATCTCGCCGGGCCAGCCGGGGAAGACGCGGCCCCAGAACAAGTTGAACCTCATCCACGCGGCGGAATTTTCCAGGGCGCTCCCCTTGCTGCGCAGGAAGAAAGCGCCGCTGGAAAACTCCGGCACGAGCCCGGCTTCGCGCGCCATCCTGCGGACGCGCGCGGGCGAGAAAACGCTGACGTGGCCCATCGGCCCCGCGTTCTTTCGCACCTGCTTTTCGCGGATCTTCTCGAAGGCTCCCGGCACGACCGGAAACCCGCCGATCAGCGACCCTCCCGGGGCGATGCCGCCCGCGATCTTTTTCAGCGCCTCCTCCGGCTCGAAAAGATGTTCGAGGACGTGCAGCAAAATCGCGCAGTCGTATTGTCCTGGCAGCGCAAAGTCTCGGCTTTCGAGGTTGGCCTCAAAAAAGTCTTCGTAGCCCGCCCCCTTCAGCTTCTCGGTGAGCATGACCGCATCGACCGCCGTCCATCTCGACCACGAAACCCCGGCGGGGGCGGACTTCACAAATTCCAGCATCTGGCCGCGGTGCACCCCGATTTCGGCAACGGCCAACGGCCGGCCCGCGCGGAGGCATTCCTCTCTCAACAACTGGTAACCGAACCAGTAGCGGAGAAGCCTGAGCGGGTAGCGGACGGCTTTTGCCTCCGCCGGCATGCCGAAGCGTTTGGCGCGGACGGTCGGGTTGTCGGCCATGAAATCAATGTCCCAGCGGGATGTGTCGTAGGTCTTCAAATCGGTCCGGCATGGTGGGGCGGGCGTTTTCTCCGGTCAAGCGCATGATGAGATCACTTGCATCCCGCGGTTTTCCGAGTCTATTCGGAGGAGAATGTTTGCCCAAAAAGAGGCGCTGATCCGGCTGCTGCACGACGACGACCCCGAAACGGTGAAGCTCGTCAAAGAGCAGTTGGCCGAAGCCGGCGAGGAAAAAATCCCGGAACTCGAGGAACTGGTGCGAGTCGATGACAGGTGCGTGTCCGAGCACGCGCGGGACGTGCTTGCGGCGATCAGCGGGCGCAGCGCGGAGGAGGAGTTTTCGCTGCTCTGCCACTTTTTCGGAGACGGGATTGATATCGAGCAGGCCTGCTGGGCGCTCGCCCGGGCGATGGAACCGGGGGTTTGCATTCTGCCTTACGAGCACAAGCTGAACAACTGGGGACGGCAGTTCCTGATCAAACTCTCCGGGGCTGTCAGCAACCGCGAGCGGGTGCTCCGCCTCTCGTCCTTCCTTTCCGAGGATCTCGATTTCCACGGGAATTCCGACAACTACTACTGCGAGAGAAATTCCCTCCTGCCGCAGGTGATTGAAACCCGCTCGGGAATCCCGCTGACCCTGACATTGATCTACATGATGGTCGGCTCCCGCGCGGCCATGAAAATCGAGGGAATCAATCTTCCCGGGCATTTCATCGCGCGTCACGGCGAGGTCTATTTCGATCCCTTTCACCGGGGGCGGATCCTTTCCCGAGCGGATGTCGAGAGCATTCTGTTCCGGCAGGGGCTCGAGCTGAAAGACTGCCACCTCCAGCCGTCCACCCCCCGGCAGATCCTCGTGCGCATGCTCGCCAATTTGCTTTACGTTTACGACCTGCAGGGGGAGTGTCAGAAGCACGGGCGCGTGCGCGGCTGGATGCAGGCATTGAAATGCGGATTGGAATGATCGTCGAGGTTTTGAACACGGGGACCGAGCTTCTGCTCGGCGAGGTCGTCAACACGCACGCGGCATGGTTCGGCAAACAGCTCTTCCCCCTCGGGCTGCGGATCTCCCGGCAGACCACCGTCCCCGACGGAAAGACCATCGGCGACGCCCTGTCCGAGTGCTTCGGGAGGGCGGACATCGTGCTGGTGACAGGCGGCCTCGGCCCCACGACCGATGACATCACCCGCGAGACAGTCGCGGAACTTCTCGGGCTCCCGCTCATCCCCGACGATGCTGTCCGGCAGAAAATCGAGGCGATGGTGGCGGATCGCGGTTCTTCGATGCGCGAGCGGATGCTCCGTCAAACGATGGTCCCCGAAGGCGCGGTTGTCCTGCCGAACGACAACGGCTCGGCCCCCGGCCTCTACCTTCCGGCGTCCCCCCGCTCGCCCCATCTGTTTTTGCTGCCCGGTCCGCCGCGAGAACTTCAGCCGATGTTCGAGGAATCGGTGTTGCCGGTTCTGAGAAAACTCGCCGGCGGCCTGCCTGCTCGCGAATGCCGGGTTTACCGGATTGTCGGTCTCGGCGAGAGCGCGGTCGAAGAGGCGGTCGGTCTCGGCTTGGAAAAGCGCGGGGATATCGAGGTCGGGTATTGCGCCCGTCCGAACGAAGTCGATCTCCGCCTCATCGGGCCCCGCGAGATCCTGGACGAGGCCGAACCGGAAATCCACCGGGCCGTGGGGAGCCACCTGTTTTCGCAGAAAGGGGAAAACCTCGAGGAGTGGGTCGTCGCGAAGCTCCGGAAGCTCGGCCTGAAAGTCTCCGCGGCAGAATCCTGTTCGGGCGGGCTGCTGGCCCACCGGCTGACAAATGTCCCGGGTGCCTCGGAGGTCTTCACGCACGGTTTTGTCGCGTATTCCAACGCGGCGAAAACCTCCGAGTTGAGAGTGCCATCCCAGCTCATCGAGGCCCATGGCGCGGTGAGCGAGCCCGTCGCCGTCGCGATGGCTGGCGGGGCGCTGGAAAAATCCGGAGCGGATTTCGCCCTCTCGCTCACCGGAATCGCGGGGCCCGGCGGCGGTTCTGAGGAGAAGCCGGTCGGCCTCGTCTTCATCGCCCTCGCCCGGCGGGGAAAACCGACGCTGTGCAAAGAATACCGCTTCCCCCGCGACCGCGAAACCTTCAAGCAGATCGCCACGCAGACAGCGCTGGATATGCTCAGGCACGAGCTGATCTGAGAAACTGGGGGACCGTGTGAGAACGCGGAGAAACCTCGGGCGACGCTCTCTCAAACGATTTCCCGCAGCCCTGCCTGCACGTCAAAAAGCGGTTTCCAACCCGCTGCTCGCAGCTTGGACGAGTCTGCGGTCGAGTGGCGGATGTCACCCGCGCGAGCTGGCCCATGGCGGATCTCGGAACGCGATCCGGTGAGCCGGACGATCTCCCACGCCAGTTCGCCGATCGTGACGGTGGTGCCATACCCGGCATTGAAGACGCCCTCCACTCCATGTGTTTCCGCGGCGAACGCCATGGCGCCGACGATATCCTTGACGTAAACAAAATCCCGTGTTTGGCATCCGTCTCCAAAAATCGTGATCGGCTCGTTTTTCCTCGCGCGATGCAGGAAAACGGGAACCGCAGCCGCATAGGCGCTGTTCGGGTCCTGCCTCGGCCCGAAGACGTTGAAGAGCCGCAGACAGACAGTCGGCAGGCTCTTTTCCCGGGCATAGAGGCCGCAATAATATTCCCCATCCAGCTTCGTGATGGCATAGGGACTCAGGGGATCGGGAGCCATCGTTTCCACCTTCGGCTGGATCGGATTCTCCCCGTAAACTGCGGCGGAACTCGCAAAACAAAGTTTTTTAACCCCGTGCTCTCGTGCGGATTCGAGGACATTGAGGAGCCCGAGAACATTGGTGGCTACGGTTTCTCCCGGCAGTGACATGGATTCCGGCACGCTCACGAGGGCGGCCAGATGGAACACGAAATCCACCCCCTGCATGACCTCGTCCACGAGCGGCCTGTCCAGAATCGATCCTTCGACAAAACGGCAGTCGAGATGTTCGAGGCTCCTGCGATGGCCGGTGCGAAGATTGTCCAGGACAACGACCTCGCCCCGGCTCTGGTAGTGCTCGACCACATGGCTGCCGATGAAGCCGCTCCCACCTGTTACCAGAATTTTCATTTTGTCATCCCTGCTTCGAGGGGTTTTCCGTAATCCAGCGACCGTAAGCGTCGTTCCATTGGGCCGGCGGAATCGAAACAATTTCCGGCACATCATACGGGTGCAACTCCCCGAGGCGACGGATGAATTCTCCCTCGTTGGCCGCCGCGATCTTGAAAATGACGAGAACCTCGGCGGTGTCCTCCAAAACACCTTTCCAGAAATAAATGGACCGCGCGCCGGGGATAATCGTCCCGCACGCGGCCAGCTTTTCGGAAACCAGCGACCTGACGGCCTGCGCCGCCGAGTCGCCGTCCGCAAAGGTGCTCAGAACAATCCGGATCATGCGGGCACCAGTGCGGGTTGACGGACAATCCATCCGCCGCCGACGACCCGGTCGCCGTCGTAAAAAACCGCCGCCTGCCCGGGCGTGACCGCGCGCTGAGGCCGGTTGAGAACTATCCGGGCCCGTCCGCCGGGGAACGCTTCCAAAGTCGCCTCGGTTCCTGGGTGTGCGTAGCGGATTTTCACGGTCGCCCGCAACGTTTCCTCCGGCTCGGCGGCATGCCATGTGACGCGGTCCACCTCGAACTCCCCGCGGACCAGATCCTCCTCTCCACCGACAATCACCCGGGATGTTTCGGGATCAATATCCACGACATAGAGCGGCTTCGGCGACCCGCCGGGCAGGCCCTTGCGCTGGCCGACGGTAAACATCTCGATGCCCCCGTGGTGGCCGAGAAAGTTTCCGCCCGTGTCGTGGATCCCACCGCAATGGAATTTCTCCCCGGCCAAATGCCCGCGCAAGAACGCCCGGTAATCGTTGCCGGGAACAAAGCAGATTTCCTGGCTGTCCGCCTTGTCGGCGACCTTGAGCCCGAGCTCGCGGGCGATCTCCCGGATCTCCGGCTTCGCCATCCCGCCCAGCGGCGTCAGCGAGTGGAGAAGCTGGTCTTGGTTGAGGCTGAAAAGGAAATACGACTGGTCTTTTCGCGGATCGCTCCCTTTCCGCAGAACCGCGCGGCCGCCGTGGCGCTCGATGATCGCATAGTGGCCGGTGGCGATGAAGTCGGCCCCGAGCGCGCGCGCCTTCGCGCGCAGGTTGCCGAACTTCAGGCGCTCGTTGCACATCACGCACGGGTTCGGGGTTCTTCCGGCTTTGTATTCGCCGGCGAAATAATTGATGACAACCTTCTCGAACTGGTCCGCCTCATCGACCACGTAGTGCGGGATCCCCAGCCGGTGCGCGACGGCCCGCGCATCCGCGATGGCCGACGGCCCGCAGCACTTGTCCTCGGCGCGGGAGATGCAATCCTGAGGCCAGACCTTCATCGTGACCCCGATCACATCCCATCCGTCCCGCTGCAACAGCCACGCCGCCACGCTGGAATCCACCCCACCGCTCATGCCAACCAGAATGCGCCTTCCGTTTCCTTGCATCGCAGAACGGGGTTTACTTCAGCGAGTCGAGGGCGGCCTGAACCTCGGCGGCGTGCTCTGCGGTTTTGGCGTGGAGGGGAAAAAAGGACATCATGGAAAGAATCAATACGGTTGCACGCATGGGCATGGGCGGAGCATATTCCTCCTTGGTGCGATCTGCAAATGCCATCTCGATTTTGAAAAACCCCCTGCCCGTCATTGCGGGCCTTGCTGCCGGCGTGCTGGCGGGGCTCCCGGGTCTCTTCGACCGCGCGGGAATCATCCGCTCCGTGGGAAGCGGGCTGGTCTCCGATTCCCCATCTTGGGCGGACCGGCTGGCCGCCCTCTCCTTCCAACTCGGCGGATGGGGGTTGGCTGAAGCCGTGCGACTGGCTCTCGGGGCCATGCCCTGGTTCTTGGGAATCCTGGTTCTTTTTTGGGGGGCAAGCCGGTTCCGGGGCCTGCCCCGCGCTCTGGCCACCGGCTTCGTCGGTGCCCTTTGCCTGCTCGTTTCGGCGACGGGAATTCTGGGCGCGTTCTTCCCGGCATCCCGCCCGATCAATGATCCGCGGCTGCTGGCCCCGCTCACTCTCGTGGAGATGGCAAAGAGCGCCCGCGGGCGAGTCTATGTGAATCCCTCCGCCCGCGCCTGCGTTGCGGTGTTCGGGGAATCCCTCATCGACAAATCCCTCACGGAAAAAACGGGTTCCGACCTCGCGAACTCACCGGAGAAATGGAGGTCGGAAGACCGGGCCAAGCCGTTCTCGTCGGCCCTGATCAGTGGCCGGGTTTTCGAGGCAAAACCGTTGATCCAACACCTGCTCGATTCTCCGGACTGGTATCTCGCCCGGGTGGACAACCAAGGCCTTTTCTTTTTGCGAGGGGCAAGATCCGACCTCGCCGGCTCGCCGGTCCCGAATTTCGGCACTCCCCGCGAGCGGGCGGTTTACCTGGCCCAATACGCCCTCAACCTGGAAATCGCCGGGTTCCGCACACTCGCGTCGACCAGCATGGACGAAGCGCTGAGCCTCGCGGGAAAGGATTACGAGGTCCTGTTCCGCGCGGCGTCGCTCTCCGCATCCCAGAACCGCTGGGAGCGGGCCCGGAAGCAGGCGGCGGCGGCAGTCAAGGCGTATCCGAAAGCGTATGAGGCAAATTACCTGCTGGCCCTCTCGCTCTTGGAAACCCGCGCTTTCGACAAGGCCCTCGAGTGCAGTTCCAAGCTCATCGCCCAATACCCGGATGACTCCGCCGTCCTCCTGCTTCATGCCCGTGCCGCCAGGGCCGCGCACGACTACTCCGAGGAAACAAAGACCCTCGACCGGCTTCTCAAACTGGCGAAAGAGAGCAACTCTCCGACGGCCCGCATCCACATCTTCCTTGCCCAGTCATGGGCGCAGCGCGGGTTCCCCGACCAGGCGGCCAGCCACTACCAGGCCGCCTTGGCGGAGGGGCTTTCCAAAGAAGACGCCCGCGATGTCCGTGCCGCCCTCGCCACGATCGAGGAGAAGCAGCTCAAACATTGATTTCTCAGGATGCCTGGCGAAATTCCCCCTTCCTGGTTCGAAGACGGCGCGCCCCGGATCGAGGTGGACTTCGGGTGCCACCGCGGAACATTTTTGCTCGGAATTGCGGAGAAATATCCGGAGGTCAATTTCGTCGGGATCGAGAAGCGGGCCGCGCGCGTGGAAAAATGCCTCAAGAAAATCCGGCACCGCGGCCTGCCCAACGCGCTGGCCGTTCAAGGCGAGGGAGCCGGGGCGCTCGCACAGTGGCTCCCGGAGCAAAGCGTCGCGGCCATCCACGTGTCTTTTCCCGATCCCTGGCCGAAGCGAAGGCACGCCTCCCGCCGGCTCGTCAACAAGGAGTTTCTTGATGGAATTGCCCGCGTTCTTCGACGGGGAGGCGTGCTGCGGTTAATGACCGACGACGGGGCGTATTTTTCCGAGATGAAAAACCTGGCGCGGGAGGGCTGGGAGGAACTCCCCTGGGACGACGGAGTCGCGAGACCGGCCACGGCATTCGAGAAAACATTTCTCGGGCTCGGGCACCACCCGCACCGCTGTGCGATCCGCCCATTGGCGCTTTGTAGCGGCGCCCTATGAGCGTCTCACGATAAGCGTCTCAAGCGACCGACGGTCGCAGGCCGCCGCTACACAGGTCCACATGGCTCAGTCGCCGATAGTCACCGGGGTTCCGACAGACACCTTCTCATAGATCAGCTTGGCGATCTGCTCGGGAAGCCGGACGCACCCGTGCGAAGCGGGATAGCCGGGCAGAATCCCCACATGCATCCCCTCGGCGCGCTGGCTGGACAGGGTTTCGCCAAACCGCATGAACCACTTCATCGAGGCTCCCTTAAAGTGGGTCCCGCTGGGGGCGGAATCAATTTTCGTGCTCACCCCGGCGCGCACCACGATGTCGTTTTTGTTCACAAATGCCCCGTAGAGGCTGGAGCGGTGGTCCGGGTCCTTCTGCACGACCACGAAGCTGCCTTTCGGGGTCATCCCCGCGTTCTTCCCAGTGGAAACCGGGGTGTCGATCCCCACCTCGTCCCCGACCTTGAGATAGGCCCTTTGCTTTCCGAGGGAAATATAGACGCTGAGATTGTCGCGGGTCGCCTGGTCGAGGACGCGAGGGATGACCTTCGGAGGGGCCTGCTTCTTGATGAGTTCCGTGGCGGGCTTTTGTTTTTTATCCGGGCGGGCGGCCTGTTGCTGGGCTCCTAAAACCTGGCAAAACGCAAGAACCCCCGCCAATGCAAAGGCGGCCGCAGCGAGATTAGGGAGAGGAAATATGGGGCGGGCCGTAATTGTCGCTGACATGGTTGTGAGAAAGAATGCCTGTCTTGCTTACAGCTTGCTCCCGCGAAAATCAACGACATTCCATGCCGGCGACAAATGAGATTGCCCTTTGCGGGTTCCTCGGCAAGCATCGCAAAAATCCAACTTCTTATGCAAATTGCCATGATCGGTCTCGGAAGGATGGGCGCGAACATGGTGCGCCGTCTCCTGCGCGACTCCCACCAATGCGTGGTTTACGACACGAACCCCCAAGCCGTCGAAGAACTCGTGGCCGACGGGGCGCTCGGCGCCGCCTCGCTCAACGATCTCGTTTCCAAACTCGAAAAACCCCGCGCTGTCTGGATCATGATCCCTGCGGCGATCACGGACAAAATCGTCCATGAACTGGCGGGGCTGCTGGATGCCGGGGACACGATCATCGACGGGGGCAACTCGTATTTCCGCGACGACCGCCGCCGCAGCGAGGCCCTGCGGCCGAAGGGGCTTCATTACCTCGATTGCGGGACCAGCGGAGGAGTCTGGGGGCTCGAACGCGGATACTGCATGATGATCGGCGGAGACAAGGTGGCCGTTGACCGGCTCGACCCGGTCTTCAAGACGCTCGCTCCCGGCAAAGGCACGATCGAATCCACCCCCGGCCGGGACAAGCTGGGAGGCACGGCGGAAGATGGCTACCTCCATTGCGGCCCGTCCGGTGCAGGCCATTTTGTGAAAATGGTCCACAACGGGATCGAATACGGGATCATGGCGGCGTTCGGCGAAGGCTTCGACATCCTCTCCAACGCCAACGCCAGCACGAAACAAACCAAGCAGGATGCCGAGACGGCTCCCGCCATGCATCACGACCTCGACTACGATTTGAACCTCGCGGACATCTCCGAAGTCTGGCGCAGGGGAAGCGTCATCAGCTCCTGGCTCCTCGACCTTTCCGCCGCCGCCTTCGCCGGCGACCCGGAACTGTCAAAATATTCCGGGCGTGTTTCCGATTCGGGAGAGGGCCGCTGGACGATCATGGCAGCGATCGAGGAAGCCGTGGACTGCGAAGTCCTCACCGCCGCCCTCTACGCGAGGTTCCGCTCGCGCAAGGAACACACGATGGCGGAAAAAGTGTGCTCGGCGATGCGCTTCCAATTCGGCGGCCACCTCGAGCGCCCGGCGGGAGGATAGCCCGGCGTCAGTTCCTTTTCCAATAGAGTCCCGCGAAAAATCCGGTATGTTCCCGTCTGAATGAAGCCCGTTTTCCTGCACCTCCTGCTGGCGCTCCCTCTTGTTTTGGGGGCGCAGGAAGTCGCCATCGACCACACGGGCTCGGTGGAAAACCCCAAGCCGACTTGGGAAACCCAGAGGCAGGCCCGCACGTATACCCTGGCGATTCCCGCCCCCCGGGGGCAGATCACCGACCGCAACGGGCGACCGCTCGCACAGAGCCGCCTGAGCTACAATCTCGCCATCAATTTCCCGACCCCGCTCGACTGGCAAGATTCCAAAGTCCTCTCCTTTGCCCGGCAGCAGATCACCCTCGCGAAAGGTTTGTTGAAGCGCGACATCCAGGTCTCCGACCAGGCGATCCTCAACCATTACAAAAACCGCGGCGTGCTCCCGCTCGATATCGTCGAGGACCTCCTCCCCACCGAGTTGTCCGTCATCCAAGGCGGCCTCCCGCAGGAACTGATCCTCCGCCAGACCTATGTCCGGTTTTATCCGAACGGCACTCTCGCCTCGCATATCATCGGATACACCGGGCGCGAGGCCCCGCTCTCCACAAGGCCGATCGAAAACAACGACCTCATCTTTCCGGAAAGCCAAGGCCGCGAGGGCCTCGAACAAATTTTCGACAACGAGTTGCAAGGGCAGCCGGGAATCCTTCACATCACCTACGACAAGGAAGGAAAGAAGACCTCCGAACGCATCGCGAAGCAGCCGGTGCCCGGATACAACATCATCACCACTCTGGACGACAACCTGCAGCGGCTCTGCGAGAAAGTCCTCGCGGAAAACTGCAAGCGCGGGGCCTTGGTGCTGATCGAACCATCCAGCGGGGAGATTCTCGCGATGGCCTCCCACCCGGGGTTCAACCCGAATGATTTCGTGCCGGTCGTCCGGCCCGCGGTTTTCGAGGCCTATTCGAAAGACCCGTCCGACCCGCTCTATCCGCGCGCGTTCCGCTCCGCCTACCCGGCAGGTTCGACGTTCAAGACGTTTGTCGGGTTCGCCGCCTTGGAGTCCGGGAAACTCAAGCCCGGCGACCACTTCGACTGCCCGACCACGTTCACCGTCGGCGACCACACGTTCAAGAACTGGAAAAAGTCCGGCGCGGGCTCGCTGAACTTCATGGAGGCGCTCACCCAATCCTGCAACACCTGGTTCTATCAGGTGGGATTGAAAATCGGGGCACCCCCGATCATCGACTACGCGCACCGGCTCGGGCTCGGACGCCGGACCGGGATCCCCGTGAAATCGGAATCCGAAGGCAACATCCCCACCGACGAATACATGATGCGCGTCCACAGGCGGAAAATCAAAAACGGGGATGTCGCCAACATGGCGATCGGGCAAGGAGACATTCTGATCAGCCCGCTGCAGATGGCCCAGGCGCTGGGCGCGATCTCGCAGGCAGGACGCTTTCACCAGACCCGCCTGGTCAAACAGGTCCAAACCATCGACAACCGCGTCATCGCCGCCTACCCGGACCGGATCCGCGAGGAAATTCCCGTCACGCCGGAAATCGACGCGCTGATGCGGAAAGCCCTGGTGGCGGTCACCAGCGACGGGCAGGGAACCGCGCACAGCGCCCAGGTGAAGGGGATCAAGGTCGCGGGAAAAACGGGGACCGCCCAGTGGGGGCAGCGCACGGCGGCATGGTTCACGGGATTTGTCCCGGCGGACGACCCGCAATACGCGTTCGCCGCATTGTATGAGGGCGAACCGAACGACAACACCGTGCACGGCGGCTCCCACGCCGCACCGATCATCGGAAAGCTCCTCAAACAAATTTTTGCGCCCGCAAAAACGGGCAACGGAGATTCCAAAAACGAGGACGAGGTGAAGCCGCCGCCAGCGGATGAGTCGAACTGAAAAACACCCCGCAGCTTTTTTGAAAATATTCCGCTCCCCGCTTGACAGGACCAGCAGTTTCTGGGCAGCGTATCGGTAACAAGTTTGTCACCAAACTTCAAAATTCAACACCACTAAGTCATGAACAAAGTAGAACTCGTCACATCAGTCCAAAAGAACCTTGGGTCCAGCAAAGCCGACGCCGAACGCGCCGTGAACGCCGTCATCGACGGCATCAAGCTGGGGATCAAGAAAACCAAAACTGTCCAGCTCATCGGCTTCGGCACATTCAAGGTCGGTACCCGCAAGGCCCGCATCGGAGTGAACCCGAAGACCGGAGCAAAGATCAAAATCAAAGCCTCGAAGACCGTGAAGTTTTCGGCCGGCAAGGCATTCAAGGGCTCGCTGTAAAGCACCCCCCCGCGAGGATTTCCCTCCCGCAATCGAGAATACCCGTTTCGTCGCAAGACGGACGGGTTTTCTCATTTTCTGGATTCGCGCGGCGCTGCAAGCATTTTAGTCTCGATTTTCCAGGCAAGAGGCGCGTGGATACAGCAGATGTTAGCCAAACGCATAATCCCCTGCCTCGATGTCACTGATGGCCGCGTCGTCAAGGGCACGAAATTTCTCGAGCTCCGCGATGCCGGCGACCCCGTTGAATGCGCGAAAGCCTACGACCGACAGGGCGCGGACGAACTCGTTTTTCTGGATATCACGGCTTCGAGCGACAGGCGCGCCACCATGGTCTCGGTGGTCGAACGGACCGCCGAGCAATGCTTCATGCCGCTCACCGTGGGCGGCGGGATCCGCGCTGTGGAAGACTTCCGCACCATGCTGAAAGCCGGGGCGGACAAGGTCAGCATCAACACCTCGGCGCTCGAACGTCCGGATTTGATCCGCGAGGCCGCAAGGACGTTCGGCTCCCAATGCGTCGTCGTCGCGATCGACGCCAAACGCGACGGGCCGGAAAAATGGCGAGTCTATACTCACGGCGGCAGAAACCCCACCGATCGCGACGCCGTCGAGTGGGCCAGGCATGCCGCAGAACTCGGCGCGGGCGAAATCCTGCTCACCAGCATGGATGCCGACGGAACCTGCGACGGCTACGACCTCGGACTCACACGCACCGTGAGCCGCGCGGTCCGCATCCCGGTCATCGCCAGCGGAGGAGCCGGAACCCTCGACCACCTCGCGGATGTCCTCGAAAAGGGAGCTGCCGACGCCGTCCTCGCCGCCAGCATTTTCCATTTCGGAAAATACACCGTGGACGACGCCAAATCCCACCTCCAGGCGCGCGGGCTGCCGGTCCGGCGGCTCTTCGAAGCCTTTGCGCTCTCCAATTCTTCCGGTCACACTTGCTAAAACGCGACAGGGAGATCTGCGGGCTAAATCACCCCTTGCAGCCTTGCACGACGGAACGCGGCGGTTCATGCGTAGTTGCATGGTCACCACGCGTTCGCCGGCCGCAACTGTATCTGTAACATGCTGTTTTCCAGGGTATAATCCATTATGCAAAATGCTGGCACGGCGGCAGCTAATAGGAACGTATGGTTCACCGTGCGGTTTCATCAGTAATTCGGCGTTTGCTCAAACTCTGAGAAATGAAAAAGCGGATCATCATCGGGCTGGCTCCTATCTTCGTGCTGATCGTGGCGATGGGGGCCTACGCGATTCTGCTTTTTGCCAAGCTCGGTTCGCAGGTGGATGTCGTGCTCCGCGAGAACTACCGGAGTGTGGTGGCCGGGCAGAAAATGAAGGAAGCCGCGGAGCGGATGGATTCCGCGCTTTTCTTTTCGCTTGTGGGGGAAGAGCAGCGTGGCCGACAACTCTACACCGACTACCTGCCGAAGTTTGAACAGGGCCTGAAAACGGAACTCGGCAACATCACTGTACCGGGCGAGGACCGGCTCGCAAGTTCGATCCAAGAACTGCATTCCCGATACGTCCGGCAGGCGGAGATCTTCTGGAAAACCCCGGACGTGCCGGCGAGGCGGGAGATGTATTTTCACGACCTGCTGCCGGTTTTCACCGAGATCAAAGACACCGCGCAAGCGGTCATCACCCTGAACCAGGACAACATGTTGAAGTCGGACCGCGAAGCGAGAGGCCTGAGCGTGAAATCCACCCGCTACATGGTCTTCGCGAGCCTGATCGGGATCGCTGCAGCCGTGCTCCTTGCCGCGCGCCTTCAGAAGTCCGTCCTTCAACCCATCCGGGCGCTCACGGCCGTTTCGAAGGAACTGGGCGAGGGAAAGCTCGACCAGATCGTTCCGGTGGAGTCGAAAGACGAGCTCGGGGAACTCGCGGATGCTTTCAACAAATTGGCCAGCAAACTCCGCGCCTACCGCCAGATCACCAGCGACCAGATTCTCCAGGCACGCCAGATGACGGAGACGACGTTCTCGGCGTTTCCCGACCCGATTGTCGCCCTCTCCGCCGAGGGCGTCATCGACTTCACCAACCCGGCCGCCATCACCCTCTTTCACATAATCGGCTCGGAAGGAAAGCTTCCAGGCCATGTGCAGGAACGCGCGGAAAAGGTCCTCAAAGGCGGACCGGACTACCTGCCGACCAGCTTTGAAAAAACCGTGGTGGTCCGGGTGGATGACAAGGAAGTCTTCCTGCTCCCCCGCGTCATCGGCATGCGCGACGAGTCGGGCAACGTTTACGGCGCGGCGGTGATCCTGCAGGACGTGACGCGCCTGCGCCTCCTCGACGAGGTGAAATCCAACCTCGTCTCGACGGTCAGCCACGAGCTGAAGACGCCGCTCACCAGCGTCCGCATGGGGCTTTATCTCCTGCTCGAGGAGCGCATCGGGACATTGAACCCGAAGCAGACCGAACTCCTCATCGCCGCCCGCGAAGACTCCGAGCGCCTGTTGGAAATGATCAACGACCTCCTCGATCTGGCCAAGCTGGAATCCGGCAAGGTCACCCTCAACCGCGAGGACATCGACGCCGGGGCCCTCGTGCAAACCCTCTCGGGCGATCTGGAATCGCTCGCGGAATCCCACGGCTCGAAAATCTCCACATCCATCGAACCCGGTCTCGCCCGCGTCCGCGTGGACATGCGCCAGATTTCCCATGTGTTCACCAACCTGGTTTCCAATGCGGTGAAGCACAGCAAGCGGGGCGAAGCGGTCAGGCTTGCCGCGGAAAGCCGGAACGGAATGGTCCGCTTCTCCGTCGCCGACCAAGGGCCGGGGATTCCCGAGGAGTTCCAGCCCCGGATTTTCGAGCGGTTTTTCAGAGTGCCCGGCGACAGCACCGGCGGCGCGGGCCTCGGCCTCGCCATCGCCAAGGAAATTGTGACCGCGCACGGCGGCCACATCGGCCTCAACAGCAAACCCGGCCAGGGGTGCGAATTCTATTTCGATCTCCCGCCCGCACAAAAAACCATATCATGAACAAGCCAATTCTCGTTGTGGATGACGAGCCGCACGTCCGGCTCAGCTACCGGGTCACCCTGGAAACCGCCGGGCTCGAAGTCCGGGAAGCCAACGGCGCGGCGGCCGCTCTCGCGGAACTGGCCGTCTCCGAATTCTCGCTTGTGATTCTCGACATGAGGATGCCGGAGATGGACGGGCTCGACCTTCTGGAAAAATTCCGTGAGCGGGGCATCGGGACCCCGGTCGTTATCATCACCGCTTATGGGGATGTTCCGCACGCGGTGAAAGCGATGAAGCTTGGCGCGATCGACTTTCTGCAAAAGCCGCTGACGCCGGAGGCCCTCCGGCAGGTTGTCTGGGACATCCTCGCAAGGCACGCCGCACCCGAGCCCTCGAAGCTCACGAAGGAATCAAGTTTCGAGGTCCACCTCGAGGCAGCCAAGCGCTTCATCAACCTGCGGGATTTTCCCCACGCCCGCGAGCACATCGCGAAGGCGCTGGAGATCCGCGAGGATTCGCCCGATGTTTTCAATCTCGGCGGCGTCCTCTTCGAGATGCAGGAAGATTATGACCGGGCCAAACGCTATTACGGGCAGGCCATCCGCCTGAACAGGAACCACGAGGCCGCCCAGCAAAACATGCGCCGCATCTACGAGCTCTTCCAGTTCGGCTCCAGCAAGGAACCCTTCCACCTCGGAGAAGAATAGCGCGGACGATGATCCCGCTGCGCTCCTGATCTCTCAACCACCAACTACCAAACACACCATGCCTGACATCCTCTACACCCTCGCCACAATCGGCTTCTTTGTCCTGATGCTCGCGTTCATCGCGGGCTGCGAAAAAGTCTGACCATCCCACTCCCATGGAAAACATCATCGTCGGAACCATTGCGCTCGGGCTGATCGCCTACCTCATCTTCACGATCATCCGCCCGGAAAAATTTTAACTTGGATCACTTATGAATACCTCAGGTTGGCTTCAACTCGTTCTCTTCGCCGCAGCCCTGGCGCTGACGGCAAAACCGCTCGGTCTTTACCTCTGCAAGGTTCTCGACGCGGATGGCAAAACGTTCCTCGATCCCGTGATCAAACCGTTGGAGCGCCTCACCTACGCGCTCACCGGAGTTGATCAGAAAAAGGAACAGGACTGGAAAGGCTACGCGATCGCGATGCTGCTCTTCAGCCTCGTCTCGATGCTCTTCACCTATGCCATCCTCCGGCTCCAGGCGTTCTTGCCCCTCAACCCGCAGCACCTGCCGGCGTTGAGCGAGCATCTGGCATTCAACACCGCGGCCAGCTTCACCACGAACACCAACTGGCAGAGTTACAGCGGGGAAAGCACGATGAGCTACTTCTCGCAGATGGTCGCCCTGACGATCCACAACTTCGTCTCGGCCGCGCTCGGCATCAGCATCGCGGCCGCCCTGGTGCGCGGAATCTCCCGGCACAGCGCGAAGACCATCGGCAATTTCTGGGTCGATCTCACGCGCACCACCTACTACCTGCTCCTGCCGATTTGCGCGGTCTTCGCGCTCGTCCTCGTGTCGCAGGGGATGATCCAGAATTTCAAACCTTACGACTCCGCCGCGCTGGTGGAACCCTTCACCGCACAGGCGCCGAAAGTCGATGACAAGGGGAACGCCGTGACCAGCCCCGATGGCAAGCCGGTGATGGTCGATCAAAAAGTGGACACGCAGGCGATTGTCCAGGGACCGATGGCCTCGCAAGTCGCCATCAAAATGCTCGGAACAAACGGCGGCGGCTACACCAACGCCAACGCGGCGCAGCCTTACGAAAACCCGAGCCCGTTCTCGAACTTCCTGCAGATGTTCGCGATCTTCGTGATCCCCAGCGCGCTGACTTACTACCTCGGCCGCATGGTGAAAAATCAAGGACACGGCTGGGCTGTCTGGGCCGCCATGTTTGTCCTGTTTTTTGCAGGCGTCCTGGTTTGCGCCCACTATGAAGCGGCGGGAAATCCCAATCTCACCGCTCTCGGCGTTGATCCGGCCGACGGCAACATGGAAGGCAAGGAAGTCCGCTTCGGGATCTTCAATTCCGCGCTCTTCGCGACGGTCACGACCGACGCTTCCTGCGGCGCGGTCAACTCGATGCACGATTCCTTCACCCCGATCGGCGGGCTCGTCCCCATGCTGAACATGCAGCTCGGCGAGGTCGTCTTTGGCGGCGTCGGCGCGGGGCTTTACGGCATGTTGATCTATGTTGTCATCGCCGTCTTCATCGCGGGCCTCATGGTCGGGCGCACGCCCGAGTATCTCGGCAAAAAGATCGAGCCTTATGACATGAAAATGGCGTCTTTTGTCATTCTCATCCTCGCATTTTCCATCCTGGGATTTTCCGCATGGGCCAGCGTGAGCAAGTGGGGGCCGCCGGACCCGGTGACCCACCAGCTCACCGATGGCACCAACAACAACGGGCCGCATGGCTTCAGCGAAATTCTTTACGCTTACAGCTCGTGCACCGGAAACAACGGCAGCGCCTTCGCGGGCCTCTCCGCCAATGCGCCCGGGTATGGCATCACACTCGGCCTCGCGACGCTCTTCGGGCGTTTCGCGATGATCGTGCCGATCCTCGCGCTCGCCGGTTCGCTCGCCCGCAAAAAACTCGTGGCGGAAAGCGCGGGGACATTCCCTGTCTCCGGACCGCTCTTCGCCAGCCTGGTCGTCGGCACCGTGGTCCTCGTGGGCGCGCTCACGTTCGTGCCCGCGCTCGTGCTGGGGCCGGTCGTCGAGCACTTCCTGATGCACGCCGGCAAGCTGTTCTAACTCTCAACCATCAACTTTCAACCATCCACAAATCCAAATGGCCGCTAAAGTCCACTCCATCTTCGATCCGGCGATTATCGTCCCCGCGGTCGGCGAGTCCTTCAAAAAACTCAATCCCCGCCACATGGTCGGCAACCCGGTGATGTTCGTCACCGAGGTCGGCGCGACGATCACCACGGCCCTCCTGTTCGCCGGCGGACAAGGCGCGTCGTTCGGCTTCCTGCTGCAGATCACGCTCTGGCTGTGGTTCACCGTCCTCTTCGCCAACTTCGCCGAGGCCATGGCGGAAGGCCGCGGCAAGGCCCAGGCAGACACGTTGCGCAAAGCGAGAACGGAAACCAAGGCGACCCGCCTCAAGGCCGATGGTAAGGTGGAGGAAATCCCATCAAGCCGGCTGAAGAAGGGAGACACCGTCGTCGTCAAAGCCGGCGAATTCATCCCCGGCGACGGCGAGATCATCGAAGGGGCCGCGACCGTGGACGAATCGGCGATCACCGGCGAGTCCGCGCCCGTCGTCCGCGAAAGCGGCGGCGACCGCAGCGCTGTCACCGGTGGCACGCGCGTGCTGTCCGACGTAATCAAAATCCGGATCACGGCAAATCCCGGCGAAACCTTTCTCGACCGGATGATCGGCCTCGTCGAAGGCGCGAAGCGCCAGAAGACGCCGAATGAGATCGCGCTGACCATCCTGCTCTCGGCGCTCACGATCATCTTTCTGATCGTGCTCATCTCGATGAAGGCGTTCGGCAGCTTCCAGAATGTCGATTTCTCGATCACCGTGCTCGTGGCGCTGCTCGTCTGCCTGATCCCCACGACGATCGGCGGACTGCTCAGCGCCATCGGCATAGCCGGTATCGATCGGCTCGTGCAGAAGAACGTGCTCGCGATGAGCGGTCGGGCGGTCGAAGCGGCCGGCGATGTGGATGTGCTCCTGCTCGACAAGACCGGGACCATCACTCTCGGCAACCGCCAGGCGACCGAGTTCTTTCCCGCGCCCGGCGTGACGAAGGAAGCTCTCGCCGAAGCGGCCCAGCTTTCCTCGCTCGCCGACGAGACCCCCGAGGGCCGCAGCATTGTCGTGCTCGCCAAGGAGCAATTCGGCCTTCGCGGGCGCGAGCTCCACGAGCTCCCGCATGCCACGTTCGTCCCTTTCACCGCGCAGACCCGCATGAGCGGGGTGGATATCAACGGCACGAAGTATCGCAAGGGAGCAGCGGAGGCTGTGAAAAACTTCACAGGGCAAAATCTCCCCGCGCCCGTCCAGGCTGATGTGGACAGGATCTCCGGCCTCGGCGGCACGCCGCTGGTTGTCGCCGCGACGGACAAAGTGCTCGGCACGATCTACCTCAAGGACATCGTCAAAGGCGGGCTCGCGGACCGGTTCGAGCGCTTTCGCGCGATGGGCATCCGGACGATCATGATCACCGGCGACAACCCCCGCACGGCCGCGGCCATCGCCAAGGAGGCGGGGGTCGATGACTTCCTCGCCGAGGCCACGCCGGAGCAGAAGCTCGCGCTCATCCGCAAGGAGCAGGAAGCCGGCCACCTCGTCGCCATGACCGGCGACGGCACGAACGACGCGCCCGCTCTCGCCCAGGCCGATGTCGGCGTGGCGATGAACACCGGCACACAAGCCGCGAAGGAAGCCGGCAACATGGTCGATCTCGACTCGAACCCGACCAAGCTCATCGAAGTCGTCGAGATCGGGAAGCAGCTCCTCATCACCCGCGGCGCGCTCACCACGTTCAGCATCGCGAACGACGTAGCGAAGTATTTCGCCATCATTCCCGCCATGCTCGTCGTGACGTTCCCGCAGATCGCGCCGCTGAATGTGATGAACCTCGCTTCGCCGCAGAGCGCGATCCTGAGCGCCGTGATCTTCAACGCGATCATCATCATCCTGCTCATCCCGCTCGCGTTGCGCGGCGTGAAATTCCGCCCGCTCGGCGCGGCGAAAATCCTGCAGCGCAACCTCCTCATCTACGGCGTGGGCGGCGTCGTCATCCCGTTCATCGGCATCAAAGCCATCGACATGGCCGTTGCCGCACTGCACCTCGCCTAATTTGTAAACCCGAATCATTACCATGAAAACCATCGCCAAAGAAACTGTCACCGCCATCCTTGCAACGCTTCTCTTCGCCATCGTCCTGTGCGGCATCTATCCTGCCGTGATCTGGGGCATCGGCCAGTTGGCCTTTCCCCACCAGGCCAACGGCAGCCTGATCGAGAGCAAAGACCGCACGATCGTCGGCTCGGAACTGCTCGGACAAAACTTCGCCGCCGCGAAATATTTCCACCCGCGCCCATCCGCAGCAGGGGCCAACGGCTATGATGCCGCGAACTCCGGCGGATCGAATCTCGGGCCGACTTCGCAGAAACTGATCGATGCCGTAAAAGCGCGGGTGGATGCCTACCGCGCGGAAAATGCCCTGCCCGCCGGCACCCTCATCCCCGGCGATGCCGTCACAGCCAGCGGCAGCGGCCTGGACCCGCATATCAGCATCAAAAATGCCAGGCTCCAGGTTTCGCGGATTGCCCTGGCGCGCGGGCTCGGAATCGACGCGGTGCAGGAGCAGGTGAAAAAGGCGACCGACGGCCGTTCGCTCGGTTTCCTTGGCGAGCCCGGAGTCAACGTGCTGAAACTGAACCTCGCCCTCGACAACCTCACCCCGCGCTAGTCCGAATCTCAAGTGTCTCGAAGAAATGAATAATCCCACCTGCACGGAACGCTCTTGCTGGGGAGCACACGCGTCTCGCGTGTCCGGGTTGGCGTCCCGCCGACACGATTTTTCGGCGGGACGCCGAAAACCACACCCGGGACGGGTATGCTCCCCGGAGGGAAGCGGTTCGCACGCGCATTTTCATGCGTTTGCCCTGCTCGAACTCTGGGCAACGCTTGTGAAAATCCGCCGCTTCCACGAGGATAGCCAAGGATTTCCACAGATGCGGGTGAACAACAATAAACTCAGGAGCCACAACGGTCGAGCGTTGCGTGCCGCATAACCAAATGGACGCCCCGCCCCCCAACAC
>Ga0118677_10001031_pt1 | contig 59997 bp, 62 predicted proteins | sample AliMusrvi5mmetaG_FD_86154 | JGI IMG/M metagenome (GOLD analysis project Ga0118677, IMG submission 86154)
CCGTCAAAGTCGATAAGCTCAGCCGCCGCCTCCAAGCTCTCGGCTATCGTGTCACTCTCGAACCCCTCCCGGATTCAGGATTGATAGCGTAGGGGTTACGACTCTGTTTTCATTGCAGATAACTCATATTGGAATGCCGTCGTCCTGCCGGCCTCCTGCGCTTTCAAGGCCAAGATGATCTGTTCCTCGCCGACGCCAAGCAGTCACCTTCGGAAGGGGCTCAGTGACACTGGGGCGCTGGTAATGGTTCCTGCGCTGCGATCGTTCGCGGAGGCGGCCTTGGCGCCAGGTGAAAGGGCATTCTCTGCCGCTTTTTAAGCTCATGGACCCAGGGGCCGAAACAAGAAAGACACCCCTGTCTCCCGTTCTTTACTCCCCCTGGAGGCTTTATGAACCTGCGCACGCTCCTCATCCCCGCCCTCATCTGCGCCGTCGGTACCCTGTCGGCCCAGGACCAGAAGGCCAAGGCCCAGGCTTTGGTCAAAGAGGCCATTGCCTTCGCGAAAAAGAACGGCAAGGAGGCCCTGGTCAAGGAGACCAACGTGGCCACGGGCCGCTTCCATGTGCAGAGCGGGGACAGCCTCTACATCTTCATCTATGACATGCAGGGTCTCTGCATTGGCATGGGCTACCAGACGGCCGCCATCGGAACCAATCGCTGGAACCTGAAGGATCCCGACGGCAAGCAGCTCATCCCTGCCTTCGTGGATGTGGTGAAGACCAAGGGCAGTGGCTGGGTGGACTACAAGTTCCCGAATCCCAAGACCAACAAGGTCGAGCAGAAGACCTCCTATGTGGAGGGTCTGGATGGCTGGATCCTGGGCTGCGGCATATACAAATAGCCCTTCTGCAGGATGGCGATGGTTATGACTGGGCCCAGGAGGTCATCTCCCTTCTACACGCGTGGCCCCGGGCTGGCCTTTATCCGCGACTTGGTGGAGGCGGCTGCTCAGCTGGATTTCGACCGCAAGGATTTTGCGCGGGTGTTCAAGGCCGTGGATATCCAGTGCTCAGAGCTGTTTCCCTCCGAGCACCGGGAGCAGTGGTTTTCGCCCGTCTTCCTGGGCGGCGCCGAGGTGGGCCATACGCCACCCCACATCATCTTCGCGGTCTACGCCATCTACTCAGACCTCAGCGACCAGTGCCCGGAACCGGTCTCCTTCCAGTCCAGTCCCCTGAACCTCGCGGGCGCCATGGCGGTGCAGTTGGAACCTGGGACAGGCTTCCTCGTGGAATCCTGCCTCCGGGAGGCAGCGCCCATGACCGACCTCCTGCTGCGCATCCCCGCGCGGCTTACCGAGCACTGGATCGCGGACATCTACGGCACGCCGAAGTTCCGCCCCGGGGTGATCACGGCCGGTTGGAACATGGCCGCCGAATCTCTGCCCACGGCCATCTGCGGGGGCTACTTGCTGCTGCACGAGGCAACCAGCCGGGTGCTCAATCCAATTGCCGCGGAGTTTACGGGGGAGGAGCAGGAGCTTTTCTTCGAGGAGCCGCCCATCGCGTCCCGGCTGGAGCGGTACCGGGAGCGCATCGCCCAGCAGATGGGCGTGCCCTTGGACGTCCTGCAACGGAACCACGAGCAGGCCCAGCGGGTGCTGGAAGCCTATCTGGCCTAGCCCTGCAGGGGCTCCTGGGAGCGCTGCCAAGCCGTGATGGTGCTTTCCCGGTCCAGATCGGGATGCCAACTGATGGTGGGGGCGGCTTCGCAGGACTGCAGGAAGTCGTTCACCAGGGCCTGGGTGGGCCAGTTCTCAGACTTGCTGCGGGTGAAGGAGAGGAAGCGGGCTGCGCCCGGGGGCGACCCAAGCCGCAGCTCGCGCAGGGTGGGGTGCGCTTCGGCCATGGCCTGAAGGGTCATCCGCTCCTCTTCGACAAAGGTCATTTGGGCTCCAGCAAGGGGTCTTCCACAAGCCTAGTCAGGCGACCGGGAAAGCTGCGCCTTCAAAAGGTGGACGAATCACAAATAAAACCTCGACATGCTCAGGGGGCGGGTGCCGGAGCGAGAAAATGTCAGAACAAGCAAGGTGAACTCCCTCTCCTCCGCCGGGGCTGGCTAGACTGCCCGTGGAGCTTCCCATGACAAGACTGCTGTACGCGTTGACCCTGGTCGCGCTGTCCTCCCTGCAGGCCCAGGAACAGGCCCAGGCTTTCATCGGCGCCCGGATCATCCCCGTGGAGGGCCCCGAGATTCTGGATGGGGTCCTGGTGGTGCAGGGGGGCAAGGTGCTGGCCCTGGGTGGCCCCGACACCGCCATCCCCGCCGGTGCCCAGCGCCGCGAGGCCCGGGGCAAGGTCATCATGCCGGGTCTGGTGGACAGCCACAGCCATGTGGGCAGTGCCGAGGGGGCCGACAGCTCGGCGCCCATCCAACCGGAGGTGCGTGTCTCCGACAGCCTCAACCTGCGCAGCGCCTCGATCATGCGGGCCCGGGCCGGGGGCATCACCTCCGTGAATGTCATGCCCGGCTCCGGCCACCTGCTCAGTGGCCAGACCATGTACCTGAAGCTGCGGGAGGGCACGACCCTGGATGTGCTGGCCATGGGCCGCCTGCCCAACGGTAGCTACCTGGGCGGCATGAAGATGGCCAACGGCACCAACCCCCGCCGCCCTTCGGGCCCCTTTCCCGGCACCCGGGCCAAGAGCGTGGCCCTGGTACGGGAGCAGTTCGTGAAGGCCCAGGAATACCAGCGGAAGCTCAAGGAAGCCGACGACGATCCCAAGAAGCGGCCTGCCCGTGATTTGGCGATGGAGGCTCTGGTGGAAGTGCTGGAGGGCAAGCGTGTGGTGCACCACCACACGCACCGCCACGACGACATCCTCACAGTGCTGCGCCTCCAGCAGGAGTTCGGCTTCAAGGTGGTGCTGCACCACGTGAGCGACGCCTGGATGGTGGCCGACGAGATCGCCAAGAGCGGCGTGGGCTCCTCCATCATTTTCATCGACAGCCCCGGCGGCAAGCTGGAGACCAAGGACCTGCGCCTGACCAACGGCGCGGCCCTGGAAAGGGCGGGGGCGCTGGTGGGCTTCCACACCGACGACGGCGTCACCGATTCCCGCTGGTTCCTGCGCATGGCAGGGCTGGCCGTGCGCGGGGGCATGAGCCGCCAGGGGGCCCTGGAAGCCCTCACCCTCAGCGGCGCCAAGCTGTTGGACCTTCAGAGCCGCATCGGCTCTCTGAAGCCCGGCAAGGACGCCGACTTCCTGCTGCTCAGCGCAGATCCCCTGAGCGTCTACGCCCATGTGGAGGAGACTTGGGTGGAGGGCGCCAAGGTCTATGACCGCGCCGATCCCCGCCAACGCCTCTACGCCGTGGGCGGCCTGGGCGCCAGCCACGACACCTATGACCTCAGCCGCCTCCTGGAAGAGGAAGCCATGGAGACCTACGAATGAGCCGCCTCCTGCTTGCCCTCACCCTGACCTGGGCCCTCCAGGGCCAGTCCCCAGCCCCCCAAGGCCAGTCCTTGGCCGTGCGTGCCGACCTGCTCTACCCCGTAGCCGGTCCCGCCATCCCCGATGGGGTGGTGCTCATCCAGGAGGGCCGCATCAGCGCCCTGGGTCGCGCAGCGGACATCCGCATCCCCGAGGGGCTGAGGTTGCTCAGGGCCAAGGTGGCTGTACCGGGCCTGGTGGACGGCCGCAGCACTGTGGGGCTATCGGGTCTTCTGAATCAGCCTCACGACCAGGACATGCTGGAGGGCTCGGCGCCCCTGCAGCCTGAACTGCGGGCCCTGGATGCTTACAACGGACGGGATCCCCTGGTGGGCTACCTGCGCAGCCTGGGCATCACGACCGTCCACACGGGCCACGGCCCCGGCGCCCTCATCAGCGGGCAGACCTTCATCATCAAGACCAGTGCCACTGAGGTCACCAGCGGCGTGCTGAAACCCGTAGCCATGGTGGCCGCCACCCTGGGCGATGGGGCCCGCAGCCGCGACCAGGGCAAGGCCCCGGGCACCCGCGCCAAGCAGATCGCCCTGCTGCGATCGGAGCTGGTAGGCGCCCAGGAATACCTCCGCAAGCTGAAGGATGCTGAGAAGGGCAAGGAGCTCGCCCGGGATCTGCGCAAGGAGATCCTGGGTCAGGTGCTGCGCCGGGAACTACCCCTGCTGGTCACGGCCCACCGCAGCCAGGACATCCTCTCCCTATTGCGCCTGGCTCGGGAGTTCGACCTTGATATCGTGCTGGACGGCGGCGCCGAGGCCTACCTGGTGCTGGACGAGCTGAAGGCCGCCAAGGTCCCCGTGATCCTGCATCCCAGCATGGCCCGCACCTATGGCGAGACCGAGAACCAGAGCCTGGAGACCGCTGCCAAGCTGCATTCGGCGGGCATCCCATTCACCTTTCAGAGCGGTTTCGAAGGCTACGTGCCCAAGACCCGCGTGGTGCTGTGGGAGGCCGCCATGGCTGCGGCCAACGGCCTGGGCTTTGACGCCGCGCTGCGGGCGCTCACCCTGACGCCCGCCCAGCTCCTGCACATCGCGGATCGTGTGGGCAGCCTGGAAAAGGGCAAGGATGGCGACGTGGCCCTCTACGATGGGGATCCCTTCGAGACCACCAGCCACTGCGTGGGCACCGTCATCAACGGCATCCTGGTGAGCGAGGGCGAGGAGACCCGGGGACCGGTGCGGTGAAGCGGGTCTCCGGTCCGCGTCAGTTCGGTGTGAGCGTGGGGTGTTCGGCTTCCAGCTTCAGCAGGAAGGCCGCCAGGCCACGATCCTCCTGCAGGATTTGGGAAATGAACCAGTCATGCATGCTCACCATCCAGTCGCCGATGGAGCCGTTGGCGCCGGTGCGATAGAGGCGGCCCAAACGGGTCAGGTCCAGGCGCTTGAGGTTGTGGGTGCTCCGGTGCTGCTCCAGGTCCTGATAGTGAAGCTGCTCCATGAGTGCTTCTTCCCATTGGAAGTGGCGCTCCACGAAGTCCAGGAAGTCCACCAGCAACTCGGTCGGCTGGTCCCCTTGGGGGGTGGGGGCGAGGTAGAGCTGGTTGATCAGCTCCACCAGGCGCTGATGCTGACGGTCCATCTCTGGATGGCCGGTCTCCAGGTAGGTTCCCCACGCCATCAGGGCCACACATGCTCCATGCATCATCTTGTTGCGACATTCACTCCTAGGACTACACCACATTACAGCCCTGTTTGTCATCTATGTTTAATGGGCTAATTTGCCTATATTCCCAATGTTTGCCACCGGAAGGGCCAGCCGGGAGGTTGACGGAGGGGGCCGGGGCGGGCAAAGTGTTTCTATGCATAGAAACACCCTCGACCGCCTGCCGGAGCTGGCCATCCTCTTCCACGAGGCCGGGGATCCGCATCTGGTGGAGCAGTTCCTGCGGGAGATCCTCACGCCCGCCGAGGCCCAGGGCATCAGCTCCCGCTGGGAGCTGGTGAAGCGCCTGGACGCGGGCCAGAGCCAGCGGGGCATCGCCGCGGAGCTGGGCCTCAGCCTCTGCAAGATCACCCGCGGCTCCCGGGAACTGAAGAAGCCCCACTCAGCCCTGCGGGCCATGCTGGACCACCATCACCGTTCCCAGGGCTGACCCAAGGCCCTGCTTATTGCCCATTCGGAGATTCCCATGTCCAACCGCTCCATCCTTCCCGACAGCGAGATCCCCCGCCAGTGGTACAACCTGGCCGCGGACCTGCCCCACGCGCCCCTGCCACCACTGGGTCCGGATGGGAAGCCGGTGGCACCCGAGGCCCTGGCGGCGGTCTTTCCCATGAACCTCATCGAGCAGGAGATGAGTCAGGAGCGCTGGATCAAGATCCCCGACGAGGTTCTGGAGATCCTGCTGCGCTACCGCCCCACGCCCCTGCACCGGGCCCGGGCCCTGGAGGCGGCCCTGAAGACCCCGGCCCGCATCTACTTCAAGAACGAGAGTGTGAGCCCCGCGGGCAGCCACAAGGTGAACACCGCCATCGCCCAGGCCTACTACAACAAGGCTGCGGGTATCACGCGCATCACCTCCGAGACCGGGGCGGGCCAGTGGGGCAGCTCCATCGCCTTCGCCTGCGGCCAGTTCGGCCTGGAGTGCAAGGTCTACATGGTGAAGGTGAGCTTCGAGCAGAAGCCCTTCCGCAAGATGATGATGAAGACCTGGGGCGCGGACTGCATCGCCAGCCCCAGCCTGGAGACGGCCGCCGGGCGCGCCATCCTGGAGCAGGACCCTGACTGCCGGGGTTCGCTTGGCATCGCCATCAGCGAGGCGGTGGAAGCGGCCGTCACCGATCCCACGGGCAAGACCCGCTACACCCTGGGCAGTGTGCTGAACCATGTGCTGCTCCACCAGACCATCATCGGCCTGGAGGCGCAAAAGCAGATGGCGGCCCTGGGCGAGCACAAGGTGGACAAGGTCATCGCCTGCGCTGGGGGCGGCAGCAACTTCGCGGGGATCTCGTTCCCCTACGTGAAGGACAAGATCAACGGGGCCGACATCGACATCATCGCCGTGGAACCCGCCTCCTGCCCCACCCTCACCCGGGCGCCCTTCGTCTACGACCACGGCGACGTGGCCCGCATGACCCCCCTCATGGCCATGCACAGCCTGGGCCACACCTTCATGCCCCCGGGCATCCACGCGGGCGGCCTGCGCTACCACGGCATGGCCCCCCTGGTGAGCCACACGGTCATGGAAGGCCTCACCCGCGCCGTGGCGATCCAGCAGCTGGAGTGCTTCGAGGCGGCCATCCTCTTCGCCCGCACCGAGGGCATCATCCCCGCCCCCGAGTCCAGCCACGCCATCGCCCAGGTGATCCGCGAAGCCAAGCAGGCCCGCGAGGAGGGCAAGGAGCGGGTGATCCTCTTCAACCTCAGCGGCCATGGCCTCATGGACCTCAGCGGCTACAGCGATTTCCTGGACGGCAAGCTCTCCGACCATTCCCTGTCGGACGCAGAAATGGCCAAGGGCCTCGCCTGCCTGGATGGCTTGCCCCTGCCTGTTATCGTCTGAACGGAAGCACCAATCCACCTCGAAGACGCGAAGCAAAGAAGGGTCATTTTTGTATACCTGGGCATCGGCGCAGCCGACGCCCAGGCCAGCTGAAACGCGGGCCTACAACCACCCGCCACAGGGAAGTCCAACGTCATGCAGCAGACCGAGAACCTGAACATCGAAGCCTTTGAGCTCCTGCCCACGCCGGAGGAGATCCATGCGCGGCTGCCCCTGTCGGAGGCGGCGGCCCAGACCGTGGTGGAGGGGCGGCGCACCCTGGAGCGCATCCTCGACCGCAAGGATCCACGCCTCTTCGTGGTCGTGGGGCCCTGCTCCATCCACGACCCCGTGGCGGGGCTGGACTATGCCCGACGCTTAAAGGCCCTGGCCGACGAGGTGGCTGACACGCTCTTCCTGGTGATGCGCGTCTACTTCGAGAAGCCCCGCACCTCAACGGGCTGGAAGGGGTACATCAACGACCCGCGCATGGATGATTCCTTCCACATCGAGGAGGGCCTGCAGGCCGCCCGCCGCTTCCTCCTCCAGGTGAACGAGCTGGGCGTGCCCGCAGCCACTGAGGCCCTGGATCCCATTGCGCCCCAGTATCTGGGCGACCTCATCGCCTGGACCGCCATCGGCGCCCGCACCTCCGAGTCCCAGACCCACCGGGAGATGTCCTCCGGGCTCTCGACCCCCGTGGGCTTCAAGAACGGCACCGACGGCTCCATGGACACGGGCATCAATGCCATCCTGTCTGCGGCCAGCCCCCACAGCTTCCTGGGCCTCAACAACCAGGGCCGCTCCGCGGTGGTGCGCACCCGGGGCAACGCCTACGGCCACCTGGTCCTGCGGGGCGGGGGGGACCGCCCCAACTACGACACTGTAAGTGTGGCCATGGCCGAGCTGGCGCTGGCCAAGGCGAAGCTGCCCAAGAACATCGTGGTGGACTGCTCCCACGCCAACAGCTTCAAGAAGCCCGAGCTGCAGCCCCTGGTCCTGAAGGACTGTGTGAACCAGCTAGCCAGCGGCAACGGCTCCATCGTGGGCGTGATGATCGAAAGCTTCCTGGAGGCGGGCAACCAGCCCATTCCCAGCGACCTGTCCACCCTGCGCTACGGCTGCTCCGTCACTGATGCCTGCCTGGACTGGGCCACCACCGAGACCGCCATCCGTGAAGCCCGGAAGGCGTTACAAGCAGTGCTGCCTCAAAGAAATTAATAAAAGCAATCGCCACTAAGAACACAAAGAACTTGCTTTGTGCCCTCTGTGTTCTTTGTGGCTGCTTCATCTTTATTGGTGAAGGCTGCGCTCCTGATATTCTCTGCGCCTTCTGCGGTCGGGCTTTGCTTCGTCGTCTTCCCTTCTTCGTGGTGAACCTCTTTATTCCGTGCCTTCCGTGACCAGGTTTTTGCCCCTGCGGGCGCTCTATCTCCCTGGGGTACTCTGGAGTCCTCCCTGGGGTCGTTCATGCGCAAGCCCTTTTCGGTTACGGTCACGTCGGTTTCGTTTGTGCTGCTCCACCTGGCCTGCCTGGCGGCGCTGTGGCTCAGCTTCTCCTGGAAGCTGGTGCTGCTCTGCGTGGGGCTCTACCTGGTGCGCATGTTCGCGGTGACCGCGGGCTACCATCGCTACTTCAGCCACCGCACCTACCGCATGAGTCGCGTGCCCCAGTTCCTCATGGCCTTCGTGGCCCAGACCTCGGCCCAGAAGGGCGTGCTCTGGTGGGCGGCCCACCACCGGCACCATCACCGCTTCTCGGACACGCCCCAGGACCTGCACTCACCCGTGACCGACGGCTTCTGGTGGTCCCACGTGGGCTGGATCCTGTCGGACGAGCATGACCACTACGACACCAAGGCCATCGAGGATTTCTCGAAGTTCCCGGAACTGCGCTTCCTGGATACATACCACTGGATCTGTCCCTGGCTCCTGGGCACGGCCACCTTCGCCTTTGGCGCCTGGACTGGTATCGGTGCCTGGGAGGCCCTGGTCTGGGGCTTCGTCATCTCCACGGTGCTGCTCTGGCATGGCACCTTCTGCATCAACTCCCTGACCCACGTGTGGGGCACCCGGCGCTTCGCCACCAGTGATCAGAGCCGCAACAACTTCGTTCTGGCCCTCATCACCCTGGGCGAGGGCTGGCACAACAACCACCACCACTACCAGGCCAGCTGCCGCCAAGGCATCCGCTGGTGGGAAGTGGATCCAACCTTCTATACCCTGAAGGTCCTCAGCTGGCTGCGCATCGTCCGGGACCTTCGCCCCTTTCCCACCTCGGCCATGACCTCAGGCCGACTTTGAGCCGCATCGCGGTCATCGGCAGTGGCATCGCAGGGCTCAGCTCAGCCTGGCTGCTGAGTCGGGAGCATGAGGTATGGGTCTTCGAGAAGGAGGACCGGGTCGGCGGTCACACCCACACCGTGACGGTGGCTACGCCGGACGGGCCCATCCCCATCGACACGGGCTTCATCGTCCACAACCGCGTGAACTACCCCCACTTCCTCCGGCTCATGGAGGCTCTGGAGGTGCCCACCTGCGCCAGCGACATGAGCTTCGCCACCAGCGGCAACGCCTTTCCATGGTGCAGCCGGGGCCTGAACGGCCTCTTCACGGAACGGCGGCATCTGGTGGATCCCCGGTTCTACGGGCTCTGGCTGGAGGTGCTTCGCTTCAACCGCACGGCGAAGGCCCTGCTGGACACGCCGACGGTTGAGGGGCCGACGCTAGGCGAATACCTGGACCAGCACCACTTCTCGCAGCGCTTCCGGCGCGAGTATCTCTACCCCATGGCCGGTGCCGTCTGGTCCACCACCCTGGTGGACATGGAGGCCTTCCCCGCCGCGACCCAGGCCCGTTTCTTCCACAACCACGGCTTCCTGGGGATCGGCACCCATCACCCATGGCGCACCATTCCCGGCGGCACCAGCCGCTACCTGGAGCCCCTCACCCGGCCCTTTCGCGAGCGGATCGTGACCGGGGCGCGGATCATCAGCCTCCGGCGCTCCCCGGAGGGCGTGCACCTGCATTTGGAAGGCCAGGAGACCCTGCACTTCGATGCCGTGGTGCTGGCCTGCCACGGGGACCAGGTGCTGCCCCTGCTGGCGGATCCCAGCGTCCCAGAGCGGGAGGTGCTGGGAGCCTTCCGCTGCAACCCCACGCCCACGGTGCTGCATCACGACTCCGTTCTCATGCCACCCGAGCGGCGTGGCTGGGCCTCCTGGAACTTCCGCGCCCAGCGGGATGCCGGCCGCCTGGTGCTGAGCTACCACATGAACCGCCTCCAACCCCTGGCCACCCGCCAGGACTGGTTCGTGAGCCTGCATGCGGAGGATCTGCTGGACCCCGCCGCCATCGCGGGGCGCTACGCCTACGAGCACCCCCGCTTCGACCGGGAGGCCATCCGCGCCCAGGCCCGCTGGGCCGAAGTCAGCGGCCCCGCCTCGGTCCAGGGCCGCACCCACTACGCCGGCGCCTACTGGGGCTATGGGTTTCATGAGTGTGGCGTCCAATCTGGAATCAAAGTCGCGCGTGACTTGGGTGTCTCATGGTGAACGGACGCCTCACAGCGGGAGGTCTCGCGTATCCGCGCAGCGGATACCGAGAGTGTGGCGTCCAATCCGGAATCAAAGTCGCGCGTGACCTGGGTGTCCCGTGGTGAGCGCCCCCGAACCTGGCCTCTATGTGGGCAAGGTGCGGCATCGCCGGCGCCGGCCCCGGGCCCACGCCTTCACCTACCCGCTCTTCATGGCCTTCCTCGATGTGGACCGGATCCAGGAACTCTGCCGGGTCTCGCCCTTCCTCAGCTATGGCCGCTGGAATTGGGCCGCCTTCCACGAGGCGGACCAGTTCGGGGATCCGGCCCTGCCCCTGCGCGAGCGGCTACGGCGGGACGCGGAGGCCAAGGGGCACCAGCTCCCCGCCGGTCCCATCTACCTGCTGACCCATCTCCGCTACCTGGGCATCTGCTTCAATCCCGTGAGCTACTTCTACTGCTATGACGAGGCCGGGAGCCTGGAACTGGTCATGGCCCAGGTCACCAACACCCCTTGGCGGGAGCGCCACACCTATTGGATGCCAGTGGGGCAGGGCCACCCAGGGCGTGGCGGGATCAGCTTCGATGTGGCCAAAAACTTCCATGTCAGCCCCTTCCTGCCCATGGACTGCCGCTACCGCTGGGCCTTCACCTTTCCCGGGGAGCGCCTGAAGGTCCGCATCGCAGAATATGATTGTCTAGAATTAAATCTAGACGTATCTTTGGATCTTGAGAAACAGCCCTGGACGGCCGGCATCCTATTGAAAACGCTCATCCGTTTCCCCTGGATGACGCTTAAGGTAATCACCGCCATTCACTGGGAGGCCCTTTGGTTATGGATCAAGCGCGTGCCAGTGTTCACCCATCCCGGTCCTACCCCACCGATGCCCCCACCTCCCTCGCCCAGCGCCTCTTCCTGAAGGCTTTCGCGGGGCTTCGCGCAGGTTGGCTGGAGGTGGAGGTACTGGGACAGGTCCACAGATTCGGGGATCCCGAGTCCGATCTGCGCGCCACTGTGCGGGTGCGGGATGTCCGGGTCTTCCGCAGTGGTCTGCTCCATGGCGAGGTGGGGCTGGGCGAGGCCTACATGGCGGGCTGGTGGGAGACCGATGACCTGGTGGCCGTGGTGCGCCTCGCCGTGCGGAACATGGCCGCCATCGACCGGAAGGGCAGCCTGCTCGTAAGCCTGGGCAAGGTGGCCAACCGCCTGCTACACCGTCGGCGCAGCAATCATGTGGAAGGCTCCCGGCAAAACATCAGCCAGCACTACGACCTGGGCAACGCCTTCTACCGCCTTTGGCTGGATCCCAGCCTGGCCTACTCCTGCGCGGTGTTCCAGGGGTCAGAGCAGAGTCTGGAGGCGGCCCAGCGGGCCAAGTTCGAGCTGATCTGCACGAAGCTGGACCTCGGTCCCGACGACCACCTGCTGGAAATCGGCACTGGCTGGGGCGGCTTCGCCCTGCATGCCGCGAAGACCCGGGGCTGCCGGGTCACCACCACCACCATCAGCCAGCAGCAGTTCGAGTACGCCCAGGCGCTCTTCCAGCGGGAGGGCCTCGCGGAGCGCATCGAGCTCCGCCTGGAGGACTACCGCCACCTGCAAGGCCACTTCGACAAGGCCGTGAGCATCGAGATGTTCGAGGCGGTGGGCCTAGAGTACTACGACACCTACTTCGGCGCCGTGGACCGGCTGCTGAAGCCCGGGGGCCTCTTCCTGCTTCAGACCATCACCATGAACGAGCGGCACTTCCCGGATTACATCCGCTCCAGCGACTGGATCCAGAAACACGTCTTCCCCGGTGCAGAACTGGCCTCGCTCGCCCGGATCCTGAGTTCCCTGGGCCGTTGCAGCAGCCTGGACCTGCACCACCTGGAGGACCTCGGCCTGCACTATGCCCGCACTTTGGGGGCCTGGCGGGGGGCCTTCCGGGCCCAGTTGGAAGCGGTGCGGGCACTGGGTTTCGATGAGACCTTCATCCGCATGTGGGACTACTACCTGGCCTACTGCCAGGGTGCGTTCACCGAGCGCCACATCGGCCTGGCCCAGCTGGTCCTGACCAAGGCCGGTGGCACTGTCCCCTCCCGGGGGCTGGCCTAGTGCGCGGGCTCTGGGTCTTCTGTGCGGTCGTGTTGGTGGCCATGGTGGCGGTGAGCATCTGGGCCAGCCTGGAGGCCAATGTCCTCGTGGGCTTCCAGCGCCTCTTCGCGGACCGCTGGGGCGTGGCCACGCTCTTCGACGCCTATTTCGGCTTCCTCTGGTTCTGGCTCTGGATCGCCTACCGGGAGGCTTCTCCGGGCCGCAGCTTCCTCTGGCTGCTTCTGCTCTTCGCCATGGGCAACCTCGCCATGGCCACCTATGTCCTCATCCAGTTGGCCCGGCTGAAGCCCGGCGAGGGCATGGCGGAGCTCCTTCAGCGGCCCACCGCATGAGCTGGCTGCGCCGCCGTCTCTGGGAACCCCTGGCAGCCCAGCTGCGCCAGGGCCTCAGTCCTGGGCGCTTGGCCTGGAGCCTGGCTCTGGGCCTGGGCGCCGGGGTCTCGCCACTGGTAGGCTCCTCCACGGGGCTCTGCATCCTGTTGGCCCTGGTGTTCAAGCTCAACCAAGTCGTCATGCAGGTGGCCAATTACCTGGCCTACCCCCTGCAGCTCCTCCTGCTCATCCCCTTCATCCGCCTGGGGGAGCGGCTCTTCGGGGCGCCCCGCCTACCGCTGGACCTCGAGGTGCTCTCCCGGGCCATCCGCGCCGATGCCTGGGGGGCGCTGCATGTCTTCTGGACCAGCCTCTGGCATGGCACAGTGGCCTGGCTGCTGGTGGCGCCCCTGGCTTCGATTCTGCTGGCGCTGCTGCTCTCGCCGCTCTTCCGGGCGGCGGCCCTCCGCTTCCGGCCGGAGGCCGTGTGATCGCCGCAGCCCTCTGGGGCGCCGGGGTGCTGAGTCTCCTGCAACTGGGCTTCTGGCTCTGGCAGGTGCGCACCCGCAATGCCGGGTGGGTGGATGTGGGCTGGGCCCTGGGCTTGGCGGTCATGGCGCTGCTGGCCGCAGGCCTGGGGCCCGCGCCCCTGGAGCGGCGCCTGCTGGTGGGCCTCATGGGCGGCCTGCACGGCCTGCGTTTGGGCCTGCACCTCTGGCACCGCGTGGCCACCGATGCAGCAGAAGACGGCCGCTACCAGGCCATCCGCGCCGCCTGGCCCACGCACACGCACGCCAAGTTCTTCGGCTTCTTCCAGGCCCAGGCCTTGCTGGACGTGGCCCTGGGCTTGCCCTTCCTGCTGGCAGCCTGGAATCTCCGGCCGGGCGTGCAGCCCCTGGAGTGGGCCGCTGCGGCCCTGTGGCTGTTGGCCTGGCTGGGTGAAGCCCTGGCCGATGCCCAGCTCCGCCGCTTCAAGACCCGCACCGACCAGCGGGGGCTGACCTGCCGCGTAGGCCTGTGGCGCTGGTCCCGCCATCCCAACTACTTCTTCGAATGGCTGGTCTGGGTGGCCTACCTCCTGCTCGCGCTGGGTGCGCCCTGGGGCTGGCTGGCCACCGGGGGCCCACTGCTGATGCTCTTCTTCCTGCTGCGGGTGACAGGCATCCCTTATACCGAGGCCCAGTGCCTCCGCAGCCGCCCCGAGGACTATGCCCGCTACCAGCGGGAGACCTCCGCCTTCGTTCCCTGGTTTCCCAAGGTGGCCCCATGATCGATGCCCTCCTGGCCGCGGGCCTGGTGCCCGATGCCCTGCTCCGGTTCCGCATCCGGCAGTTGCTGCGGCAGCGACTGGCAGAGGAGTCCCTGGGCGGACTGGAGGCCACGCAGGAGCGCTTCCGCCGTCACCTGCAAGCCTGGTCGGCGGGGCCCATTGCCGTCCATACCGAGGCGGCCAATGAGCAGCACTACGAGGTGCCGCCCCGGTTTTTCGAGCTGGTGCTGGGGCCCCACCTGAAATACAGCTCAGGCTTCTTTGCACCGGGCACCACGGACCTGGGCCAGGCTGAGGCGGCCATGCTGGCCCTGACCTGCGCACGGGCGGGCCTGCGGGACGGCCAGGACGTTCTGGAGCTGGGTTGCGGCTGGGGCAGCCTGACCCTTTGGATGGCCGCGCAGTATCCCCAGAGCCGCATCACCGGCGTGTCCAACTCCCGAGACCAGAGGGCCTTCATCCTGGCCCGGGCGGCGGAGCGGGGCCTGGGCAATCTGACGATCCTCACGGCGGACATCAACGATTTCGAGGCCCCGGGCACCTACGACCGCGTGGTCAGTGTGGAGATGTTCGAGCACCTGCGGAACCACAGGGAGCTCATGGCCCGCATCGCCCGCTGGTTGCGCCCCGGCGGCGCGCTTTTCGTGCACATCTTCACGCACCGGGACCACACCTACCCCTTCGAAGTTCGGGACGAGTCGGACTGGATGGCGAAGTATTTCTTCACCGGGGGCATCATGCCGGCCGACAGCTACCTGCTGCGCTTCCAGGAGCAGTTGCACCTGGAGGACCACTGGCGGGTCTCGGGCACTCACTATCAGGCCACGGCGGAGGCCTGGCTGCGCAACCAGGATGCCCATCAGGCCGAGATCCTGGCACTGTTCCAGGAGGGCTACGGCGCTGAGGCCCGCCTGCGCTTCGCCCAGTGGCGCATCTTCTTCATGGCCTGTGCGGAGCTGTGGGGGTTCCGGCAGGGTTCCGAGTGGTTCGTCAGCCACTACCGCTTCCGCCGCCCCTGATCCCCGGATAGCCTGTCATTACCTGGCTGTCTGGAGTATTGAGCATGAGTGAGTCCACCACCCGCAAGCCCTCGGTCATCCGCAAGCGCTTCCCTTGGGGCTGGGTGGTCCTGGGGGTGGTGGGGCTCACCCTGGTGGCCATGGTGGCGGCGGCACGGAATGCGCCGGTGACCGTGGCGGTCTCCTCTCCCACGGTCTTCAAGGCCGGGGAGGGCAACCCGTTGGTGACCGCCTCGGGTTACCTGGTGGCCCGCACCCGGGCCACGCTCTCCAGCAAGGTGCTGGGCCGCGTGAGCTGGCTGGGTGTGCAGGAGGGCAGTCGGGTGACCAAGGGGCAGGTGCTGGCCCGGCTGGAATCGCCGGACCTGGCTGCGGCGCGGGATCAGGTGAAGGCCCAGCTGGATCAGGCCAAGGTGGACCTGGAGCGGGGCCAGAAGTTGCTGGGTCTGGGCATCCAGGACGCGGCCACGGTGGACCGCCTGCGCAGCCAGAAGCTGAGCCTGGAGGCCCAGCTGGCCTACCAGGACGCGCTGCTGGACAGCATGGAGCTGCGGGCTCCCTTCAGTGGGGTCGTGACGCAAAAGCTCTCCGAGGTGGGCGAGACCGTGGCGCCCGGCAGCGCAGGGGGCGCCAATGCCATCAACGCGGTCCTGGTCATGGCGGACTTCGACACCCTGGAAGTGGAGGTGGAGGTCAACGAGGCCTCCATCGTGAAGCTGCAGCGGGGCATGCCCGCGGATATCCGCGTGGACGCGTTGGACGGGCAGGGGGCTCGTGCTGTGCTGAAGGGGAAGCTGCGGGAGATCTATCCCAGCTCCAACCGCCAGAAGGCCGTGGTCATCGTGCGGGTGGCCATCCTGGACAAGGACTCGGTGCTGGTGCCGGACATGGGGGCCAAGGTCACCTTCCTGGGCGCGCCCTACGTCAAGGACGTGGTGGTGCTGGGCCGGGAGCAGGTCAAGAAGCACGAGGGCAAGTCCTATACGTGGGTGGTCGAGAACGGCCTCGCCGTGCAGAAGGCTGTCACGGTGCAGGCGGAGAACCCCATCGGCCTGGAGGTCAGTGGCCTGGGCCAGGATGCCAAGCTCATCGTGGCGCCCCCGGAGACCCTGAAGCCCGGTGCCCCGGTGAAGGTCAAGGGCTGATGGACACGCCTTCCATCAGCCTGGGCGGCGGGGAGCCCATCATCCGGTTGCGGGATGTGGCCAAGAGCTACTGGCGCGAGGAACTGGAGATTCCGGTGCTGCAGGGCATCGACCTGGACATTCCGGTCGGGGCCTACATCGCCCTCATGGGCCCCTCCGGCAGCGGCAAGACCACCCTGCTGAACCTCATCGCGGGCATCGACCGGCCCACGGGGGGCTCCCTGGAGGTCTGCGGCAGCGAGCTCAACGACCTGGACGATGACGAGCTGGCAGGCTGGCGCAATGGCCATGTGGGCTTCATCTTCCAGAACTACAACCTGGTGCCCGTGCTGACGGCCTTCGAGAACGTGGAGCTGCCCCTGCTGCTCACAGGGGCGGGGCGAGGCGAGCGGCGGGACCGGGTGGAGCAGGCCCTGGGCCTGGTGAACCTCACGGACAAGCTGCGCAGCTATCCCCGGCAGCTCAGTGGTGGTCAGGAGCAGCGGGTGGCCATCGCCCGGGCCATCGTCACTGAGCCCGATCTCCTGGTGGCCGACGAGCCCACCGGCGCCCTGGATGCCAAGAACGCGGAGGAGGTGCTCGGGCTCATGGAGCGCCTCAACAGCGAGCTGGGCAAGACCATCGTCATGGTCACTCACGATCCCAAGGCCGCGCACCACGCGAGGCATCAAATTCATCTGGAAAAGGGAGTGTTTGACCGCACCGTCGAGGTGAACCGCTGATGGGGGCCCGCTGATGCGCTGGCTGGCGCTCATCTGGAAGAGCCTGCTGCGCTCCAAGCGGCGAACCCTGCTCATCGTGGGCAGCCTGATGCTGTCGGTGTTCACGGTGGCGGTGCTCCAGAGCCTGCTCACCTCCCTGAATTCCATGACCAACAATCCCAACTCCAGCAATCGCCTGGCCGTGCGGCACAAGAGCGGGCTCACCCAGATGCTGCCCCGCAGCTACGAACCCTACCTGCGCCAGCAGCCCGAGGTGGAAACGGTCTGCGCCCTCCAGTGGTTCGGCGGCTACTACCAGGACCCCCGCAACTTCTTCGCGAACCTCGCCGCCGACGAGACAACCATCTTCCAGATGTTCCGTGAGGAGTTTGGTGTCTCGGACATCACCGAGGCCCAGATCAAGGACTTCCAGCGGGACGGCGCGGGCTGCATCGTGGGTGAGGTCCTGGCGAAGAAGAACGGCTGGAAGGTGGGCGACGTGGTGCCGCTCACGGGCACCATCTTTCCCATCAACCCCCGCCTCAACATCCGCATCATCTACAAAAGCCCCCGGCCCTCTGACGAGAACGCCCTCTACTTCCACTTCAAGGTGCTGGAGGAGGGGGTGCCCCGCATGAAGGGGCTTTCGGGCTCCTTCTGGGTGCGACTGCACCGGCCCGAGGACATCCCCCGCTTCGTCGAGCGGGTGGACCGCCACTACGCCAACAGCGCCTACGAGACCCTCACGGAGACGGAAAACGCCTTCAACCTGGGCTTCGTGAAGATGCTCGGCAACATCGGCGCCATCATCCAGGGCATCACCCTGGCGGTGGTGGTGGCCATCCTCATCGTCACGGGCAACACCATGGCCACGGCCATTCGCGAGCGCACCACCGAGATCGCCGTGTTCCGGGCCATGGGCTTCTCCTCGGGGCGGGTGCTCACCCTGCTGCTGGTGGAGGGCATGCTACTGGTGGCCATGGGCGGGATGTTGGGCCTGCTGCTGGCCCTGGTGGCGGCCACGGGCGTCCGAAGCACCCTGGGCTCGCTCACGCCCTTCCTGGCGGACTTCACCATCCTGCCGGATACCATCCTGGCCTGCCTGGGCGGAACCCTGGTCGTGGGCCTATTGGCCACCTTCATCCCCGCCTATGCGGCGACCCGGCGTCCCATCACGGACGGCTTGAAGGCCATCGGATGATCCTCGGCCTTCTCCTCGCCGCGCCCTTCGTGGCGTACCTGGCCTGGCTGGTCTGGGCCCTGGTGGCCTATCCCATCCCCCTGGGCTACAACCTGCGCTCCCTGTGGCAGCGGAAGCTGTCCAGTGCCAGCACCGCCGCCGCCATCGCCCTGGTGGTGGGCATCTTCGTGGTAGTGCTGAGCCTAGCCCAGGGACTTTCGGTGGCCTTCGTGAGCAGTGGTCGGCCGGACCAGGCCCTGGTGCTGCGACCCAATGCCCGCTACGAGCTGAACAGCTCCATCGAGCGGGACCGCATGCGCATCCTCAAGGTGCACCCTTTGTTGGAACGCGAAGGCAACGCGCCCATGGCCAGCGCCGAATCCGTGGTGGTGAAACTGTTCACCATGGTGGATGGCAGCGACACCAACGTCACCGTGCGGGGCATGGAGCGCATGGGCATCACGCTGCGGCCCCAGGTGCACCTGGTCCAGGGCCGCTGGTTCCGGCCGAGCCTGAGCGAGGTGGTGGTGCCTCGCAAGATGGCGGGCCGCTTCCCCGGCATGGAACTGGGGGGCCGACTGCGCATGGGGGGCCGGGACTGGGCGGTGGTGGGCACCTTCGAGGCCGGTGGCGCCAGCTACGAGAGCGAGGTCTGGGCAGACGTCAACGACGTCATGCAGGCCTTTAAGCGGGAGGCCTACTCGGTGATGCTGGGACGTCTCGAGGCTCCAGAGCGGGTGGTGGGGTTTGGGCAGTCTGTGGAGGAGGACCGGCGCCTGCAGCTGGAGGTGATCCGGGAGACGGATTACTTCAAGACCCTCACCAAGGCCGGGGACCCCATCAAGATCCTGGGCAACCTCATCACGCTGATCCTCACGGGCGCGGCCATCTTCGCGGCCATGAACACCATGTACGCCGCTGTGGCCGGACGCACCAAGGAGATCGGCACCCTGCGGGCCCTGGGCTTCCGCCAGCGGGAGATCCTGGCCAGCTTCCAGTGGGAGAGCATCTTCCTCTGCCTGACCGGGGGCCTCCTCGGCTCGGGCCTGGCGCTCTTCGCCAACGGCGTCCAGACCAGCACCACCAGCTTCCAGACCTTCAGCGACGTGAGCTTCGCCTTCACCATCACTCCGGGCCTCATGGCCCAGGGCGTTGCCTTCAGCCTGGTCATGGGGCTGCTGGGGGGATTTTTACCTGCATGGAGAGCCAGCCGCATCCCGCTGACGGAGGCGATGAAGGGCGGCTGACCCTACACACACTTTCTGACCCAGCGGCAGAATGAAGCCGAGCACCTTGACAGCCATCGTTTTGCGATGCACCTTGGACATGCCGTATTCTCCTTCCTGGAGGCCCTCGTGGACCGTGAACTGTTGAAAGGCAGCACTCCCTTGCTGCTCTTGTCCCTCCTTTGCGAGGGGCCCATGTACGGCTACCAGATCATTGAGACCGTCCGCCTGCGAACCAGTGGCACCTACACCCTGAAGGAAGGCGCCCTCTATCCGGCCTTGCACAAGCTGGAGGCCACGGAGTTCATCACCTCGTACTGGGAGACCCAGGAGAACGGCCGCGAGCGCCGCTACTACTCGATCCAGCCTGCGGGGCACGCTTTCCTGGCGGCCAAGACGAAGGAGTGGAACCAGTTTGTGGACATGGTTCAGGCCTTCGTGGGGCCCAGGCTCTAAGGGCACGCCGTGTCGCGGGCTCTGGAGGCCTACCTCGCCCAGGTAAGCTCAAGCCTCAAAGGCTTGAGTCGGCGCCGCCGTCTGACCATGATCCGGGAATTGGAGGCCCACCTCCGGGATGAGGCCGAGGCTCGGGGCCTGGAGTCCGAGTCCGGCATGGCCACCCTGCTGGCGGAAAAGGAACATCCCACTTTGCTGGCCGAGGAATTGGCCGTGGGGGAAGGCCAGGACGTCAACCACCGCAGCGGCACGGCCTTGGCGGCGGGCATGATCATCGGTCTCGCCACGGGTGGCCACATGCTCGTGGAGGGCTGGCGCTGGTACATCGCCCTGGCCTTCGCCCTGGCCCAGGGCCTCGCCGTGGGCGGGGGCTACTTCTGGGTGCGCCGCCACTGGCTGCGACTCAACCCCTGGGCCCGCATGGCTGTGGCAGTGCTCATCACGGCCCTGCTCTCCATCCCCCTGGGCTTCACCACCCGGCACGGTTTCAAGCCCACACGGCTGCTCTACGGCGCCTTCACGGGCTTCCTGCTGGAGCACCACAGCCAGGAGCGCCCCCTCTGGCACTCGATACTGGAGCCCATCGCCTTCACCGCCCTGATGTTCTTCCTGGAAACCGGAATCCTGGGCCGCATCCGCTTCTCCTGGTGGAAGGTGCCCCTGGAGCTGAGCTTCAACGCCACCATCATGCTGAGCGTCATGCTGGCGGTCCGCTTCAAGCGGCTCCTGGCTGAGCGACGGGTGTTGACCCCCCAGGAGCAGGGGTAGGGCCGAGAATCCCCCTTGAGATAAGGTGATTCCCGCGATATGCTGGTCGTCTTGCGTGGACAAGCCGCGTGCAGATACCCCGCTCATGGGGGCATCCGGTCGGTCCCAGGAGGAAAGTGATGAAAGAGAACATGCACCCCCAGCTTCACGACGTGAGCGTCCACTGCGCCTGCGGCAACGAGTTCATGACGCGTTCCACCAAGAAGGAACTGCGCGTGGAAGTCTGCTCCAACTGCCACCCGTTCTTCACGGGCAAGCAGCGCCTGATGGACACCGAAGGCCGTGTGGAGAAGTTCAACCGCAAGTATGGCAAGAAGGAGGCCGTCGAGGCCCCCGCCGCCCCTGCGGAAGAAGCTGCCGCCACCACCGAAGCCTAGCAACCTATTTTCGAGAAACGGGCCGAGCCATCGGCCCGTTTTCTTTTTTCACTACTCTAAATTTCAGCGCAGCCGAAATTTAGAGCCAGCTGAATAGGTGCGCCATGCTCGACCAATTAGAAGCCGTCGAAGCCCGCTTCCAGGAAGTGGAAGCGCAGCTGCAGGAGCCCACCGTGGCTTCGGATCCCAAGCGCCTGCGGGAGCTGTCCAAGCTCCGCGCGGAGCTGGAGCCGGTGGTGCTGGCCTTCCAGGCCCAGCGCACCCGGATGAAGCAGCTGGAGGAGGCCGAGGCCATCCTGGGCGACAAGACAATGGACGCGGATTTCCGCGAGATGGCCGAGGCCGAGATCCCCGACCTGAAGAAGGCCATCGCCGAGGGCGAAGCCCTCATCAAGCATCTGCTGGTCCCCAAGGATCCCGCGGATGAGAAGAACGTCATCCTCGAGGTCCGTGCCGGCACCGGCGGCGAGGAGGCGGCGCTCTTCGCGGCGGAACTGTTCCGCATGTACATCCGCTTCGCTGAGCGCCGGGGCTTCAAGGTCTCCGTGCTGGATGAGAGCGCGGCCGACGCGGGCGGACTCAAGGACGCCACCGCAGAAATTCAGGGCGATGGCGCTTATTCGCTGTTTCGCTTTGAGAGCGGCGTGCACCGCGTGCAGCGGGTGCCCAAGACCGAAACCCAGGGCCGCATCCACACCTCCGCCGCCACGGTGGCCGTCATGCCCGAGGCCGAGGAGGTGGACATCGAAATCCACCCCAAGGATCTGCGCGTGGACACCTTCTGCTCCGGCGGCAAGGGCGGCCAGAGCGTGAACACCACCTACTCCGCCGTCCGTCTGACCCACCTGCCCACCAACACCGTGGTGCAGTGCCAGGACGAGCGCAGTCAGATCAAGAACATGGCCAAGGCCATGACGGTGCTGCGGAGCCGCCTCTGCCAGAAGGCCCAGGACGAGGCGGATGCCATCCACTCGGCCCTGCGCAAATCCCAGGTTGGCAGCGGCGATCGCAGCGAGAAGATCCGCACCTACAACTTCCCCCAGGGCCGCGTGACGGACCACCGCATCGGCGTGACCATCCACCAGATCGACAGCTTTATGGGCGGCATGATCGAGCCCATCATCGAGCCCCTGCGCGCGGCCTTCGAGGCGGAGCGGTTGCAGGCGCTCGAGGCGTAAGGGGCGATGAGCTGAACGGCCCCAGCAGCAGGGCTTAACGCAACAATCGGGAGGCTGCGCCTCCCGATTTTGCTTCCGATCAGCCGCAGGCTGGTCGCTGGTGTTCACTTGCGCAGGGTGACCCTCTCGGCCGCCGTCAGGCTGAATGACACGGGCTTCCCGCTGGGGATGCGGATCACGGTGTCGGCGGTGCCTGCAGCCACGGCGGTGCCGGCGGCGGCGCCGAGGGCCGCGCCGCCCAGGGCGTGGTCGTTCTTGTTCTTATTGTCTGAGAGGATCCCGATGAGGGCGCCCAGGGCCGCGCCGCCACCGATGTATTTGGCATTCCGCTCCCCCTTGGCGGTGGCCACCACCACGTGGGTATCCGCATCGATGCCGACGCCCGCCACTTCCGTAAGACGAATGCCCAGGGCCCCCTGCCCATTGCTGAGGCGGCCCGCGGCGGCGCTCTGGGTGACCACGCCCCGGACGGGGCTGCCGGCGCTCCAGACCAGCTTGCCGTCCTGGAGCAGGTCCGAGGCCAGGCTGCCCTCCCAGGCATCGCCGGCCTGATCCTTATCAGTGGCCAGCTCCCGGGCCAGGCTCACCTCGAGTTTGGTGCCGATGGGCAGGTCCACCACCACGGGCTTGAGGGCCTGCGAGGCCGCAGGGGCCTGGGCGAGGGTGATGGCCTCCTGCTTTTTGACCTCGGCGCGCTTCTTGGCGTCCGAGACCTGGCGCTCCAGGGCCTTCACCTGGGACCGGGTGAGGTGCTGGACTGTTTCGGCATCCTCGCCGGTGGTCTTGCCGGACTTGGCCTCGTTCAGTTGCTGTTCCAGCTGGGTGACCTTGGCCTCGGCGGCCTTGGCAGCCTCCTCAGCCTGCAGCACAGCTTCGCTCTTGCGGTTGCAGGCCAGGGTTCCAGCCAGGATGAGGGCGACGGGGATGATAGACCAGTTGGGGCGCATGGTACCTCCTGCCCAGCTTCGGGCGTGCCGTATAGTAATTCAGTCGGAAAGAGAACTGTCATGACCCGCCCCAACCTCAACCCCCGCGGCGAGTCCGTGCTGCGCACCCTCATCGAGACCTATCTCGAGGCGGGGGAGCCTGTGGGGTCTCGGCTGCTGGCGAAGCGGTACCCGGAGTCCCTCTCCAGCGCCACCATCCGAAACGTGCTGTCGGATCTGGAAGATGAGGCCTACGTGGCCCAGCCCCACACCTCTGCCGGGCGCATCCCCACGGAGCTCGCCTACCGCTACTACGTGGACCGCTGGCTGAACGCCCAGCCCCCTGGGCCGGAGATCGCCGAGCGGCTGTCCGCGGCGCTGGAAGGGGTGGATCTGGACCCAGAAGCCTGGGCCCGTCATGCCAGCCGCACCTTGGCCGAGGTCATGGGGGGGGTCTGCCTGGCCCTGCCCCTGCCACTCACCCATAGCCGGCTCATGCGCCTGGAGTTTGTACCCGTGGCCCCGGGGCGGGTGGTGGCCATCTGGGTGGGTCGCCTGGGCGAGGTTGAGCACCGGGTCATGGAGAACCCCTGGAACCTGAGCCAGGTCCAGCTCACGGAGCTGGGAAACTACGCCACGGCCCACTTCGCGGGGCTCACCCTGGTGGAGATGCGGACTCAACTCCTGGAGGCCCTGGCCTTCGGCGCTCACGAGGGGGAGACCCTCCGGCAGCGGCTCCAGGAGATGGCGGCCCGGTGGCCTGAGGACGACTCCGCCTCGGATCCCAATGTGCTGGTCTCGGGACTGGGACGCCTGGGGAGCCTGCCCGAGTTCGAGGACGTGTCCCGTTTCCGGGCCCTGGTGGCGGCCTTCGAGGAGCATGGCCGCCTTGCCCGGCTCCTGAACGCCTTTTCGGAGCGGGCCTCGGAGGATGTCCAGCTGCTGCTGGGCACGGAGAACCCCTACCTGGAGGCCTGGCCTCTGGCCACGGCTGTCCGCACGGTGGCCCTGGGCTCTGCAGGCTTTGTCACGTTCGCCCTGGTGGGGCCCATGCGCATGGACTACAGCCGGGTGATGGGGGGCCTCCGCTGGTGGTCCCGGCAGGTGAGCCTCCGGCAGGAATTCTTGTAAGGTGGTTGTGTTTCCACCTCTTGCCCGGACTGACTATACTTCCGCAATGCCCATCGATGCCCCGAAAGACCCCCTATCCCAGCAGCATGGTCCTCAGCCTGAGGTAGAGGACTTGGTCGATCTGAATCTGGACGAGCCCTTGGAGGGCGATCTCCAGGCCGTGGCCGACGAGGTCGCCTCGGAGTACCACACCCAGGTGGTGCCCGAATTGGACGTGGTGGACCTCCCTCAACCCACGCAGGGTCCGGACGCGCGGGTGGACCTGGAATCGGCCCTGAGCGAGACCGAGCGCCAGATGGAGGAGCTCCTCCAGCGCGAGGCGGAACTCATGGACCACCAGCGGCGGCTGGCGGCGGACTTCAACAACTACCGCAATCGTGCCCAACGGGACATCGCGCTTGCGGTGGAGCAGGCCGAGCGCAAGATCCTCCTGGAAATGCTGCCCATCCTCGACAACTTTGAGCGGGGCCTGGGTGCCACCTACCAGGACGTGGACTCCTTTCGCTCGGGCATCGAACTTATCCGCAAGCAGTTCCTGGAGGCCTTCCGTCGCCTCAGCGTGGAGCAGGTGCCCCTCCAGGTGGGCGACCCCTTCGACGCCCTGAATGCCGAGGCCCTGACCACCTTTTCGGATCCCAACATGCCGGATGGCGCCGTGGTGGCGGTCTACGAGCGCGGCTTCAGTCTCAAGGGCCAACTTCTCCGCGCCGCGCGGGTGGTTGTGAACCGTCTGCAGGAAACGGGAAAGTCCTAGTGCAATTCAAGTCTTATGCTGGCTTGAACGATCAGTAGTCAGTACGATAAAGGACAAAGCAGCAGGAGTTCCATCCATGGCAGGCAAACTGATCGGCATTGACCTGGGCACGACCAACAGTTGCGTCTGCGTCATGGAGGGCGGCGATTCACGGGTGATCCCCAACCGTGAGGGCAGCCGTACCACGCCTTCAGTGGTGGCCTTCACGGACAAGGGGGATGTCCTGGTGGGGCACATCGCCAAGCGCCAGGCCGTTACCAATCCTCAGCGCACACTGTTTGCCGTCAAGCGTCTCATCGGTCAGCGTTTCCAGGCTCCGCGGGTCCAACAGGCCGTGGCCCGCCTCCCCTTCCCGGTGGTGGCCGCCCCCAACGGCGATGCCTGGCTGCGGGTGGGCGAGCGCGACTACGCGCCCCCGGAAGTCTCGGCCATCGTGCTCCGCTCCCTCAAGCAGGCGGCTGAGGCCTTCCTGCACGAGGAGGTCACCGATGCGGTGATCACGGTGCCTGCTTACTTCGACGACGCCCAGCGCCAGGCCACCAAGGACGCGGGGAAGATCGCCGGCCTGAACGTGCAGCGCATCATCAACGAGCCCACGGCCGCCGCCCTGGCCTACGGCTTCAACAAGACCGGCGTGAAGCAGATTCTGGGGATCTACGACTTCGGCGGGGGCACCATCGACTTCACGCTCATGGAGATGAATGACGGAGTCTTCGAGGTGCTGGCCACCAGCGGCGACACGTTCCTGGGCGGCGAAGACATCGACCAGGAGATCCAGGCGTGGCTGGTGCAGCAGTTCAAGGAAAAGACGGGCATCGACCTCAGCACGGACCGCATGGCTCTCCAGCGCCTCAAGGAGGCCAGCGAGAAGGCCAAGTGTGAGCTCTCCACCCTGGATCGCGTGGAAATCCGCCTGCCCTTCATCGCCCAGGGCCCCAGCGGCCCCCAGCATCTGGAAGCGGCCCTCACCCGCGAGCAGCTCGAAGAGATGGTCAAGGGGCTGGTGGAGCAGACTCTGATCCCCATCAAGGACGCCCTGGAGCAGGGTGGCAAGACCCCTTCCCAGCTGGACGAGGTGATCCTGGTCGGCGGCCAGACCCGCATGCCCATGGTGCAGCGCCTGGTCCGGGACTTTTTTGGCAAGGAACCCAACCGCAGCATCAACCCCGACGAGGTGGTGGCCCTGGGCGCCTCCATTCAGGGCGCCGTACTCAAGGGTGACATCAAGGATCTGGTCCTGCTGGATGTGACGCCCCTGTCCCTGGGCATCGAGACCCAGGGCGGCGGCTTCGTGAAGATCATTCAGCGCAACGCCACCATCCCCACCCGGGATGCGCGCACCTTCACCACCGTCACGGACAATCAGAGCCGCGTGGAAATCCACGTGCTCCAGGGTGAGCGAGAGCTGTCCGAGCACAACAAGAGCCTGGGCCGCTTCGACCTCATCAACCTGCCCCCCCTCCCCAAGGGCGTGCCCCAGATTGAAGTGGCCTTCGACATCGACTCCAACGGCATCGTGAAGGTCGCGGCCCGGGATCTCATGACGGGCCTCGAGCAGAGCATGAGCATCCGGCCCAGTTCGGGGCTCTCTGAGCTGGAGATCCAGCGGATGATCCGCGAGGCCCTGGCCAATGCGGAAACGGACGTGAAGAAGCGCGATGCCCTGAAGTACATCGCCTCTGCCGAGGGCCTGATCTTCTCCTGCGACAAGAGCTTCATCGAGTGCGGCAAATACCTCACGGACGAGCAGCAGGGCATGGTGCGGGACGTGCTGTCTCGGGCCCGCCAGGCCGTGGCCGCCCAGAACCCCGAAGCCCTGCGCGGTTGCGAGACCCAACTCCTGGAGGCCCAGAACCTGCTGACGGACGCAGTCCTGGCCGCCAGCGAGGCCATGATGGCCTCTCTGGATGGAGACGGGGATGGCGCGGCTCCTCCGAATTAGTGTCTTGAGTCTGGGCTGGTGACTGGAGGTACAGCTTCTTGATGCGGCCGTGCGGGCCACGTCAGGTATCGCCTTTGGGTCGCTCGGATTCGGGGCGGGCCTCTAGTCAACCGAGCCAAACCTCCGGACCCCAGACCCCGGACCCCGGACATAACTAGCCCCGATTCCTCGGTTATCCTTAGAGCCAGGATGGGTGCATGAAGCGTGACTATTACGAAGTGCTGGGTGTTGGCAAGGAAGCCAGCTCCGATGAATTGAAGAAGGCCTACCGCAAGCTGGCCATGGAACTGCATCCAGACCGCAATCCTGGAAACAAGGAGGCGGAGGAGCAGTTCAAGGAGGCCGCGGAGGCCTATAGCGTGCTGTCTGATGGTGAGAAGCGGAAGGTCTATGACCAGTTCGGCCACGCCGGTCTGGGTGGCGGCGGGGGCGGCGGTCAGCAGTTCCAGTTCGATCCCAATCAGTTCGCGGACTTCGAGGACATCCTCGGCAGCTTTTTCGGTGGTGGCCTCTTCGGTGACCTCTTCGGCGGCGGTGGGGGAGGTCGGCGGCGCGCCAGCGGCGAGGAGCGGGGCTCGGACCTGCAGTACAACCTCAAGCTCAGCTTTCGGGATGCCCTCTTGGGCAAGGAGGTGGTGGAGCTGTCCATCCCCCGCCTGGAGGCCTGCGACACGTGCCGAGGCAGCGGCTGCGAAGCCGGCACCAAGGCTGAGACCTGTCCCCAGTGCCGGGGCGCGGGCCAGGTGGCTGTGCGCCAGGGCTTCTTCCAGATGCTCACGCCCTGTCCCCGCTGCGCCGGCAAGGGCCGCGTCATTCCCAAGCCCTGCCGCGACTGCAAGGGCGAGGGCCGCATCCACCGCAAGTCGAAGGTCAGCTTCAAGGTGCCCGCAGGCGTGGATCGTGGCACGCGGCTGCGCCTCCAGAACCAGGGCGAGGTGGGCCGCTTCGGCGGGCGCACGGGCGACCTCTATGTGGTCTTCGATGTGGAGCCGGATCCGCGCTACGAGCGCGACGGCAGTGACCTCCACCAGCGCCTGGAGGTGGCCTGGCCCCTGCTGGTGATCGGCGGCAGCCTGGATGTGGAAACGCCCTACGGCATGGACAAGATCAAGCTGGCTCCAGGCACCCCTGCAGACCACGTGGTGAAGCTCCAGAACGCTGGCGTGCCGCGCCTCCAGGCCACGGGCCGCGGCGACCTCTACCTGCATCTCAGGGTGGCCGTGCCCAAGTCCCTCACCGCCGAGCAGCGTGACCTTGTCGAGCAGCTCCGGCGCAGCTTCGGCGGCGACGACGAAGCCGAGGAGGGCTTCCTGGCCAAGGTGTTCGGGTCGGAGAAGCACGGGAAGAAAAAGAAGTAGGGCCGGGCTTGGGCCCAGCTATTCTCCAGCCACCACCACCATCCCCTTGCCTTCGGCCTTGGCCTTCAGGAGGGCCAAGTCAGCCTGCTTGATGAGGTGGCTGGCGCCGTCGGCGTGCTGGGGGTAGGCGGCCACGCCGGCACTGAGAGAGACCACGAGGCGCTCGGCGCCCAGGTCCAGGGGGGTGGCCCGCAGCTCCGCGAGGAGGCGGTTGCCCAGGTTGACGGCGCCCTTGGCGGTGGTGCCGGGCATGAGGATGCAGAACTCGTCGCCGCCATAGCGGTAGAGGCGGTCGTGGGCGCGGCAGAGGCGCATGGCTACCTGGGCCACAGCCTCCAGCAGCAGGCTGCCCGCCGGGTGTCCGTGGCGGGTGTTCACGCGCTTGAGGTCGTCCACGTCCATGAACAAGACGGCCAGGGACTCAGTTTTGGCGGCGGCGCTGCGGACGGCCTGGGGCAGCTCCGCCTCCAGACAGCGGCGGTTCTGGGCCACCGTGAGGTCATCCTTGAAGGAGAGGGCGCGGCTCTCCTCCAGGCGCCAGGCGTTGAGCAGCAGGGGCTCCATGTCGTCGAAGCCGCGCAGGAAGGACTCAGGAGGCTCCTGGGGTTCCAGGAGCCGCAGGATGCCCAGCTGCTCCGAAGGGGCCAGCAGGAAGGCCTCGCCCCGGCGCACCAAGTCTGCGGCCTCCTGCAGGGGCAGGGGCGCCTCGGGGAAGGCGCCATCCCCGGCCCGCTGGAAGAAGAGGTCATCGCGGCGCATCCAGATGGCCCCCGCCTTGGCGCCGGAGAGGCGGATGGCACGGGCCAGCACCAGCTTGAGCAGGTCTTCCAGGGAGGCCAGGTGCATCATCTGGCGCAGCCAGCCTTCGCTGCCCAGGTCCCGCTGCCGCAAGTGCTGCAAGGCCTCCCGGGCGGCCTCCAGGGGTCGCTCCTGCAGCAGCACCCAGCCGGGCCGGGCGCTCAACACGGCGCTCACTTCCTCCGGTTCAGCCTTCTCCACCCACCAGAGGATCTCGTGGCCCTCCGCCGGGATGAGCCGGGTGTCCGGATGTTCTGCCACCAGTACCAGGGAGCCGGGCCCGCTGCCTGGGATGACTTCGTAGCCCCAGCGCCCAATCGCCGTGCGGAGGGCTTCAGCGGCCAGGGAAGGGTGGGCTTCCAGCCAGCAGACGCTTGGCAGGGGGAGGCGGTTGGCGGTCAAGGGCCTAGCCCAGGGCAGCTTCAAGGCGGAGGGCGAGGTGCTGGAGGTGGGCCCCCAGCTGTTCCAGGGAGGGCAGGGAGGCGTCCTTCTGGCTGCGTTCGGCCCGAACCCAGCGTTTGAGCAGGGCCAGCGACTGGGGATCCCGCACGCCCAGCCGCTTGGTGACCTGGATGAGCTTGTGGGAGAGGCGGGTCCGCTCGGCCCCGGCGGGACAGGTCTCAAGCTCCACCACCACTCGGAGCGCCTCCTGGGCCACGTCCAGATCCTGGCGGATGAGGGGGACCCGGGCGTTGATGCGGAGCATGAACAACTCGAGGAAGCGGAGCAGTTCGCCCAGCAGGTCCATGCCGTCCCGCAGGGCCTGGGCCACCTCCTGAGGAGACTCCAGCAGGCGACCCAGCCCCTGGATCAGGCGCTCAGCCTCCTCCCGGTCAGGGCGGCGCATGAGGGGGAACTCGGGGCTGCGCCGGAAGCCCAGGAGATGCCGGTAGACGTGGGCGAGGCCCAGAGCCAACCGGGACCAGTCCTGCAGCTCCAGGTGCAGCTCCAGCTGCTGGTGAAGGGGGGGTACCTGCTCCCAGAGCCGCTGGATGCGCAGACGCAGCCGCTCACCCTCCTCCATCATGCTGGGGGATTGCGGGAAGAGGCGCTGCTGGACGTCTGGGGAGAAGATCCCCACCAGCTCGCCCATGAGCTGGCGCTGGTGGTTGATGAGGAGGCCGCGCAGGTTGTCCAGAGTCTGGGCCAGCTGGTCCGCGTCCTGGCCCGCGAGGGCCTGCTGCAGCAGGCTGCGGAGGGTGCCCTGGTCCTGCTGGAGGCTGAGCACGGCCTGGCGGAGGAAGGCCCGCAGCCGGGGCGACTCGGGGCGGGCGGGGTCGAGGGTGACGGCCCGGCTGGGGTCGTAGGCCCGTTCGGCCATGCGGCCCAGCTCAGATTCGAGCACCAGGAAGGTGGGGACAGCGGCGTAGCGGTCCGCCAGGCCGGCCGTGGCGGCGGGCTCCAGGGGCTCGAGCAGGCCCAGCAGAGAGATGTGGCTGGCCAGGGCCCGGGCCATGACGGAAAAGGCCGGGCGGTCCTGGGCCCGGACCTGCTGAAGCAGGCGGCGCAGCTCCAGGGGCATGGCCTCCCGGAAGCGGTCACCGTCCATGCGGGGGAGGGACCAGCCCAGGTGGTCCCAGAGCCAGCGCAGGCTGCCCCGCACCTGCTCCACCGCGGGCCAGTGGATGCCCCGGTCCAGGGGGCGGACCAGGCTCAGGCGCAGGTTCGAGACTACGTGCTCCAACAGGAGGATGGGCTCCACCCGGGCATGGATCTCGGCGGGGATGCAGGCTTCCAGCAACTCCGCCAGGCGGGCCAGGGATTCCTCCAGGCGCCCCTGCCCCTGGATGGCCCGGTTCACGGCCTTCATCTGGGTGTTCAGTTTGGTCACGACGCCAGGTCCAGCATCGCCCTGCTGCAGGGCGGTAAGGATCTCCCGGAACGCATCCCGGTGGTCTCCCAGGAAGCCGGACCAGAGGGCGCGCAGGTTGGCGCTGTCCTGGGCAGGCCCGGACATGGCCCGCAGGGAGGCCAGCAGATCCAGCAGGCGGCAGACCCATTCTGGCTGATTTTGTTCGGCCAGAAGCTCCCGGTGGGCGGCCTCGGCCTGGTGGCCCAGGCTGCCCAGGCTGTGGAGGATGACCAGGCCCATGGCGTTCCGGGCTTCGCCCAGGCGCTTGGCCGAGAACTGGTGGAGGAAGGCCAGGAAGTAGCCCAGGCTGCGGCGCAGGTTGGCCTGGGCTGGAGATTCCTCGCCCGTGGTGGCCCGCTCTGGAGCCGCCTCCAGCAAAGGATCCAGATCCCCGGCGCCCTCGCGGAGGATGTCCTCAAGCAGGGACAGATCCGTCCGAGATAGGCCCTTCTCTCGGATCAGCTGCCGAGCTAAAAACAGCCGCTGGGACTGTACGCCTTGGGATGACATGGCAAAAGCATACAATGGTTAGGCGTTCTAAACCGCTCCAGGGTGATACCATCGCCTCACCCCAATCTGGAGGCAGCCAGTGGTTAGCAAGTTAGGGGAAATGCTCGTCAAGGCCCAATTGATTACAGATACCCAGCTGGAAGAAGTCATCAAGATTCAGCGCAGAGAGGGTGGCAAGCTCGGCAGCATCGTGGTGCGGGCGGGTTTCTGCTCGGATCAGGACATCGTGAGCTTCCTGGGCATGCAGTACGGGGTGCCAGCTGCGGACCTGGAGCAGTGGCCCCCCATCGAGCCCGGGGTCATCGCCCTCATCCCCAAGGATCTGGCCCAGCGCCATAAGGTGCTGCCTCTGCAGCGCACGGGTAATGTACTCACTCTGGCCATGTCGGATCCCACTGACATCTTCGCCATGGACGATATCCGCTTCCATACGGGCTACAACGTAGATCCGGTGGTCTCCAGCGAGATGGGCTTGGCCCGGGCGGTGGAAAAGTATTACGGCGGCAACAGTGCAGTCCGCTTGGCGGACGGTGGATCTGGTCGCGGCGTCCAGGGCCAGACTCAGACCGGGCCCATCGGCTCGGGGCCCACACCCCAGGGGGTGGCCGAGCCCTTCAACGAGGAGGAGGAACACTTCGACCTCTCGGAGTTGGAAGAGGAACTCGACGCGGACGCAGAGTTCGACGCCACGGAGGACGAGGGGGACAGCGTCAACGTCGGCACCCTGCGGCGGGGCAGCGAGGACGCCCCGGTGGTGAAGCTCGTGAACATGGTGCTCATCGACGCCATCAAGCGGGGCGCCTCGGACATCCACATCGAGCCCTACGAGAAGAACTACCGGATCCGGTTCCGCATCGACGGCATCCTCATGGAGGTCATGAAGCCGAACCTCAAGCTGAAGGATCCCCTCACCTCCCGCGTGAAGATCCTGGCCAAGCTCAACATCGCCGAGCGGCGCCTGCCCCAGGACGGCCGCATCAAGCTGCGCGTGAACATGGGCGGCCGGCAGAAGGTCATCGATTACCGGGTGAGCATCCTGCCGACCCTCTTCGGCGAGAAGATCGTCCTACGACTGCTGGACAGCGACAAGCTCATGCTGGACCTCACCAAGCTGGGCTTCGAGCCTGAGAGCCTCGAACGCTGGGACCGCCAGATCTCCAAGCCCTACGGCATGGTGCTGGTGACAGGCCCCACGGGCTCGGGCAAGACCAACACCCTGTACTCCTCCATCGCCAAGCTCAACACGGTGGACACCAACATCATGACCGCTGAAGATCCCGTGGAATTCAATTTCCCGGGCATCAACCAGGTGCAGATGAAGGAACAGATTGGCCTGAACTTCGCCGCAGCCCTGCGCTCCTTCCTGCGCCAGGATCCCAACATCATCCTGGTGGGTGAGATCCGCGACTTCGAGACGGCGGAAATCGCCATCAAGGCCAGTCTCACTGGCCATCTGGTGCTCTCCACCCTGCACACCAACGATGCGCCCAGCACCATCAACCGCCTCATGAACATGGGGGTGGAACCCTTCCTGGTGGCCACCTCCGTGAACATCATCTGCGCCCAGCGGCTGGTGCGGCGGCTCTGCAGCAGCTGCAAGACCGTGGACGTCCACGTGCAGCCCGAGGACGCCCTCTACAAGGTGGGCTTCACGCCCGAGGAAGTGGCGAAGGGCATCACCTTCTACAAGCCCGTGGGCTGCGAGATCTGCAACAAGCGTGGCTACAAGGGGCGGGTCGGTCTCTACGAGGTGCTGGAGATGTCCGAGACCCTCAAGGACATGATCCTCACGGGCGCCTCAGCCATCGAGATCCGCGAGCAGGGCCAGAAAGAGGGCATGATCACGCTCCGCCGCTCGGGCTGCCGCAAGGTACTGGACGGCGTCACGACCATCGAAGAAATCGTCCGCGAAACGGTACTATAGGGGAGCCCATGAGTGACGTCGGTGCCAACTATGTAGCCCCCCTCCAGCAGCTGCTGAAGACCATGGTGGAATATGGCGGGACCGACTTGCACATCACCACGGAGACGGCGCCCCAGATCCGCATCGACGGCCGCATGGTGCCCCTCAAGCTGCCCCCCCTGGACGCGGCCCAGACCCGCTGGCTCTGCTATGGGGTCATGACGGATCAGCAGAAGCACCGCCTGGAGGAGGACCTCGAGGTGGATTTCTCCTTCGGGCTCCAGGGTGTGGCCCGCTTCCGCGCCAACGTCTTCAACCAGCGGGGCGCCACGGCGGGTGTCTTCCGCACCATTCCCGAGAACATCCGCTCCTTCGACCAGCTGGGCCTGCCGCCCTCCCTCCAGGCCCTCTGCGATAAGCCCCGGGGCCTGGTCCTCGTGACCGGCGTGACCGGCTCGGGCAAGTCCACCACTCTGGCGGCCATGGTGGACAAGATCAACACCGAGGAGCCCGTCCACATCCTCACCATCGAGGATCCCGTGGAATACGTGCATCGGCACAAGCGGGCCCTGGTGAACCAGCGCGAGATCCACGCCGACACCCACAGCTTCAAGAAGGCCCTGCGCTCGGCCCTGCGTCAGGATCCGGATGTCGTGCTGGTGGGGGAGCTGCGGGACCTGGAGACCATCGAGTCGGCCCTGACCATCGCCGAGACCGGTCACCTCACCTTCGCCACCCTGCACACCAACAGCACGGTGCAGACCATCAACCGCATCATCGACGTGTTCCCCAGCCACCAGCAGCCCCAGGTCCGAGCCCAGCTGTCCCTGGTGCTGGAAGGGGTTGTCTGCCAGAGCCTCATCCCCAAGGTCAGCGGCAAGGGCCGGGCCCTGGCCCTGGAGATCATGCTGCCCAACCCTGCCATCCGGAACCTCATCCGGGAGGACAAAATCCACCAGATCTACGGCGTCATGCAGTCCGGTCAGACCAAGTACGGCATGCAGACCTTCAACCAGAGCCTCTCCGACCTGGTCATCCGCCGGGAGATCAGCCAGGAGCAGGCCTTCGAATATTCGTCCAATGCCGACGAACTTAGGGAGCTCATCAACCGCGGCGTGGGCGTGGGCGCCGCAGGAGGCCGGTCCGCCGCCCCTGCCCCCACTCCGACCACCAACCCTGTGCTGGGGGGGCGCAATCCCAATATCAAATACACCTAGGTTCATCGTTTCTTTTACCTAGGTGGCATTCCGGCCTATCCTGATCATCACGCAGCTTTTTCGAGGTCCCGATGCCCGCATATGCTTGGAAAGGCAAGAACCGCATGGGGGAGGTCCAGGAGGGCGTCCTGGTCTCCGATTCGCGGGATGCCGCCGCAGCCACCCTGAAGCGGAACGGCATCGAGGTGATGAACGTCCGAGTCATGGCGGCGGATGGGGGCAAATCCCTAGGCAAAGTGCCGCCCAAGGAACTGGCCATCTTCACTCGCCAGTTCAGCGTCATGATCGACGCGGGCCTGCCCTTGGTGCAGTGCCTGGAGATCCTGGGTGCCCAGCAGGCCCACAAGGGCTTCCAGCGCATCATCGAGTCCGTGCGGGACGACGTGGAAAAGGGTGCCACCCTGCAGACTGCACTCTCCAAGCATCCCAAGGCCTTCAATGACCTCTTCGTGAACATGGTTGGCGCCGGGGAGAGCGGCGGCATCCTGGACATCATCCTCCAGCGCCTTTCGGGCTACATCGAGAAATCTGTAAAACTCACGGGTAAGGTTAAGAGCGCCATGACATACCCCATTGCCGTCATCAGCATCGCGCTGATTGTCGTGGTGGTGATCATGGTGAAGGTCATTCCCGTCTTCTCCGCCATGTATGCCGGTCTGGGCAGCAAGCTGCCCTACCCGACCGTAGTCTGCATCGCTATCTCCGATGCCATCATTGGCTACTGGTGGTTGATTCTGATCGGAGTGGGAATGGTGACGATGGGTCTTCGTCAGTATTACAAAACCCCCGTGGGACACCTGCAGATCGACACCCTCCTGTTGAAGCTGCCGGTCTTGGGGGACATTCTCCGCAAGGTGGCCGTGGCGCGATTTTGCCGCACCCTGGGCACCCTCATCAGTTCTGGCGTACCCATCCTCGAAGGCATGGACATCACGGCTAAGACAGCGGGCAACCTGGTCATCCAGAATGCCATCCTCAAATCCAAGGATGCGGTGGAACAGGGCCGCAACATCTCTACGCCCCTGGCCGAGACCAAGGTCTTCCCCCCCATGGTGGTGCAGATGGTAGGTGTGGGCGAGGCGACCGGCGCCTTGGACGCTATGCTCTCCAAGGTCGCGGACTTCTACGAGGATGAGGTGGACAACGCCGTCGCCTCTATGACCAGTCTCATGGAGCCCATCATGATCGCCATCCTGGGGGGCATCGTAGGCTTCATCGTGGTGGCCATGTACATGCCGATTTTCGGCTTGGCGGCGGCCTTCGACAAGAGCTGAAGCAATTGGCCGATGAATTGCAATACTGCCAGGTTCGGGAGGACGTCATGTCACGCACAACGAAGGGGTTCAGCTTCATCGAGGTCCTGGTGACGGTCGCGATCATTGGGATCCTGTCCGCCATTGCCATTCCGGCCTTCCTGGGCCAGAAGACCAATGCGGATCTGGTGGGTGATGCCCAGCAGAACTGCAAGAACATGCAGATGATGCTGGAGACCCGCAAGGCCGATGCGGGTGTCTATGGCACAGCGGGGACTTATAAGTGGACCACTGCTGCTGACGGTACCATTACGGCGACGGATGCTACCCTCCTCCCCCAGTTCGGGGTGAAGGGTTCTTCCAAGATGGACTACACCCTGGTCATCGCCGCCGGGGGCCTCATCTACACCCTCGATGCCGCTGACAACCGCAAGGGCACTGCCACGCACATCTATGGCACAGACCAGAACGGCAAGCAGACCTTCCCCTGAGTGGCCACTTCAAGGGTGAGGGTCTTCATTCCACAGGAACGTTGGCCAAGGTCATGGGGCCGGGATTATTGGAAACCTTGTAGCTCACGGTGATAATGGTAATTGTCTGGCCGCTGGTGTCAGTTTGAGTTCCGGCAAGCAATCCAACTTCTCCATCGTTGGTTGCAGTTCCGAGCACGATAGGAGAATTGCTTGAGCCATAGGCATTTTTGCATGCGGGGTAAGTGAAGTTGGGCAGGGTACGCACATAATTCATGACCGCAACCGCGGTGGAGCCACTCCGCATCTTGCCTGCGGAATCTAGTTCAGCGGCCACTGATTGAGCTAAGGCCACAGTTGCCCTTTGGCGGGCACTGTCCCGCTGGCCCCTGATGAGCGGGATGGCGATGCTAGCAACAGTGCCAATAATGGCCAAAACGACCAAAAGCTCAACCAGAGTGAACCCAAGCTGCTTTTTCATGCGAATCTCCGGCGGTTGATTATGACCAAGTCGTTAATTTCACTGAAGATTGCTGCATTTAAGTGCTGATTGAACGTATTTCTCGGTTCACGTCCAGTGTAGTGGCAATCGAAGATTGTGCTTGGCGAACCGATGAACTCCTGAATAAATTGGTAGCCTCTTTCGTAAGTCAAAGGGCCCCCACATGTGGGGGCCCTTTGACTTACTTCGGGAGTCCGAATTCTACTCGACAGGCACATTCGCCATGGCAACAGATCCGCCGGAGCCGTTGTGTTGGTAAGTCACTGCGATTACGTTTACGGCTACCGCATTTGCATCATTCTGTGTAGTGGCCTTCATGCCCACCTGACCGATGGCGGCTGCGGGGGTCTCTACGGCATTCAAGGCTGTGACTGTGGGCGTATAGGCGTTTTTGCAGCGGGGGAAGGTGAAGTTGGGTAGGGCGACGACATAGGCTTCGACAAGTGCTGTGGTTGCACCAGTCATGAGCTTGGCTGACGAGGTGCACTCAGTCACCACTGACTGGGCTGTTGCCTCCGTTGCCTTCTGGTTGGCTTTCTCCTTCTGTCCTAAAAGTGCCGGGATGGCAATGGCTGAGATGATGCCGATGATGGCGAGCACGAGCAGCAGCTCGATGAGGGTGAATCCGGACTGGCGCTTCATGAAACCTCCTGGGTTAGGTGGAAAATCCATATGTCATCATAAGCAAAATTCGTGTCAATTCTGAGCATTCCATGGGCCTGGGTGCTTGGCCTTGAACCCTTTGATTACCCTATCCAATGATTCACTGGAGATTTCCACAGCTGGGGAGGTCAGAAGGTAATCCTTGTAGGTGCTCTTCAGATACTTCCCACTGCCGATAGGGTTCATGGTGGTGGTCTGATCGGGCTGGATTAATGCCCAGGAAAGGGCCTTAGCTGTTTCGAGTTCGGGTGGGGTGTCCATGAACCACATGCCATTAAATCCGAGGTAGGTGTTCCTGATAAATTCCTCAGGCTTTATTCCTGCTCCTTGGATGCCACCCTGGTCCCGGATTTCTTTGGGCATCGCATGAACGGCCTGGACCGTAGGGAAGGACAGCAGCCAGCCCTCTGGCCCTCTACGTGTGAGCCGAAGGGGCTCAACGCTTTGTACCCAACGCCCAAGGTCGTCCCGGAGGTCTAGCCAGGAATATATATCTTTCGGCCCCAGAACAGCTTGAGCATTCCCGAAGGGGTGGAGGGGGACCTTCAGGGTGTCGGGCGTAAGGTCAAAGCCATGGATGCCGGTGAGATAGGAGATCAGTGTGCCGTCAGGAGTAATGACCGGGACAAACTCCTCACCATGATCAGAAGTCACCACGCCCGAAAGGTTGGGGAATTTTAACTCCCACTCGTGCAATGTGGGCTCCAGGTCCTTGAGAATTCTGGTGGCCCGGATTCGGTAATGGTTGATTGGGTTGGATCTTCCTCCCTGCCTTCGAAATTGGTCCTTTTCCGCTTGATCCAGACCCTGGTAGGGCTGGTAGGCCCGAGCTGGGTGAAGAAGCCAGGACCAAGGGCGGAGTTGCTGGATCTCATCTAGCCGGAGGTAGAACGGAGCATGCATCTCGCAGGTGTGTGCGCTCACCCATTGGTTCCGCTCCAAGGCTCGGCCCACTTCTCTAAAATAGGAACCATCGTCACACCAGGGATTAGTCGTCTCAATGTAAGAAAAATAATTCTCAGCCCAACTGAATACGGGCCAGCAGGTGCCAGCACCAACCGTAAAAAAATGCTTCCACCCGCCACTGGGCTCGTACACCTGATCAAAGGGGGTGCGAGTATTAAGAAAACTAAGCGTGGTGGAATCATCGATTAAAAAGATAGTGCTGATTCCTCGAGCCTTAGCAGCGTCCAATAGTCCAGGTTGAGGGGGGGAATCATATTCGTCCTTGAAGGGAATTATAAGGTGGTATTTGAATGATTCCGGGTCGGCTCCCAGCAGCATATTCCAAGCAAGGCGCGTGGCAGGGACGGCCACGACAGGCTGACAGCCGCCTGGTGCTTTCCAGCCTGGAAGGGCGCCCTCAGCGATGTCCTGCCTTAATCCATCAATTCCCAACACCAGCAACCTCCGCTGGCCTGGTGGAAGGGGTTCATTACTGGGCGCCATCCGGCGAAAGAGATCGTGAGGCAGGTGAACTAGCACAATTATAGTGAAGGCTCCGGCTGCCAGGCGCCAGGCGGATTTCCTGGTCGAGCCAAAGGCCATTGCCAGAACCCTAGCCCCACCCCCCAGCAACAACATCAGGACAATCCCCATGGGTATGTACTGAATCCCTTGGACCATTCCTAAGGCCGCAGGCACATCCAGGTAGAGCAGGCCGTGAACCCAGAGAAAAGTTCCTAGACCGACGAGGAGGCCCCGCCGAAAACTGAGGTGATGCTCAAGGGAGTGCTGAACGCCTGCGCGCTGCCAAAGAAACAACAGAAAGCTGGACAGGAGGCCCAGACCGATGTGGGCCGTTAGTGCGTGGAAGCCCCACTCCGCCACGGCCCGAAGCATGACCCCGGAGTAGCTGAGTTGGGGGAGGAAGGGGTGGGGTGAACTGCCTATGATGAGCAGAAACCGGAGACCCATGACCAGCCAGCCCAGAACCCACACCATCAGGATCCCGAGCGTCCAGGTCAATCGAGTCCCAACCCCATTTCTCATGCAATCTCCAGAAAAAAACACCCCCAGCTAAGCCGGGGGTGTTTCAGTAACTCGTGGAAAAAACTTAATCCAGAGCCACGGTCTTCTTAACAGTAGAAGTATTTGCGCCATTCTTGAATTGCCCAGTGATAATCACGGCAGGGTAGTTGTTGCCGGTGGCAGCATCTGCAACGGCGGTACCATTGAGGGAAACCTCGCCATCCTTAGTGGGGGCTGCAGCGGCAGTATAAGGGGTGAGGGCTCCGCCGTAAGGGTTCTTAACGTTGGGGTACACATAGTTGCTCATCGCGAGAACCGTGGTAACAACTGACGTAGCGGCGGGGGCGGTGCCTGTGCGCTGACGGATGTCATCGTTAACGCGAGTGCACTCCGAGGCAACGTTTGCAACCAGAGCCTGGGTGGCTTTGGCCTTTGCCTTCTCACGCTGGCCCAACAGGGCAGGGATGGCAATAGCGGCGATAATGCCGATAATGGCGAGAACGAGCAAGAGCTCGATGAGGGTGAAGCCGGACTGCTTCTTCATGGGCGTCTCCTTGGGAATGGGCCGAGCTAAGACTATCAAGTCTCGTGCCAGAGGTGGGAAATTCCAATGAGACCCTGACATGACGGCTACTCAGGAGCAGTGGCTGCTTGGGCCTCCGGTTCAGTCGCGGGAAGAGTGGCCCGCTTCGTCACAAAGGTGACGCGTTGCGTCTTACCTGTAGACGCTTTTGAACCACAATGAGTTTTGTAGTTGGCCAAAGGTGCTCGAAATGGCGTCACTTGGCTACACGGAAGAGGTGAGATGCCGAATTTTGGAGCAGGGGTAAGATCAGGTTTTTCCCGGAGTTCGAATGAACCTTGCTAGGTGGAGTAAGTGGGTCTCCGTTGGTTTCCTTGGGTTGCTTGTGATCGCCTCCGTCTACCTTGCCGTGCACCGGATCTATCAGGTGGACGAGGCACAGCACCTCTTTACGGCCAGGATCCTGGGAAATGGTGCCTCGGCTCAGTACGCTAACCCAGCACCGCTTTTCCTGCTGGGGCCCTTGGCCCACATGGCTCGCGATGCAGTCTCGTCTGTAGCCCTGTTCACGGAGGGCCGTTTGGTGTTTGTCGGAATCTTCTGGGTCAACATCCTGCTAATCTCCCTGAACCTCACGAAACACCTGCGTACCCGGAGTGGCATGGCGGCTCTCTTGGCGGCAGCCACCCTTGCGCCCCTCTGGGACTATGGGTTCGAGGTCCGGCATGACAACCTAGTGTTGACCGGCCTGCTGCTGGCCTGGTGGATGGTGCGCAGGGAGGCTATTTGGGGTGCAGCGGCCACCTTTGGCATCGGGTTCCTCGCGGTCCTGCTCCAGTTCACGGCCTTCAAGGCCTTTCTCTTCTTTCTCCCCCTATCTGCAGCCCTGCTTCTGTTCCCACCTCCAGGGTGGAGCGGCAAAAGGATTCACCAGATCGCCGGATGGATGGGGGGGGGCCTACTCGCTATTGCGCTGGCCCGCATGGCCTATGCCGTATCAGGGACCTGGGAGGTATATCTCGAGTCATTGAGGCAAGGGTTTGCCGTTTCCAGCCAAGCCGAGCGTTTCCCCCCTTGGGATACCGTCATGCGTTTGACCCGAGAATCTCCCCTCGTCTCGGGCCTTGCCCTAGGTGGGCTTATCGCATGGGGGAATTCTTTCTGGGTGGGGTGGAGGAAGTCCCTTACCTGGTCTGGCCCCCTGCCTGAGTTGCTAATGGCTATGGGTGTGTTCGGCGTATTGGTTTTGAACCCAACACCCTTCCCATACAACCTTGTCCTCGTTGTGCCATTTTTTCTGCTCGTTCTCAGGATCTGGTGGCCTGCGCTGGAAAATGCCATAGAGCAAGGCCACAGCGCCCTTCCTTGGGTTGCTGGTCTAATCGTAGTGGTGCATGGAATTCCCTTTATTGCCTTCACGAGCCGGCATTTCGATTGGACCAATGATCGGCAGCAACATCTGATGAAAGCTGCGGAACGACTGACGGATCCAGCCACCGATCCTGTCTATGACGGGGTCGGCCTGTTGCCGACCCGCAACAGCATCGGCTACCACTGGTACCTGCACAGCCTGAATATGAAGAACTTCGAATCAGGGAAATGGCCGTCTGTGTTGACGATGTTGGAGCAGCATCCGGCACCGGTCCTCATCATCAACTACCGAACGGATTGGCTCCCCAAACAGGATAGAGACTACATCGCGGCCCACTACGTTCCTCTAGCAGACGACTTCTGGGTGCTGGGTGGCAAATTGCCCGCGGGTGGGGGTGAGTGGACCTGCCTCCAAGCGGGGCGCTACGTCCTGAGGGTGAACGACCGGGGGGTGCAGAGGGTGCCCGGCTTGAAGGTAGATGGCGCAGAGGTGGGATTGGAACCGATGGACCTCAAGGTGGGGATCCATCACATCGAAAGCCCACCGGGTAGCAGAGCCTGGGCAGCTTGGGTGGGACCGAGAGAGATGGTGCCTCCGAGGCTCCTGCCTTCCGATCACCGGCGACTGTTCGTGAACTGGTACTGACCCTGGAAATACCGGCGGCGAAAGCTGACAGTCGTCGAATTAGCGAAATCCTGAAGGATCCCACGAAATCCGGAAATGAAAACTCATACCACTGACTGGCGCGAGGCTCCCTGATGATTCCATTCAACCGCCCCCACTTCACCGGCCAGGAGCTCCGCTGGATCAAGGACGTCTTCGAGAGTGGCCAGACAGCCGGCAATTTCAATTTCACAAAGCGGTGCCAGGCCTTCTTCGAACACCGTTACGACATGCGGAAGGCTCTGCTCACCACCTCGTGCACCGACGCCCTGGAACTGGCCAGCCTGCTCTGCGAGGTCGAACCGGGGGATGAAGTCATCTTGGCCTCCTATGGATTTGTATCTACGGCCAATGCCTTTGCCCTTCGAGGCGCCAGCCTTGTCTTTGCGGACTCCCAACCTGATCACCCGAACGTCTCTTTGGAGAGCCTGGAGACCCTCATTACGCCGCGCACTAGGGTCATCGCCCTTACCCACTATGCGGGGGTGGCGGTAGACATGGATCCACTGCTGGCACTTGCTGCGCCTCAGGGTATCCGGGTGGTCGAGGATGCGGCACAGGGCGTCGAGGCGTTCTATAGGCAAAGATCTCTGGGGACCATGGGTGACCTGGGGACCCTCTCCTTCCACGAAACCAAGAACATCCAGTGCGGTGAAGGCGGGATGCTCATTGTTAACGACCCTGCATTTGTCAATCGGGCCGAGATTGTTTGGGAAAAGGGAACCAACCGGGCCTCGTTCTTTCGGGGTGAAGTGGACAAGTACAGCTGGGTGGATCTGGGCAGCAGCTATGCACCTTCCGAAATCATGGGTGCGGTGCTCTGGGCGCAGTTGGAGAACTTGGAGGCCATCCAGGCACGCCGTATGGACCGCTGGACCCAGTTCATGGACCGCCTGAATCCACTGGAAACGGATGGCTTGGCGATTTTGCCGCGGATCCCGGAGTACGCCAAGCACAATGCCCATATCTTCTACCTTGTCACTCGGGACCTCGGGGAGCGAAGCAGGCTGATCGAGCACCTGAAAGGGCGCGGAATCCACGCGGTTTTCCACTACCAGTCATTGCACAAGAGTCCGTATTTTACATCTAAGCATCGCGGACATGATTTGCCGAATGCCAATCGATTCAGTGATTGCCTGGTGCGTCTACCTTTGTGGCCCGACCTAATGCCCGGTCAGGTGGATCACATATGCGATGAGGTGCTGCGGTTCTACGGCTTTCCCAGTAGCGGCTCATGAGGATGACGCCCAATGGCTCAAGTGCTTCTGTCCTGGCGGCCTGATGCAAATTGACTTGAATCCTTTACTTGCACATGTTCAGCGCCATTGCGATGGTTTTGAGCTTGAGGATGGAATATATAGGCCCCATCGATTCCCCTATCATCGTGACCAGGAATATAACGAACTTGGCTTCGATGTCCTGCTCCGTATGCAACGCCATCATTTCTGGTACCGCGGCCGCCATAGGCTTCTGTTGGAAGTGCTCCGACGCACTATGGGGAAGGCAAATTCGCAGGACCGACCTACCTCTGCCATTGATCTCGGTGGCGGATGCGGGGGGTGGATTGAATTCCTGCATTCGAATGACCCGGCCCTCCTTCCTAAGCTTGCCCTTGGAGACAGTTCCTTACGTGCTCTCTCCCTTGCTGGAGATGTGGTTGCTCCATTTGCGGCGCGGTTTCAAGTGGACCTTCTGGACCTGCCTTGGGCTGATACTTGGGACGTTGTATTTCTGCTTGATGTCCTGGAACACATCCCGGAACACGTGGAGGTCCTCCGCCAAATTCGTAAGACCCTGCGCCCAGGCGGGCTCCTTTTCGTGACGGCCCCGGCGCTCCAATTTTTTTGGACCTACAATGATCAGCTTGCCCATCATCAAAGGCGCTACAGCAAGACTGATTTAAAATGCCTGGCTTCAATGGTCGACCTTGATCTTTTACGGGCGGACTACTTCATGTTCTTCCTGAGCCCGCTGCTCCTTCTCAGCCGGCTGTTGCAGCGCCCTGCGAAGGCAGCCAGCCTGGAGGAACAGAATGAGCACCTTGAGCGAACTCACCGGATACCCCCGGCCATCATAAATGGCGCGCTCACCTCCATTTTCTCCTTTGAGGCCCCGCTCCTGGATCGCATCGCTTTCCCGTGGGGAACGTCCATCCTAGGGGTCTTCCAACGGCCTCTTTAGCGGGTCAGCACCACGAGTCCTGAACACACGAGGAGGATGCCGAATATCTTCCCCAGGCTCAACGATTCCCCGAAGAGGACGGCCGAGAGCAGCATGACGATCACGAAAGTCAAACTCATGAACGGGTAGACCTGCCCCAGCTCGAACATGGTCATTGCGGCCATCCAGCACATGGAGGCCAGAAATGCCGCGAAGAGGCCTGATAGGATCCACGGATTGAGGAACTGGCTCAGGAGGAACAGCAGCTTCGCCGTCGTGGGGACCGGCATCGGTCCAACCTTGGAGATCTGCCACTTCATCACCAGTTGGCCATAGACAGTGAGAACCAGGGTGAGAGCGACGTATAGGTATCCCATGTCAGCAGCCTTCCGGATTAATGAAGGAGGCGATTTCAAAGGCGAGTTCCACTGCCTGTTCCGCGTTCAGCCGAGGATCGCAGGTGGAACTGTAGTTTGACGCGAGATCGGCATCCTGGAGATTCCTTCCACCACCCACACATTCGGTGACAAGGTCCCCGGTGATTTCGAGATGGACCCCTCCGGGCACTGTTCCCTCTGCGCGATGAATATCCGTGAAATAGCGAAGTTCCTGGACGATGTCCGGCAGGCTGCGGGTCTTTTGACCTTGTGTGTTCTTGTAGGTATTTCCATGCATCGGATCACAGATCCAGAGAATCGGGTGCCCGGATGCCCGCACTGTTCGGATCAGGTTCGGCAGTTCCCTTGCAATATGGGTTGCCCCGAGGCGCGGGATCAGCGTCAGACGCCCAGGCTCCCCGTTCGGATCGAGGCGGTCGATCAGGCGCAGAATGTCATCGAGATCATGACCAGGGCCGATCTTTACACCGATAGGATTGTGGATACCCCTCAGAAACTCCACATGGGCGCCTTCCACCTGACGTGTACGATTGCCTATCCACAGGAAATGGGCGCTGGTGTCGTACCAGTCACCGGTTGTGGTGTCGATGCGGGCCATGGCTTCTTCGAATGCCAGCAGGAGAGCCTCGTGGGATGTGTAGAGGGTGATCTGGTTCAACTGTGGCGACTCGAGGTCGAATCCCAGCACACCCGCGAAGCGTACCGCTTTTCGAATGCCCTTGGCTAATTTCTCGTAGAGGGGATTCGGAGGGAAGGTATCCAGGAAGTCCCTGTGCCAGGCTTCCACGTGGTCCAGTGCGGCATAGCCGCCACGAGTGAAGGCCCGGACCAGGTTTAGCGTCGCGGAAGCACGGAAATAGCCTTCCAGAATCCGTTTGGGATCCGGCCTTCGTGCCTCCAAGGTGGGTTCAGCCCCGTTGACCATCTCGCCGAAGAAACTTGGAATTCGATGGCCGTCCAGGTCCTCTGTCTCCGAAGAGCGGGGCTTGGCGTACTGGCCTGCAAGCCGACCTATGTTGACGACCCGCCTCTCACCGGCATATGCCAGGATGATGGACATCTGCAGGATGACCTTCACCAAGGCGTGGATCCTGGGCCCATGGCACATGGCGAAGTCCTCAGCACAATCGCCGCACTGTAGTACAAAGGCCCGGCCGTAGGAAGCCTCCGCGAGTTCTAGGCGAAGGGCGCGGGTTTCACCAGCAAAGACTAGGGCGGGAAGGCTGGAAAGCTGGGCTATCACGGCATCATGCGCCTCGTGGTTGGGCCAGGCGGGTTGATGGAGGGCGGGAAAGGCCTGCCAGGTGGATGGGGACCACGATATTTCGGGCACAACCGCCCTCCCAGAGAATGACAGCGGCTCAGCAGTTTACCCGCCGAGAAATGACGTAGAGGGGGCGACCCCGGACTTCATCGAAAATTTTGCCGATATAGATGCCGATGATACCCAGATTACTCAGCACTACGCCGCCAAGGAACCAGACAGAGACCATCAGGCTTGACCAACCCTGGACCGGCACACTCCAGATCAAGGCCCGGAGTGCGTACCAGCATGCCGTGACCACGGAAGCGAAGGCCATTCCCAGTCCTAGGAAGATCGAGATGCGCAGAGGCTTGCTGGAGTATGAGACGGCAATGTCCAAGGCCAGACGGAAAAGCTTCGTCCAGGTATAGGAAGTCTTGCCATCAGGCCTAGCTTGGTGAGCCACGTCAATTGTGGCGGAGGGATAGCCTAGCCACTGCAATTGCGGCCCGAAGGCACGCGATGTCTCGTGAAGGGACTTGAATGCTTCCAGCACCTGGCGACTGACAATGCGGTAGTTCGCGACCTGAGGATCACACCCCAACCCGGAGAGCCACTCCAACACCCAGTGGTAGACACGGGAGCGCAGCGATTTCAGGAACGCGTCCTTGCGGCCCTGCCGCCGTGCATGGACGATCTCGAAACCCTCCTGGGCTTTTCGCCAAAGGTCTGGAATGGCCTCTGGCGTATCCTGGAGGTCGCAGTCCATGACGACGGCCCAGTCGCCAGAACAGAGATCGATCCCTGCGGTGATGCCGTGGTGTTGACCGAAGTTGCGGCTGAATTGAATCCCGAGGACGGAGCCATCCTGGCTTGCTAGTTCCTGGATCAAATCCCAAGAGCCGTCGTGTCCGCAGTCCTCCACAAAAATGATTTCGTGATCCGGGAAGTCCGGCATGCACCGGATCACATGGGTGACCCGTTCATAGAGTTGGCAGATGGTCGCTTTAGATTTGAAAACGGGAAGGATGACGGAGAGTTTCATCGCATCAGCTCATGCATGATCCACCGTTGATGTGCATGGTGGTCCCGGTGATGTAGTTGGCTTCATCGGAGGCAAGAAACAGGGCCAACTCGCCAACTTCCTCAGGCAGACCAAGCCTCTTGAGTGGTATGGCCTCCTTCATTTTTGCCCGTACCTCCTGGCTCATGGTGGCGGCCATTTCCGTGTCGATGGACCCCGGAGCGATGGCGTTGACCTGGATGCCGTGCTTTGCGTAATGCAGGGCCAGATGCCGCGTGAGAGCGGTCAGGCCGGCCTTGGAGACTTCGTAGCTCGGTGAGGCATTGGGATGGGGCATCCAAGCCATCTGGGAAGTCATAATTAGGATTTTCCCCGCCCCTTGTTGTCGCATGGTCGGCAATACCGCCTGACTGAAAGCAAAACTCCCGTTCAAGTTCACGTCGATCACCCGGCGCCATTCCTCCATAGCGAGTTGTTCGGTGGGGGTTCGCGTGAGGATGCCTGCGCAATTGACGAGGATGTCGATGCGTCCATGAGTGGCTAAAACCTGATCTACCAGGCGCTGGGGGAATCTCCTTTCGGTCACATCGCCCGGGAAGGCCATCGTTGGTGTGCCAGATGCGACGAATTCGTCACAAACCCTTTGCAAGCGGTCTTCATGCAGTGCCACGAGGGCCATGCTGGCGCCCTCCCGGGCGAAGACGCGGGCAATGGCCCGTCCTATGCCACGGGAGGCTCCGGTGATGATTGCCACGCGTTTATCAAGTCTACCCTTCATACTTAGCTCTCCTTGATATCCATAACAGGTTGGATGAGCCCGGGAAGCCGTTCTGCCCAAGCGAAGCCGTCCTCTCCGTTCGCCATTCGGAGAAGGACAATTCCAAACTTTTGCACCAGCGCATCTGTGACGCGATCTCCCGAGTGCCACCACATGAGCTGGTCCAGGATCGCGCTGTTGACCTGTTGGTCGAACGCAACATGGCGGAGCACACCATTGGTGGCGGGCATGACACAGTGGCGAATGTAGGTGCCGCGGTTTTCGGCCCTTTGAACCTGGTCGCAGGAGAGGCCGGCGAAACCTCGGACGATCCACTCCGGGTAGTCGATGCCCGTTGCGTGTTGAACGAGGGAGACATACAAGTCGCCCGGCGGGCGGCGACAGATCTCGATGATCTGTGGACGGCCCTCCTGGAGGATGAGCTGGATGTGGAAGATGCCGGTCACCAGCTGCAGGTCCGCCGCAATCCATTCACTGATCTGGCAGAGTTCCTTTATGGCCCCCGCGGGCAGGCGGGATGGTGTCGAGGCTGCGGAGACCAGGTAGGGGTTGCGGTAGTAGTGCTCGTTGTCCGAGAAGTGGAAGCAGACTCGCCCATTCACGAGGAAGGCGGAGAATCCATGTCGGCTCCCGCTCAGGAATTCCTCCAGGATCACTCGGCCAGATCGGGAGATCTGGAGAGCCTTGTCCAAGGCGCTTGGCAGTTCCCCCGGGGATTGGACTCGCGTGACTCCTTTCCCGCCGGTGAGATCCACCGGCTTGACGATGATTGGGTAGGCTAGCTCCTCAGCGGCTTGCGCTGCGCTGCACAGGTCTTCAGCGCTCCTCGCCTTGGGAACGGGTAGTCCCTTGTTCTGGGCATAGGCCCTGAAGCGGTCCTTGTGATGGATCAGGAGCGCCGTCTCCAATGGATCGTGCCCCGGCAGGCCGAGCTGCTCTGCCACGTATGCACAGGAGATCGCGGAGAAATCGTTGCAGCTGGGAACAACGGTCTCAATGTCGAGGTTCCTTGCCAGCTCCAGCATCTCATCCAGATTTGAGAAGTCAGCAGCTCGATATTCGTTCCCGTGGGCATGTCCCATTTCGTCGGGACGGTTCCCTGAGGTGATGACGTGATAGCCCAGATTATTCGCTGCCCGAATCATGGGAATGTCAGCGTAACCGCCGCCGGCGAGCAGAAGTCGTTTCTTGGCGGTCATGGCCGGGAGATTCTCATTATGTGTCCACCAAGGGATGGGAATTGGGAAAAGAGATACATAACTAGATTAGCAGTGGGATTCCCCCGCTTCGCGGCCCGTGCGGCGAAATCAAGCACAATATCGGTGATAAAACTGGGAGAGAGTGAACACCAACCTCGAGGCCGAAGTGGCAAACCAGGGCCCTCGCAGGAGGGGCGTCAGGCATCTCACCAGTGATTCCCAGAGGCTCGTCGTCAAGTGACCAGGGAGCCCATCAAGCCATCCCTGCCTGGCGGGCCATTCTGGTCGAATTCGAACCTAGCGGCTCGGATTCAACTGCTGTCCCCAAGGGCCTCCAGCAGCTCCTCCGCCCCCCGATGCTTGGGATCCAGCTTCAGGGCTTCCTGGGCAGCCCGGCGAGCTTCGTCCTTCCGGCCCAGAGCGTTGAGGATCTGCCCCTTGCGCCACCAGGCACCAGGGTATCCAGAGGAACCTCCTTCTAGGGGCTCCCGTAGCACCTGGTCCAAGGCGACCAGGCCTTCGGGGCGGTGGATGCCACCCGCGGCGGCGACCTTGCCCAACTGGAGGCGCAGGAGGCTGGGGGCATCGATATGGGGCAAATGGTCCTGGACCATTGACCAGGCGACCTCGGGCTGACCCGCGTGGAGGTAGGCGTCGCTCACGGCCACCACGCCCCGGGCGCGGGTGCGGATGGCGGGGAGCAGGCGAGGGGCCTCGGCCAGGAGGCGGGCGTTCTTCCCGGCCTCGCCCAGGGCCTTCTTGGCTGGGCGGTTGTCCAGGGCGTCCAACCACTGGCCCACCACTTCGGGGTCTGTGGGGGCCTGGGCCAGAGCTCGCTGGAAACAGGGCTCTGCCTCCCGCCAGCGATCCTCTTCAGACAGGATGATGCCCTGGAGTAAATCTCCCCGGGCTGGGGCCAGCCGCCGCAGCTGCTCGGCGCAGTCCAGGGCCTTGCGGGTGGAGCCGCCCAGAATGCCGGGCAACAGTTCATAGGCCAGGCCCAGGCTCATCCAGGCCGAGGCCAGGTTGGGATCGGCCTGGGTGGCGGCCCGCAGGTCGTCCATGGCCCCCAGGGCCCCCCGCAGGCTGCCCAGGTCCCGCTGCTTGATGGCCTCACCCGCCCGGGCCAGCCCCCGGGCCAGCAGGGCGTCCGCCAGGCCTGGGCGCAGGGTCAGGGCCCAGTCCGCCGCGGCCTTGGCCTCGGTGAAGCGCATGAGGCTGGAGAGCGCCTGGGACTTGGCCGCCCAGGCCGGGGCGTCCTTGGCATCCTGGCGCAACCGCTGCTCGGCTCCCGCCAGCACCTTCAGGTAGTGGCCGCCGTCCAGATCCCCCCGGAATTCCGGGGACTGAGTGGGGGCGAGAACCAGAAAGACCGCAGGGAGGATGGGGTGCACGGGGACCTTCGGTTAAAACCACAAGGACAGGTGGGGGTGGATTCCGCTCCTGCAGAAGGGGCAGGGGCCTCAAGGAAGCATAAAAGAGTCAGCCACAAAGAACACAAAGAACCCAAAGAAAGACAGGGGCTTTTACTTTGTGCCCTTTGTGTTCTTTGTGGCTCAAATATCTTTTTTGGTTCAATGGTCCATGGGGAGATACCTGGGTTATGGAACGGCCATATATGCGTATACTCAATGCGTATCCTTCATGGAGCCACCCATGCGCCCCAGCCCCATTGCGGACGCCCCCAAGCGTCCCGTGAATCTCAGCCTCAATTCAGATCTGGTGCAGCAAGGTAAGGACTTGGGCATCAATATCTCCCAGGTGGCGGAGGAGGCCTTGGCCTACGCTGTCAGCGCCAGACAGGCGGAACTCTGGTTGCATGAAAACGAAAAGGCCTTTGCTTCCTATAACAAGCGAGTCGAAGCTCAGGGAGTGTTCAGTGACGGGCTTCGGGCCTTCTGATGGTGGCTTGCGCGGTATTCAAGAATGCCAATCCCAGGACCCGGGAGGGGATCCCCTACTTGTTGGATGTGCAGGGGGAAGTTCTTTCTGGTTTGGCTACTCGTGTGGTGGTGCCCCTCTACCGGCAGGGGACTGGCGTGCAGACCATCACCCGACTCACCCCGGTGCTCAGCTTCCAGGGCGAGGCCCTGGTGGCCATGGTGCCAGAGATGGCGGGTATTCCCTGCCGAGAGCTGGGGCCGCTGGTGGGGGACTTACCCGCAACCCGGGGGGAGATGCTCGCGGCCCTGGACCTGCTGCTAACCGGTTTCTGAGCCAGCGCAGGATCCGCGGCCTGACCCCCGGTATATCGCCCCTGCGGGCCTTTCGGTTATCCTAAGTGCTTGTTCGGACATGGCTCTAAAGGAGATCGTATGGTTGGCAAGGGCGGATTGCTGGAGGGCAAGCGGGGCCTGATCATTGGGGTGGCCAACAAGCGCTCCATCGCCTGGGGCATGGCCCAGCGGGCGGCGGAAGCCGGCGCCCAGCTTTGCCTCACCTACCAGAACGAGCGCCTGGGCGAAAATGTCCGGGAATTGGCCGCGGACCTGAAGAATCCCCTCATCCTGCCCATGGACGTGGGCAGCGACAGCCAGATCGTCATGGCCTTCGACGAGATCCGCAAGAAGTGGGGCAAGCTCGATTTCCTGGTCCACGCCGTGGCCTACGCCCCCCGCCAGGCCCTGGAGGGCAGCTTCGTCTCCACCACCCGCGAGGACTTCCGGGTGGCCCACGACATCAGCGCCTACTCCCTGGCCGCCGTGAGCCAGGCGGCCCTGCCCCTCATGGCTGAGGGCGGTTCCATCGTCACCGTCAGCTACCTGGGCAGCACCCGCGTGGTGCCCGGCTACAACGTCATGGGTGTGGCCAAGGCGGCCCTGGAAGCCAGCGTGCGCTACCTGGCCGCAGACCTGGGCCCCCAGGGCATCCGCGTGAACGCCATCTCCGCCGGTCCCATCAAGACTCTGGCCGCCTCTGGCATCCCGGGCATCGGCTCCAAGCTGAAGCATCACCGCACCATCACGCCCCTCCAGAAGGATACGGACACCCTGGAAGTGGGCGATGCCGGCGTCTTCCTCCTGAGCGATATGGGCCGCGGCGTCACCGGTCAGGTGCTCTACGTGGACGGCGGCTTCAGCATCATGGCGGGGTAGGTCGCGCTTCGGCGGCGACTAGATGAATAGTCTGCATTCTTTCCCTGGCCTGCATACGCTGGTCGGGAGTGGCATCTGCCATTTCCGCCTTCACGGCCATGACCCTCATGGGCGCGAGTCCCAGTTGCTCGGCCAGGAGCAGCCAGGCCAGGCCCTGTACTTTGTCTGCCTGAACCCCTTTGCCCTTGAGATAGATCCGACCGCAAGTTAGGGCGCCCTCCCCATCACCCCTCCGAGCTTGAGCAACAGAGGCAAGGAGAGCTTGGTGGTACCAGGCATTTGCGATGGCCTGTGATTTTGGAAAATTCAAGTCTCCGGCCAAAAGCATGCCCTGGGGCTCACCCAGTGCCGCAGAGGCCTCGCTCCAACGCAGGGCAGCCCCCAGATCTTTCGGAACCCCTGTTCCTTCGGCCAGACATCTGGCCAGGAGTACCTGGGCCTGGGCATCGCCGCTCTCGGCGGCCTTCTGATACCAGCCAGCAGCCTTGGCGCGATCCACCGACAGAAAGCCTTGACCGTAGGCCCGGAGAATGCCCATGATGCGCTGATCTGAGCCACGGCCCACGGCTACCCCCAGGACCCCGATGACTGTCCTGCACTCCTCCCACAGGAAGAACACAAGGAAGGTGAACGCGAAGGAAATCCCTAGGGTCAGCAGTAGCCTGCGAAAGGCACTGCGGCTGCTGCCACCCTGCTGATGCAGGCGCAGCGATGCTAAGGCTCCGCAAAGCAGTGCAACGCCAAGAGCCAGGATGAGCGGCAGGAACGCCGAGAGGCCGAGGTAGGGCCAGTTCACCTCAGGCCTGCAACTTGGCCAGGACCTCCAGCACCTCGGTCACATGCCCCTTGACGCTGACCTTGGGCCACACATGGCGTAGGACGCCTTTGGGGTCGATGAGGTAGGTGCTGCGGATGATGCCTTCGACCTCCTTGCCGTACATGATCTTCTTGCCGAAGGCGCCCAGGGGTTTGAGCAGGGCGCAGTCGGGGTCCGAGAGCAGGCGGAAGGTCAGGCTCTGCTTGGCGATGAAGTTCGTGTGGCTCTTTAGGCTGTCGCGGCTGATGCCGTAGACCACAGCACCCAGGGATTGCACCTGGGACAGGTTGTCCCGAAAGTCGCAGGCCTCGGTGGTGCAACCAGGGGTGCTGTCTTTGGGGTACGCATAGATCACGGTCCAGTGGCCCTTGAGGTCCTTGTTCGTGACCCTGACCCCCTGGTCGTCCTGGAGGGAGAAGGCGGGAAAGGGGTGGCCGAGGAGGTCGTTCATGGGGCCAAGGGTAGCGCAACGTGACCGGCGGCAGGATGGGTTGACGGCAGAATGGAGGTTGAGGAAGCCCATGAACCTGACCGAGTACCTTGCCGCCGAATGGAAGCCTGCCCTGGGTTGCACGGAGCCCGCCGCCGTGGCCTACGCGGCCTGCCTGGCTGCGGGCCTGGGCCGGGGCGAGCCCCGCATGGCCCGGCTGGTGCTGGATGTACGCACCTACAAGAACTGCCACGCCGTGGGCATCCCCAACAGTGGCCATAAAACGGGCGTGCTCTGGGCCTTGGCCCTGGGGGCGGTGCTGATGGATGCCTCGCCGGTGCTCCAGATCTTCCAGACCATCAGTCCCGAGGCCCTGGCCCAGGCCGGGCGGTTGCTGGATCGCGGGGCGGTGCACGTGGAGGTGGATGCATCCCGTGAGGGTCTCTACATCGACTGCACCGTCGCCTGCGCGGGCGGCGTGGGGCGGGCGGTGCTGGAGCAGGACCATACCCGGGTGACGCGCCTGGAGGTGGATGGCGTGGCAGTGGCGGTGGGAATGGACACCGCAGCGCCCCAGGCCGCAACCACGGTGCGGGAGCAGGTGGGGGCCATGACCCTGCCGGACCTGCTGACCCTGGCCGCCAGCCTCAGCGAGGCGGACCGCCTGCGCCTGCGGGAGGGCATGACCCTGAACCTGGCCATGGCCGCGCACTGCGTGAACCACCTGCCCGAGGGCTTCGTGGCCGCTGCGGGGCAGGAACCCTGGCTCCGGATTCCCCGCCTTGTGAGCGCCGGGGTCCTGGGCCGCATGTCTGGTGAGCCCCTTACGGTCATGTCCCTGGCGGGCTCGGGCAACAAGGGCATCACGGTATCCGTCGCCCTGAGCCTCTGGGCCCGGGCCCAGGGCCATGTTGAATCGCGCATCGAGGAGGCCCTGGCCCTGGCCTGCCTGCTCACCACGGCCACCACTCACCGACTGGGTACCCTGTCCGCCGTGTGCGGCGCCTCCAACGCGGCGGGCATTGGCCTCGCGGTGGGCCTGGTGCACTTGGGCGGTGGCGGCGTGCCCCAGATGGATCTGGCCATCCAGAACATGGTGGGCAATCTGGCCGGCCTCATCTGCGATGGCGCCAAGATCGGCTGCGCCATGAAGGCCATGACCGGCGTGGAGGCCGCCTTCCGGTCCGCCACCCTGGCCCTGTCGGGCTTCGGCATCCCCGCGACGGATGGCATCGTGGGCTTCGATGGCAGCTCCTCCCTGGGGAACCTGGGCCGCCTCGCCCAGCGCGGCATGGCCGGCGCCGATGGCGAGATCCTGGACATCATGCAGGCCAAGCTGGGGCAGGGCTGAGGGAAATCAAGAAAGGCGCGAAAAGTAAGTCGCGCAGGGTCCAAACAACGGGCTGGTGGACGCGGAATAAAAGGAAGGCCATCCGGGGGCGGAAGATCCAGGCTCCCGGCTCCTTGTCGAAGGTGAAGGGCCCGCTGCCCCGCTCGGGATGGCCGGCCTGGGCGATGGGGATCCAGGCCAGCTCCCGCACCAGGCGGGCTGTCGGTTTGGGGGTGCGGATCCAGATCCGGCCCCCATCCAGCCCCACGGTGGCACCCTGCAGGATGGCCAGCTTGGTGGGACTGGCCTGGGGGTTCCGCAGCAACTCCTGCAGGGTCCATAGCACATCCTCGGGCCGCAGAGGGTTGCCGTCTGGGAAGTGGACACCTTCCCGCAGGCTGAAGCTGAGCCGGCCATCCTTCAGTTCCTTGATGGTGCGGGCCAAGCGGGGCAGGGGCTCGCCCCTGGGTTTGAGGCCCACCAGGGCATCCCCGGCCAGGGCCTGGAAGATCCACTGCTCGTGGCCCTCGCCCTTGATGAAGTCCAGGGGACCTGGGTCGCGGCTCAGGGACTCTTCCACCACCTGGGCAGAGGCGCCCCAGGGGGCCAGGAGGAGGCAGAGTGCCAGGAGGACATGGCGCATGGAGAAACCGGGGTGAGGCCCCAAACATGGGCAGCCTCCATAGGCTGGTAAACCTCCACCCTTGATCTGTCATATATTGTCAGCGTTTCCCATGAACTCAGCGCGGCGGTGAGCCCCAGGGCACACGGACCCCTCCGTCGCGCTGAGTGGGCACTGCCGTGAAAGCAAGCGGGCCCCAAAAGGTGTTGCTACTCTGAATGCTGGAGGCCCGGTGGTGGATCTTTCGAAATCGAAGCTGGCGTGGTGGTGGCCCCTCATGGCGCATCACCGGCGCACCCTCTACTGGGGCCTGGCTGCCACGGTCTGGTGCAGCGTGGCGGCTTCGGTGGTGCCCTACTGGTCCGGCCGGGCGGTAAACGCCCTGGTCCGCTCGGACTGGCACGGCTCCCGGGTGAACCTGGTTTGGATGCTGGGCTTCACGGTGATTGCGGGTTTTGGCCGCTATCTTATGCGGAACACGCTCATCGGCCTCAGCCGAGACGTAGAGCGGGAACAGCGGGAAGGACTCTACCTCTTCCTGCTGGGGCGCCCCTTCGCTTTCTACGAGCGGCAGCGGGTCGGCGATCTCATGTCCCGCCTGGGCGACGATGTGGGCACGGTCCGCATGGCCACGGGGCCCGGCCTCATGAGCTTCCTGCAAGTGCTCAGCATCCTGCCCGTGACCCTGGGCCTCATGTTCCACACCAGCTGGCGCCTCACGGTGGCAGTGATGCTGCCCTTCTCCTTCCTGGCCCTGGGTTTTTACGTCATCGGAAAGTGGAGCCACATGGTGCAGCAGAAGCTGCAGCTGGCCTTCTCGGCCTTGTCCACCTTCAGCCACGAGACCATCAGCGGCGAGCGGGTGGTGCAGGCCTTCGGGCTGGAGGAGGCCCGGGTGGCCCAGTTCAGCGCCCTCAGCCATCGCCATGCTTCGTTGAGCATGAAGCAGTCCGTGATCTTCAGCGCCTATGCACCTCTGTCGGCTCTCATCGGCGGGCTCTCGGCCCTGGTGCTCGTCTCCTACGGCGGAAGTCTGGTGCTGCGGGGAGCCTTGAACCTGGGCGACCTCACGGCCTTCACGGGTTTTCTGGTGGCCCTGGCCTGGCCCATGATGAGCCTGGGCTGGTCTGTGAATCTCTTCCAGCGGGCCCACGCCGGGCAGGAGCGTCTGGATCAACTGCTCCACAGCCCCGAACGCACGCTCCCCCCGGCTCAGGTCATCGCTCTGCCGGAAGTCCCGGCGGCCCTGCGCCTGGAGGGCCTCAGCCACCGCTTCGAGACAGGCCGGGGCCTGGGGCCCCTGGATCTGGATTTGGCCCCGGGTGACAGCTTGGCGGTGGTGGGCGGCATCGGCTCGGGCAAAACCCTGCTGCTCCAGGTGCTGGCGGGCCTGCGCGAGCCCCAGCAGGGCCGTCTGCTGGTGGATGGGGAGCCCCTGTCGGAGACCACCCTGCGGCGCCACTGGGCAGGCCTGGGCTGGGTGCCCCAGGAGGCCTTCCTCTTTTCGGACACGCTGAGGGTGAACCTGGCCATGGGTCGGCCCGAGGCCACGGAAGAGGAAATCTGGGAGATCGCCCGGGTGGTGGCCATGGATGAGCTGATCCGTCGCCTGCCCGACGGTCTGGACACCATCGTGGGCGAGCGGGGCGTGATCCTCAGCGGGGGCGAGCGCCAGCGCACGGCCCTGGCTCGGGCCCTGCTGCGCCGGCCGCGGCTGCTTCTACTGGACGATGCCCTGTCCGCTGTGGATGCCGAGACTGAAAGCCGCATCCTGGAGAACCTGCGGGAATTCCTGGGGAAGTCCACTTTGGTGGTGGCCACACACCGAGTCTTCGTGGCGGAGACCTGCGCCCGGGTCCTGGTGCTGGAAGAGGGGCGGGCCATTCAGCTGGGTCGCGCGGAGGTCCTGGCGGAGCAGGTCGGCACCTTTGCCCGCCTGAAGCGGCTGCAGAGCCTCGAACGCGAGATCGTGGGAGGTTGATGCTGTCCGGGGGTTCCGCGCTGCGCGCACACCCCCGGGCCCCCGCGCCGCCAAGCCGATCGTCGGCTTAGGCCAAAGTTAACCCTGAGGTGAGTTGTACCGATGGGGTGGCATGCTTGATGCTGAGAGCCGACGCAAGACTGTACGGATCACTCTGGATGGCCGATACACCCTGCGCTTCGAGGTGGAGGGGCGGGTCTTCCGCGGCATCGAGTTGACCAATATCTCCATGGGGGGCCTGGGGCTCAAGGTGGACCACCGCGAGGCGATCCGCATGCAGGTGGGCACCCTCCTCAAGGGCATGGTCTTTGAGCATCCCCTCATGCCCAAGGTGAGGCTGGACGGGGACGTGCGGCACGTCATGGGCCAGAACCTCCACAATGCCGAGGGGAAGGTGATCGTGGGGGTGCAGTACCACACCCCCAGCCCAGGCGTACTGACCCTGATCCAGGACTACATCGAGGACCGGCTGGAGCTGGAGAGCTGATCAGGCTCCGTCGCGGAAGGTCACCTTGTTGATCTCGGCGAAGGTCGTGACGCCCGCGCGGACCTTCTCCACGGCGCTGTCGCGCAGAAACTGCATGCCGCCCCGGCGGGCGGCGGCCTTCACTTCGCGCACCGGAGCCCGCTGAATGAGGAGTTCCCGGAGCTCGTCGTTAAGACCCATGAACTCGATGATGGCCTGCCGACCCCGGAAGCCGGTGCCATGGCACTCCACACAGCCCACCTTGTCGAAGAGCTTGGCCTCCCGCAGCCAGGCCTCGTCCACACCGTTCTCTTCCAGTTCCTGGGGACTGGGGATCGGGGCGGGGCGCTTGCACTTGGGACAGAGCACGCGCACCAGGCGCTGGGCCAGGATGCAGTTGAGGGAGGACACGAAGTTGTAGACCTCCACGCCCATGTGCTGGAAGCGGCCCAGCACGTCCAGCACGTTGTTGGCGTGGACGGTGGTGAAGACCAGGTGGCCCGTGAGGGCGGACTGGATGGCGATCTGGGCGGTCTCGGGGTCGCGGATTTCGCCCACGAGGATCTTGTCGGGGTCGTGGCGCAGGATGGAGCGCAGGCCCAGGGCGAAGGTGAGGCCCTTCTTCTCGTTCACGGGGATCTGGGTGACGCCTTCGAGCTGGTACTCGACCGGATCTTCGATGGTGATGATCTTGTCTTCGGGGGACTTGATCTCGCTGAGCACCGCGTACAGGGTGGTGGTCTTGCCCGAGCCCGTGGGGCCCGTCACCAGGAACATGCCGTAGGGCTCCCGGGCGAAGCGGCGCAGGCGCTTCAGCTCGTGATCCGAAAAGCCCAGGATCTCCAGGGTTAGGGTCTGGAATTCCTCGGTGAGGTTCTCCTTGTCGAGGATGCGGATGACCGCGTCTTCGCCGTGGATGGTGGGCATGATGCTCACGCGGAAGTCGATGGCCCGGCCCCGCACCTTGAGCTTGAAGCGGCCGTCCTGGGGCTTGCGCTTCTCGGCGATGTCCAGTTCCGACATGACCTTGATGCGGCTGATGATGGGCGAGGCGAAGCGGCGGTCGATGGGTTCGGCGGCGGTGTAGAGGCTGCCGTCGATGCGGTACTTGATCTGGAAGCCCGTGGCCGTTGTCTCCAGGTGGATGTCCGAGGCCCGGCGCTGCAGGGCGTTGAAGATGGTGGTGTCCACCAGACGGACGATGGGGGCCTCGTCCTTGTCCGTGAGCCGCTCCAGATCCAGGACCTCGTCGTCCCATTCCTCCTCGTGGAGCACCTGGACCTTGAGGGCCTCGCCAGCCTCGTCCATGACCTTCTGGCCGCTCTCGGACTTCTTGAGCACTTCCTGGATCTGGGCCAGGGGGGCGCCGGCGAAGCGCAGGGGCCGCTTGAGGCGCTGGCGGAGCATGTCCTGGGTGGGGAGGTCCAGGGGGTCGGCCATGGCCAGCCAGAGGGCGCCCTCCCGCTCCTGCACGGGCACGAAGTGGTGTTTGAACATCAGGTCCAGGGGCAGGGCCTGGAACAGGGCGAAGTCCACGGTCTCCCGGGTCAGGTCCAGGGTGGGATAGAGCTCCCGGACCGGACGGAAGTCGTCCTTGCTGCGGTCGTTAGGCTCCACCGCGTCGGCGGGAACCGGGGGATTGGAAGTGGCCATGGATGAATCCTACCGGAAGCGGAATGAACAGGGACGCCCGATTCGGGCAAGGGTCACAACCGACCGCTAGGTCGGGTCTGAGAGATTGACCCCACGTCAATGGACAGCCCACAATCAGGTTGTCTGGGAGGGCCCATGCGTGGGTATGCGCCAATTCTGCTTCTGGTTCTCATCGCGTTGGTCCTGCCACCCCTGGTTTGGACCCTCTCGAAGCTCCTGAGGCCCACTTTTCCAAGCAAGAACAAGTATTCGGCCTACGAGTGCGGCATCACCGCCACCACCGAGGCCCGGGAGAAGTTCAGCGTCCGTTACTACCTGGTAGCAGTGATGTTCCTGGTGTTCGATGTGGAAACTGTCTTCCTCATGCCCTGGGCCATTCAGATGAAGGAACTGGCCGTCTTCGGCCTCATCGAGATGGGCATCTTCCTGTTTCTGCTGCTCTTCGGCTACGGCTACATCTGGACCAAGGGAGCCCTGACATGGGAGTAAACCAGCCCACCGCCCTTGAGCACGTACTCATCACCACCAAGGTGGAAAAAGTCATCAATTGGGCCCGGGCCTCGAGCGTTTGGCCCATGACCTTCGGCCTGGCCTGCTGCGCCATCGAAATGATGGCCGCCGGCGCCAGCAAGTTCGACTTCGACCGCTTCGGCGCCGGCATCTTCCGCGCCACCCCCCGCCAGAGCGACCTCATGATCGTGGCCGGCACCGTCACCTACAAGATGGCGCCCGTGATCAAGAAGCTCTACGACCAGATGCCCGAGCCCAAGTGGGTTATTGCCATGGGTTCCTGCG
>Ga0118677_10001032_pt1 | contig 59981 bp, 56 predicted proteins | sample AliMusrvi5mmetaG_FD_86154 | JGI IMG/M metagenome (GOLD analysis project Ga0118677, IMG submission 86154)
CAATTCAAGAACAACGAGAAATACACGGAGTATTCAAGTGCAGTAACAAGAGGGGGTTACTCGATCCTGATCAAGTCGCTTCTCGACACAGGAAATGGCGATTGGTTCACCGTGGCTGAACGCGGTGCGTTGAAGAACCTCCTGCAGGAGCGCCAGATCGTCAAGGTGACCCGAGGAGAATACCCGGGAGTTAATAATCAGAAGTTGCCCAGTTTGCCGCCTATGCTTTACGGCGGTACGATGATTGAAGGCGGTATTATTTCCTATGACTCGAATGTGCAGACAGGTGGCATGGGGGCAGTGTATCTGGGTATCGGTGGCAGTGTGCAGTATCGCCGCGACCTCGTAACGGTCTATCTTCGTGCGGTAAGTGTCGAAACCGGTCGTGTCCTTTTGGCAGTCAACAGCTCAAAGACAATTTATTCAGTCGCCGTTGACGGGAATTTCCTGAGGTACCTGACAGTTGCCCATCTCTTGCAATCGGAGGCAGGCTTTACGCTGAATGAACCGGTTCAGCTCGCAGTTCGACAGGCTATCGAGACCGGCGTCTATTCTCTGGTGATGGAAGGAGCACTGAAGAATCTCTGGGCATTCAAAGATAAGACAGCAGGAGACAAAGCAGTAGCAGAGTATCTGGATCGGCGTGATGGTAATGGCAAGGCTGAGAATATGCTGGATTCTGAAAATCAGACCCACAAAAAAAAGAAGAAAAAAGGTAAGAAAACTGATGAAGCACTCTCTGAAAAACCCTTATGAAATCAATGAAAGCAACACTTTTTGCCTTATCAGCATTTCTGCTGATTAACTCTCCTGCTTTTGCAGGAATAGGTAGCGACAGTGCTTATATCACGCAGGCGGGCGATAACGGCACCGTTACAACCTCCCAGACAGCAAATGGGAACCCAAATACGATTACCGTAACTCAATATGTAGGTTCATCAAATGAGACTGCAGACGTAACGCAAGACGGTATCAGCGATCTCAAGGCAACGATTAAACAGTATGGCACAGGCGATAATACCACAGTGATACAGAGAGGCGAACATGATTACGTACGGCTTGATCAATCTGGCGAAGGGGGGAACAGCGCCGATGTCACTCAGGACACAGCATCTGTAGGGGTATTAGCAACTATCACTCAGGTTGGCAGCAGCAATACGAGTGAAATTATTCAGAACGGTTTGAGTGACAAAGCAACAATCTATCAGGAAGGAAGTGGTAACGGTGCTACTGTCAACCAAGGGGTTTTTTCTCAATTTGAAGAGGCGTCTATCACTCAATACGGTGTCGGCAACACTGGTGAAGTCATTCAGAATGGTTTTAATGACTCCGCAACCATAACGCAGTCCGTGGGTGGCAACTGGGCCCAGATTACTCAGGAGAACGGAAGTGACAACAGAGCAAGCATCAGTCAGGGGGGTGGTTACAACCACGCAAGTATAGCACAGAACGGCAGTTCCAACAATGCGACCATTGATCAGCCTGGCAACAACAACTCAGTTACTATAGGGCAGAATGGCAACGACAACATAGCAAAAATTGACCAACCTGGTGACAATAACACAGCGACCATTGACCAGCACGGAAATTCACACTTTTTACAACTGACGCAAAACGGCAAAGGTAGTAACGCGACAGTTACTCAGCATTAACAGACAAGGGACGTTGTTTAGTAGGTTAAGTTAATTCCTCAAATCACCCATTATTGACTTCTGCATTTTTCATATTCAAACCCCCAGGAACTTTTTTACAAATATAAACAGCAGCTCCAGGCATGGCTCAACTATGCCAACCCGAAACGCTGCATTCTCATCCCCGGCTCATTTCTTTCCCACTCCCGCCAAATACCCATCCAGGCATCGAACTCCGCAGCAAAACCCGTCAGATAGTTGTTCCATAGGGTGTGATTGGTTTGTTACCAGGAATTCATTTTTTAAATTGAACCCAGAAGTCATCCTTTTTCCGTAGATACCTTATGACACTTGATCTGACAAGCCTCCACAGAGCAATAGTATCCCTGGAAAAGTCAATTTTCAGCTATCGGTCGCTCTCCGAAAACAGCACTCTGACTATGGACGATCTCGATACCGTCAAAGCCGGAGTGATACAGAACTTTGAAGTTGCCTATGAACAGTGCTGGAAATTTATGAAGCGCTGGATTGAACGGAATGTCAGTCCTGATATTGTGGATGGTGTAACCAGAAGAGAGCTTTTTAGAGTCAGCGCTGAAAACCGCCTTATTGATGATGTTTCAGTGTGGATGGAGTTTCACCAGTCAAGAAACTTGACCGCTCATACCTATGATGCTGAAAATGCAGGTCATGCATTTAGTGCAGCACTGATTTTTATTGATTCGGCAAAGGATTTTCTCAAACGCTTGGAGGCTCGTTATGATTGATGTAAGTCCCAACCATATCGAAACAGTTCTCGGCATTCTGGCCAGGCATGTTCCGGAATGCGAAGCAAGAATTTTCGGTTCACGCTTCTCAGGAACAGCAAAACGCTATTCCGATCTTGATATAGCCCTTGTAGGGCGTGAAAAGCTAGACTGGCGGGTTATGGCAGCTATAAAAGAGGAATTTCAGGAGTCTGAGCTTGCTTTCCGCGTTGATATTCTTGACTGGAATGCTCTTTCAGCTGAGTTTCGAAAGGCAATCGAAGAGAGTGGTTATCAGGTACTGCATCAATAAACCATTGCCTCTGTTGTCCTTGAACTCACTTCCTTCCCAGATATCTTATTTTTTGTTTTTCCCGCTGAACAAGCTTATATCCACAAGCCCGTCAACAAGTTTAGCCGTCTCGGGCGAGAGACCCGAAGGATTGATTTTGCTGATGACTTTGGCCAGGGTGTAGATTTTTCCTTCAAGCGGCAGAAATTTGTTGACCACCACAATATTATCCTTTCTCACTCGGCACTCTCCACCCAAAAAATTACCTTTTTCAAAGCGCACAGTATAACCAAGCTCTTTAATGGTCTTTTCAAGCAGTGACAACTGTGCAGTTTTCTTCATGAACCTCTCTTTTGTAGAGTGTTTATCTTGCCAGCGTCAAAAGGTACTTCAGTATCGGAGCAGCGTGCAGAGCCTGCATCATGCTCCCATCAAGCACAATGGAGCGGAGTTCATCAATCGTGACAAGGTGCACACTTATCTCCTCAGTGGCATCAAGATTCTGCTTGCTGATCAGTTCAACCCCTTCGGCCAGAAAGCTGTACGTGATATTGTTCTGCAAGGCAGGATTGGCACTCAACTCCATCAACGGCTTCCATAAGCCAGCGCCGAAACCGGTCTCCTCGAGCAGCTCGCGTTGAGCCGACTCAAGTACCGACTCTCCCGTCTTGTCGTGAACTCCTGCAGGAAGTTCATAACAAACCTTGCCGATCCCGTGCCGGTATTGCCGAATCAGAACAAATTCCTGTTTTTTTGTTATTGCAAGCACATTGCTCCAAGGCGGAAACTCCCAGATGTAATAATCGTCGATGACTCTGCCGTTCGGAAGCTGAACGGTATCCTGGCGCATGGTGAGCCATGGCCTGTTATAGAGGTATTTAGTGTCAAGTGTTGTCCAGAACTTCGGCTCGTCTTCGATCTTCATGATTATCCTCTCATTCTTGGGTCCAGGGCATCGCGGACACCGTCACCGATAAGGTTGAAACACACAACAGTAGTCAGGATGGCGATACCCGGGAAGGTTGAAATCCACCAGTAGTTCAAAAGGCTGTCCCGCCCCTCATTAATAATATTTCCCCAGCTCGGTGTTGGAGGCTGAACTCCGAGACCTAGAAAGGAGAGTCCCGCCTCAGTAAGGATAATACTCCCGATCCTTAATGTTGCGGCAATAATGACCGGAGTCAGGGTATTGGGTGCAAGATGCCGAAAGATAATTCGCATGCTGGAAAGGCCGAGCGATTTTGCCGCAAGAATGAACTCCTGCTCCTTGAGCGAAAGTACCTGGCTTCTGACAATCCTGGCGACACCCATCCATCCTGTAAAAGACAGGGTGATGACAATGAGGTAAATGGAGTTGCCAAAGGTGGCAATAATGATAAGAATAAGAAAGAGAGCAGGAAATGCGATAAGGATATCCACAATTCTCATCATGACAGCATCAATCCAGCCGCCGAAATATCCTGAAGTGACTCCGATAACGGTACCGAGCGTGACAGAGATCAGGACGACAAGAAAGCCGATCGAAAGCGATATTTTTGAACCATAGATTACCCGACTGAGAATGTCCCTCCCATATTGGTCGGTACCGAAAATAAAGGTTCGTGCAATCACAAAATCCGGCACAGCCTGCCCGTTAATTTTTCCGGTTCCCGCAAGTTCATCGATAGCGATTGTCTTTGTACGAATGCCCTGGCGGTAAATCACCCTGTTTCCATCAATCCGGTACTCGTCGATAAACCTTACCGTATTGGGTTCATTGCGTGTTTTCAGACTCTGGAAATCGCTGATCAGGCTGTTGGCAAGCTCTACCGTTGTTCCGTTGCCTGCCTGTAAAGGAATGATCAATGTTTTAGGCTGTTTGAGCACCAGAGCATGCAGCCGGGCAAATGGCGGCTGATAAGCGGTGACTAAAAAGTCCTGTTGATCATAAGGACTGAAAGGGGCTATAAACGGAGCAAGGAAGGCCAAAGAATAAAGTATAAAAATAACAGCTGAAGCGTACAGAGCTATTGACTGGCGCATGAAAGCTCTGAAGCTTATCTTCCCGAGACTGAGTTCACTCTTTTCCAGCTCTTTCGTTGCGTCCTTTTTTTTGAAAATTTTTCTGCCGACAGCTGCAAGAGATACCGGTATCCCAATAAGATAGATGGCCCCTATCCAGAATTCAAGAATTTCAGATGTGAAAATTTCCTTCAAAGATTCCGGTGCTCTGAAAAAAAGAATTGCTGCGGTAAACATGGAACGAAAACTGATCAGCACAAGATCAGCCTTGAAGAGCAGGATAAGGAGAAACGCAATGAAAGAGACCGAAAGAAAAACAATCGATCCTTTATTTTGTAAACGTTTTGCTCCTGCCTTGGGAATAAGGCTGTGCAGGGATGATGTTGTGCCGTTCTCTGTTTTCAAGCGTGTATGGCTTTCGGTGAAAAAAAAAGCTGCTTTTCCCTGAAGAAAAGCAGCTTTGTAAAGTAAAGAATCCGAGTCGAAAAAGAAGTTGAACAGTTCTCAGCTGACCGTAGCTGCTTCCTCAGTGGTTTCTGCTTCCTTTTTAGAGGCAAGAACAGTAATGACAGGAGTATCCGGATCATCCATAATGATAAGGTCTGTATACGCATCCATAGGAAGTTCCTTCACATGGATGGAGTGTCCGATTTCCAATGCTGTAACATCGATGACGAAATGATCGGGCATATGTTCCGGTTTGCCCTTGATCGTAAGCGCATGCTTGATGATCTGGAGTCTGCCACCTTTCTCCACGCCGGCACTCTCGCCAGAAAAAGCTACCGGTACTTCAAGCTCAATGATTTCATCAGCAGAGAAAAGCTGAAAGTCAGTATGAATAATTCTATCTGTTACCGGATGAAACTGAACATCCTTGATAAAAGAACGCTTAATCTTACCGTCCGGGAACTGAAGATCAATAATGTGAGACTCAGCTGAGTGTACAAGCTTCCTCAATGCAAGTTCATTGACGCCTACGGCCACGGTTTCTTCACCTTTATGATAGATAACTGCGGGTACAATACCGCTCTTGCGCAGTTTTTCAGCTTCGTTCTTTTTGATAATACGAGGTTCTACTCCCAATACAATAGTTTCCATGTGTTCTTCCTTTATCTCTTTTATCGCTTGTGTTTAGTGAAGGTTCGTAAGTTTCTCAATGATGTTCTTGCTGTCAAAAAGGCAGCTGACAGAATCATCTTCATAAATACGCTTGATAGCTTCTCCGAAGAGGTTGCTGACGGTTACCGTTTCAATTTTCGCTGAATATTCATGCTTTGTGATCACAGAATCAGTGACAATTACCTTTTCAAGTATTGATGCATCGATTCGTTTGATAGCAGGCCCTGACAGAATCGGATGTGTAGCTGCAGCATAGATTTTAAGCCCCCCTGCATCACGGATAGCTTTTGCAGCGTTGACAAGGGTTCCCGCAGTGTCAATCATATCGTCAACAAGAAGGACATTTTTTCCGTTGACATCACCGATAATATTCATGACTTCAGCAACATTAGCTGCCGGTCTTCGTTTATCGACAATCACCAGATCAGTACCGAGTTCTTCGGCAAATTTTCTGGCCAGCTTGACGCCGCCCACGTCAGGAGAGGCAACGACAAGGTTTTCGCGAAATTCTCTATGCCGGATATGGTCTATAAGGATCACGCTCGAATACAGGTGATCAAACGGAATATCAAAAAATCCTTGAATCTGTGGAGCATGCAGATCCATGGTTAAAATACGATTTGCTCCAGCCTCGGTCAGGAGGTTGGCAACAAGCTTTGCTGTAATGGCAACCCGCGGCCTGTCCTTTCTGTCCTGCCTGGCATAGCCATAATAGGGAATAACAGCGGTTATCCTTGCCGCTGAAGACCTTCTTGCTGCATCAATCATGATCAGCAGCTCCATAAGGTTATCGCCGGGTGGATTGGTAGACTGTACAATAAACAGATCTGACCCGCGGATCGATTCAAAAAAGTTGACCGAAATCTCACCGTCAGAAAAGTTTTCAACCTTTGCATTGCCAAGTGACATGTCGAGATACTCAGCAATCTTCTCAGCAAGCGCAGGGTTACTGCGTCCTGCAAAAATTTTAATGGGTTTTGCCATCGTGTCCTGCATATTCAGATGAAAGGGATTATATTATGGCAGTCGTTTTACGCACCAGAGTATCCTTAACCGTTTTTCCCGAAGATGGATTGAATAATCACGAGAATCCAAATATAATTAAAAAGGCTGAAAAATTAACTATTTTTTTCCTCTTTCTAAAGCACTGTTATTGATAAAAAAATATGACTATTCAGGAGATCAGGGACTACCTCGGGCGATTTTTTGGAGCTGTTGAACTGGTCGGTAACGCAGATGAATTGATTTCCGGGCCGGCTAAAATCGACTCCGCACAAAAAGGGCAGGTCAGCTTTATAGCCAACGAAAAATATGCCCGATATCTTGCCACAACCGAGGCCTCGCTTGTTATTGTACACAAGTCAGTTTCTGTTGATGAATTCAGCCACCGCACCTCTTTTCTCAAGGTCGGTGATCCCTATACCGCCTTTGTCTTTCTTCTTCAGACATTTGCAACCCCGAGAACAATAGCGTTGAACGGTATTGCTTCGACAGCAGTTATCGGTGAAGGTGTTTCTATCGGCGAAGGTGTCTCCATCGGCGAGTACGTTGTGATCGGTGATCGATGTACAATCGGCAGTAATGCGGTCATTGGCGCTCATACTGTTCTTTTTCACGATATCTTCCTTGGCGATGACGCAGTTTTATTTCCGAATGTGACCATTTATGATGGATCGCTTATCGGTAAAAGGGTTGTTATTCATTCGGGAAGCGTCATTGGAGCCGATGGTTTCGGGTTTGCTCCCCAGAGCGACGGATCTTATGTAAAGATTCCCCAGATGGGCATTGTTGAAATCGGTGACGATGTTGAAATTGGGGCCAATGCCACTATAGACAGGGCAACGATGGGAAGTACCGTTATCGGCAGAGGTGCCAAAATCGATAATCTTGTTCAGATCGCCCACAATTGCAGGATCGGCGAAGATACTGTCATTGCTGCACAGGCTGGTATTTCCGGAAGCGTAACCATAGGCAGGCAATGCATGATCGGAGGACAGGCAGGATTTGCAGGTCACCTTGAGCTTGCCGATCGCATACAGGTTGCCGCCCAGGCCGGTATTTCAAAATCATTTCTTGAACCAGGTATTGCCCTCCGAGGATATCCAGCGCAGCCAATGCGTGAACAACTCAAGCACGAAGCCATGCTGCGCAACCTTGGCGCCATGAAAGAAAAGCTGAATCTCCTCGAAGCTGAACTGAAAGCACTCAAAAATTCATAATAGACTCCAGGCGCCCTTCGGGGCGCAGTTGTTTATTATGTATGCAATTGAAACTGCTCAATTATTATTGCAGTGTGCTGTTCAAATGCCAGTTATAGGGAAGGTAGCGAATGCGCATTGAGGAGAGATTTTTTTCAATCCATTCTTTTTTTTCTTCCGTAAGATAGGGAAGCAGAGCAATGACCGTTTCGCGTTTACTGATCCCGAAATCTTCCTGATACCAATTAAAGATAGAGGATATCCAGAGTGTTGTGCTTTGACGGTCTATCTCGATTCCTTTCCGGTTGATAAAACTTCTCGCCGCCGTATCAAGCTGTCGGTCAATGATAGCTGCATCGTAGAATTCAACAGGAGGGCAGGATGAGGCTGCACAAACTAATGCAAAATGGATACGGGGGTCGAATGAGTTGACGATGAACAGTTGGCGTTGATCTGAGCTGGAAAAAGGTTTGAAAGGGAAGAGTGGATGGGTGCGGTTTTGCCGGAGAATACCATGCTCGATGTCATCGGGAGTAAAAAAGAAGCCGCCGATATTGTAGCCTATCCTGTCGAAAAAATTAATGATTTCAAGTACTGAACCACGAATATTGAACTCAATAACGCCGTGAATGATAAGAATATTATAAATGTTGATCCAGAAAGCCTTTTTTTCATCATCAGTTCGAAGTGTTTCAGGATTGAAGTTGTTCAGCGACTCCGCAAGCTTAAGATATTTGCTGAACCCTTCAGATTGTTTCATTGCCACGTAATTGACCAATCCTGTCTCAAGATTGAAAAATCCTCCCTGCAGCATGCTCAGTGTTTTCTTTAACTCGGCACCAATAGCTTGAGTTGTTTTCGGGTGGATGGACTGGCTTTTATTAAGTGTTATCTGGAACGGGATAAGATTTCGCAGCCATGCAGTGAACGATGATTTTTTTTCTGTATTGGACGAGGGTGTGTGTGCCCCTATAATGGCAGAAACCGCATTAATATAGCCGATATGACTGAAAGCCTGTGGAAAATTTCCCAGCATCTCGCCGGTTGCGCTGTTAAACTCTTCAGAAAAGAGGCCGAGATGATTCGATGCCGTCAGCGTCTTTTTAAGGAGGTCAAGGGCCTCATGAGATTTTCCGGAAAGTGCTAGGCACTCAACCAGCCAGAAGTTGCATAGCACAAAACCGCCCTCCTCCCCTTTAAGTCCATCATCAGACCTGTAGCGAAGGAGAAATCCACGATACATCAACTGTTTTTCGCATTCCTTTATTGTCCCCTGCACCCTTGCATCGTCAATGGGGAGAAATCCGTAAAGCGGCAGCAACAGAAGGCTTGCATCAAGCTCGCTTGACCCGTATTTCTGGACAAAACTGTTAAGTTTCTGATCGAAACCTTTGATAAGGATATCCTCCTTGATCCGGTCGCGTTCCTTAAGCCACAGATCAAGAGGAGCATCAAAGCCGTAACGGCGCGCAATGGTGATCCCTCTGTCCAAGGCAACCCAGCACATGACTTTTGAGTAGACAAAATGATGTGGCCCGTTGCGCACCTCCCAGATGCCGTCATCGGGTTTTTGCCAGTTCTCCATAGCAAGACCGCAAACCTCCCTGAAAAAAGGCCAGAGCTGCTCATCAATTTTCCCCGCGTAATTTGATAGTCGGAGAGCAGAGTCCATGACTTCACCATAGACATCCCACTGGTTCTGCTGGTGCGCATCATTACCGATTCTGACTGGACGTGAATTTCGATATCCTTTCAGATGATCAAGATTCACCTCCTTAAGCCGGTCGTTCCCCTGCAGGGTATACATGATCTGGAGGTTGCGGCTTCCATATTTGCGATAAGTGGCATTCAGCCAACGCATGTAGGCATCAGCTTCATTGACATGACCAAGCGTAAAAAGAGCCTTAAGAGTAAAAGCAGCATCTCTCAGCCAGCTGAAACGGTAATCCCAGTTTCTTTCACCGCCCAGTGTTTCCGGAATGGAAGTTGTTGCTGCTGCAGCAATCGCTCCAGTGGGTTGAAAAGTGAGCAGTTTCAGTAACAGAAGAGAACGGTTTATCATCGCAGTGAACTCTCCTAAAAATGCGCACCGCTCGCCCACGCAATGATGAACCCACTCTTGCCAGAACGCCCTGTTTTTTTCAAAAGGACAAAACAGATGATCTGCAGTTTCCAGTGATCCATAGAGAAAATCAATGTGTGCCTCCTCAAGAGCCTCAAGCTCTATGGCGAGAGTGAGTTGACCATTATCATTACTGATCATGGTAGTATTGCGGCAATCAAGAGCGAGCGTCAGAGTTTCCTGGTTGTACCTGATGATAAAGCGATTTTTCGTTTCTTCAGTCAGTGAGGGAACTTCCCTTGCATAATCAGGTCTTGGCATCAGTGTCAACGTAAAAGACATGCGGCCCCGAATGACCTTTAAACAGCGGTGGATGTGATGTTTTTGTTTCTTCCCGCTCAACGGGATTTCAACAGGCATGAAGTCATAAAGCACTGCTTCTGCGTGTTCAGTTATGAATCTGCAGGAGAGGATGTTGGTGTTGGTGATATATTTCTGTTCGGAAGAGAAAGGTTCCGACGGTTGCAAACTGAAAAAGCCCCCTTTCTCGTCATCAAGCAGTGCAGCAAAGATTGTAGGAGAGTCGAGCCAGGGAAGGGAGCAGTATTCAACAGAACCATCTTTCGAAACAAGTGCGACTGAATGGAGATCCCCGATAAGCCCGTAATCGGCAATGCTTCTGTACATTTCGGAATTCCTGTTTTGTCAGAAAAAAACCTGAAAAAAAGACTTAAACCTATCTACTCCCCGTTATTGTTCCGCTGAAAGCTTCAAAAATGAGCATTACGAGAGATTTCTTGGAACCTGTGAGGAGTGGTGGTGAAGAATGGGTTTAGGAAATGAGATATCCATGATAAAGGTAAATCGAGAAGGAAAGGAAAGAAGCACTTGATCAACCTCAAATTCAAAAGAATAAATTCCGCTCAAAGCATAAACTGTCTCGCTCAGCGACTGCTTTCTGAGTGCTTTACTGTGCAGTCGCACTCCCAGTCCATCTCTTGAAGCAAGCTGTCCGAAGTAGTTTCTGACACCTTCCGGTGCCGTGACGGTATGGGGGGAAAATGTAGGGACAAGAACAGCAGACTCATGATAAAGTTCTGCAATATCATCTGCATTTCCGCTGCAGACACGTGAAACCCATTGAAATAGAACCTCTTCAGCATTTTTGAAAAACATAATGGTACGCATGTTTTTGTATTCCTGATAGTTGTCTGACAGCATAATCATCCATGCTGTCTCAGCTCGTAAGGCCGGAAATGTAAGCTTTTTTTTTGAGGGAGTGCTAACAAAAAACGAGCGTCTTCTTTAATCGCTCTTGTCATGGTGTATAATGTTGGCAATATAAAATCAACGCAGCCCATTGATTATCGAGACGCTTATGAGACATACTATAGTGTTTATGAGACGATTTTTTTTGACGACAGACACTAAAGCGATAATTCTTGTCCGGTATAACTATGTATAAATATAATGGTTAGTTATTAACTGATTGTTCAGTTTTTAGTTAAGATTTTTTCATGGCGTCGGGTTGATATATGGTATGATAATTGCAATACAAGGATGAAAACTTTTTCGTGCCTGTAAGGCTTAGAGTGTAGGAAGACTCGGTTCTAATGGAGATATGGTTATGATGAATAATACCGCAGAGTTGCAGTTAGTTGATAACAGTTTTTATCCTGACATCCAAGGTACAAAAAAAACGGTGGTTGCAGCTATTTTGTATAACAAACGTTTTTTTGTGGTAGCTCTTGATATGCTGTTAGCGCTTCTGACAGTCTGGATGGCATTTTCACTTCGTCTGGAACTTCTGCACACTCCTACAGGGAGTCAATGGCTTATCTATCTCCTTGCTCCCCTCCTTATGTTGCCGGTTTTTATCTATTCCGGCCTCTATCAGGCAGTCTACCGTCATAGCGGTTTTACAGCGTTCGTTACTGTCGTAAAGGCAGTTGCAGCGTACGGTCTGTTTTTTTTATCAGCATTGATGTTGTTGAATATTCCCGGAGTTCCTCTTTCAATCGGAATTCTGCAACCGATGATTTGTTTACTGATGATAGGTGGAAGTCGCGGGTTGATCAGATTCTGGTATATCACGATTGATGCTAAAAAACAAAATAAAGGTGTGCAGGAAAAGCTTCTTATCTATGGAGCAGGTTCTGCCGGAATGGCAATAGTTAATTCCATAAACCGAAGTTCAAAGTTTGATGTTGCAGGCTTTGTTGATGATAATCCAAAGTTGCATGGTCTTACGCTCAACGGTCTGAAGGTCTACAGCCTTAAGCAGGCTGAACAGTTAATCGCGAACCGGGTTATAACAAATGTTTTACTTGCCATGCCATCGGCAAGCCGCATCAGGCGTAATGAAATTGTTGAAAAATTACACAAATATTCTGTTCATATTCAGATGCTTCCGGGTGTTGAAGAGCTGATTGACGGGAGAGTTACGGTATCAGATATAAAGGAAATTCAGATTGAAGATTTGCTTGGTCGTGATCCTGTCTCTTGTAATAAGGTTATTCTCAATGATATCATTGCAGGAAAGGTTGTCATGGTGACCGGTGCAGGCGGGAGCATAGGCAGCGAACTTTGCCAGCAACTCCTTACTGCATACCCCTCGAAACTTCTATTGGTCGATAATACTGAGTACAATCTTTTCAACATTCACAATGAATTGGAATCCCGCTGTTTACGCCTAAATGTCAAAACAGAAGTTGTTCCCCTCCTTGGTGATGTTACCGATAAAAAACGTCTGGCTGAAATCTGCAGGGCCTTTGAGCCTTCGGTTATTTACCATGCTGCAGCCTATAAGCATGTTCCCATGGTTGAACATAATCCGGTTCAAGGAGTTCGCAACAACGTACTTGGTACGCTTGCAGTCGCTGAAGTAGCTGTACAGTTTGGCGTATCGAGTGTTGTTCTGGTCAGTACAGACAAAGCAGTTCGTCCTACCAATGTCATGGGGGCAAGTAAACGATTGTGCGAATTGATCTTTCAGGCTCTTGCTGATAATCCCAAGCATAAAACCTGTTTTTCCATGGTACGGTTTGGTAATGTTCTCGGCTCAAGTGGTTCAGTCGTCTCCCGTTTCCGTCAGCAAATAAAGGAAGGAGGCCCCGTGACCATTACTCATAAGGACATTACCCGTTACTTTATGACTATTCCCGAGGCCGCGCAGCTTATTATTCAGGCAGGAGCAATGGCTTCTGGAGGTGACGTATTTCTGCTTGACATGGGTGAACCAGTAAAAATAATAGACCTTGCCCGCCGAATGATAGCACTTTCCGGTCTCTCAGTGCGTGATGTAGCAATTTCAGTTACAGGCCTTCGTCCCGGCGAAAAGCTTTACGAAGAGTTACTGATTGGTAATAATCCGAGCCCGACATCCAATCTACGTATATTTAAAGCTAAAGAGAACTTTATGCCATGGTCGCAACTCCATAAAGAACTTGCACACTTGACTATTGCTATCAACAACAATGACTCCGTAAAAGTCAAGCGTCTCGTCATGAGGCTTGTACCGGAATATCAACCCACCGCAACAACAGCAGACTTTATCGCCATACAGCAAAAGAGACAACTCTCTGCCGCTTAGGTTAATTTTTGAGGTCGACGTTCAGTTCCTTCCAGAGATTACGGTAGGCTTTGGCAGCAGAATTGTTTGGTCGAACGGCATTAAGCGGAGCTCGATAGATCCCCATTTTTTCAACTTCAGAATTGTAGGGAATGGTTTGTGAAAGGAATCCAGGTGAATGACGGAATTCACCCATGATATCTCTGTGCAATTTTTTCCTTTTTTCCACCATGGTAAAAAAAAACCGGATTTTTGAGCAGTCAAGGTTGTTGGCTACAAAAAAATCATTGAGCTGAACGTAGGTACGAATTGAAAGTGTCGTAGGAATCATCGGCACAAGGATAATATCGGAGGCGGCAAACACACTTTCAGACAGCAGAGTAAGGTTCGGCGGGCAGTCGAAAAAGATACACTGGTAATCATCGCTCAGATCTTCAAGGTTTTTCTTGAGTTTTTTTCTTGGTTTTTTTTCTTCAGAAAGCTCAATATCAAGGTTGCGGTAAGAAAAGTCAGAGGGAAGCAGATCAAGGTAATCAAAGTCGGTAGACTTGATATTGTTATGAATTTTTTTGTTTCCTTTGAGAAATTTATCGCTGTTGAATTTTTTTGAGGCAGTGATTCTGAAATAGAAGGAACTTGCGCCCTGTGGGTCAAGATCGCAGATCAGGGTGGGTTGGGATCTCTGGGCTGAGAGATAGGAGAGATTCACTGCTGTAGCTGTTTTTCCTACCCCTCCCTTGATACTGTAGAGTGCTATTGTTTTCATAGTACTGAAGTGTTTGAAGAATCAAACTGCAACATTAGAAGCAAACAGGGCAGTGCGGGTTTACCTGGTACGTGACTTTATTTACCTTTTAACATATTTGCAATAATACATTATTTCTAATTGATCTACCTTTCCTATAATTGAACATATCGAGATATGACGTTATTGACGGGTAGAATCAACCATGAAATGGCTATATTCGCCATGGTTATACCTCTTAGGGAGAGCTCTGCTGACAATGGACTGTTTTCATGGCCATGGTAGAAAAGAATAGTAAAAAACACCTGCCTTATTTCTGGGACATCGTTGCCTTTGCCTTGGTTATGGGGCTCATTACCCTTATGGCATGGGGAAGCCGTCAGATGGCCGTACCCTACATGCCCGGAGAGCAGATACCGCTCTCCCTTGACCCCGTCCATCTCCCAATGTATGCTCTGCGCACCGTTCTTCGGATGGTTGCCGCCCTCATGCTCTCTTTTGCTTTTACCTTCATCTACGCAACAGTAGCCGCCAAAAGTCGTCGAGCCGAAAGCATTCTTGTGCCACTGCTCGACATTCTTCAGTCAGTTCCGATCCTTGGCTTTCTCTCCATTACCGTCACCGGTTTTATAGCCCTTTTTCCCGGCAACCTTCTTGGCGTTGAAATGGCCGCCATTTTTGCCATCTTCACCTCCCAGGCATGGAACATGGCTTTTAGTTTTTACCAGTCGTTGAAAACCGTCCCCAGGGAACTTCAGGAAGCTTCAGACCTTTTCGGACTCTCATCCTGGCAAAGGTTCTGGAAACTCGAAGCTCCTTTTGCCACGCCGAACCTGATCTGGAATACCATGATGTCCGTTTCAGGGGGCTGGTTCTTCGTGGTGGCTTCAGAAGCCATCACCGTAGGCAAGACTGCTGTGACGCTTCCCGGCATTGGTTCCTATGTGGCACAGGCTATCCAGCATAAAAACCTTTCGGCAATTGGCTTTGCCCTTCTCACCATGTTGATTGTCATTCTTGTCTACGATCAGCTACTCTTTCGCCCGCTGGTGGCATGGGCTGAAAAGTTCAAGTTTGAACTGACTGAAAGTCAGGATGCAGCTGAATCCTGGATTCTAACCTTGTTTCAACGTGCCCACCTGCTTCGTAACCTCATAAAAGGTATCGGTACTCAATTGACTCTCCTCAGCGAGAAGTTCCCGAAATTGCCACGGGGAAAGCAGCACTTCAAGGAAAGCTCTACCTTGGTGATGAAGTTACAGGGAGTGACCTGGTATGGGATCGTCATCAGTGGAATGGCGTTAGGTGCATGGATGCTGTTGAGCTTCGTCATGAGCGGGGTTAATCATGCCGAAATCGTCAAGGTTTTTATATTGGGGTTCATAACACTCACCCGTGTCATGGTTTTATTGCTCCTCGCAAGTCTGCTCTGGGTCCCGCTTGGAGTTATTATAGGTCTTAATCCTCGACTTGCCACAAAAGTGCAGCCTCTTGCGCAGTTTCTGGCAGCCTTTCCAGCAAACCTTTTTTTCCCGGTTGCAGTCTTTTTTTTGGTTCGATACCATCTTTCACCGGAAATATGGACGGCGCCACTCATGATCCTCGGTACTCAGTGGTATATTCTTTTCAACGTTATCGCCGGAGCATCAGCCATTCCAACCGATATGCGAGAGGCCGCTCAGAACCTTGGTCTTAAAGGGTGGCGACTCTGGAAGCACTTGCTGCTTCCTGGCATCACTCCTTCACTGATTACCGGACTGATCACTGCTTCTGGAGGTACCTGGAACGCCAGCATCGTTGCAGAGGTTGTCAGTTGGGGCAGCACAACCATTACAGCAACAGGTCTTGGCTCCTACATTGCCCAGTGGACAGAAAAAGGCGACTATCCCCATATTGTTCTTGGTATCGCTGTCATGAGCCTCTACGTTGTTTTTTTTAACCGCTTTTTCTGGAGGCGGCTTTATAACATCTCACAGACCCGTTTTCGTCTGGATTAGACCTACTGACCTATGGAAACATTGCATCCCGAGAGTGACCTGCTGAATCTGACGAATATCAGCAAATCCTTCAAGAAATCCGGAGGGGAAGAGCATCTTGTGCTTGATAGCGTCAGTCTCACCATCAAAGAGGGTGAAATTGTAGCTCTTCTGGGACGCTCAGGGTCGGGCAAGTCCACTCTTCTCCGTATCATATCTGGCCTTGCAAGGCCGGGAAGCGGGGAAGTATTGTACTGCGGAAAACCGGTGACCGGTCCAGTGAAAGGACTCGCCATGGTGTTTCAGACCTTTGCCCTTTTTCCATGGTTTACGGTGCTCGAAAATGTCGAACTCGGGCTCGATGCCATGGGAGTGCATAAAGAAGAACGAAGGAGGCGCGCACTGGCCGCGATTGACCTCATCGGCCTTGATGGTTTTGAATCAGCCTATCCAAAGGAACTTTCCGGTGGAATGCGACAGAGGGTAGGGTTTGCCCGTGCGCTCGTCGTTGAACCGACACTGCTCCTGATGGACGAAGCCTTTTCAGCTCTTGATGTCCTCACAGCCGAAACGCTCCGTACCGATCTGATCGAACTTTGGCTCGAACGACGTATTCCAACCAAAGGGATTCTTCTTGTCTCCCATAATATCGAGGAAGCTGTTCTTCTTGCTGATCGCATTGTCATTCTTGGAACCAATCCAGGCACAATTCTGGCAGAGATTAAAATTCCTCTTGAACATCCCCGTGATCGTGAAGCTCCCTCATTTCGCCAACTCGTCGATCAGGTCTATGAACTCATGACCAAACGACCACGCAGTGCTGCCGGCAAGGTTGAAGCTGTTCCATTATCTTACCGACTTCCAAGTGCTCACATCAATCAACTTGCAGGTTTGATGGAAGCACTCGCCGCAGAGCCCTATAATGGAAGAGCCGATCTTCCGGAACTGGCCGATCAGATGGGATTTGGCGTTGAGGAACTCTTTCCGCTGCTCGAAGCACTGGAAATTCTGTCGTTCGCACGAACCGAAGGTGGTGATGTTGAACTGACCCCTTCAGGGAAAAGCTATGTGGACGCCGACATTCTGCTGCGCAAGGTTATTTTTGCCGAACATGTCATCCGTCATGTTGCCCTGGCAGCCCATATCCGCCACATAATCGATGAACGCCCCGGCAACCGTGCCCCCGAAGACCGTTTCCTCCGTGAGCTTGAAGACTTCTTCAGCGAAGATGAGGCCGAAAGAGTGCTGCAGGTAGCCATCGAGTGGGGCCGTTATGCCGAACATTTCGCCTACGAAGAAGGATCAGGCATTCTCAGTCTCGAAAACCCAGCAAGTACCCTTACAGCCCCATAGGGTATCCAGTGACTTGTTCTTCAAGCATGCAATCAAGACAGAGTACACCTGTACTTTTATTTTGACGGCGACTTGACTAATTCAACGTCCAGCAAAATGTTTACCTCTTCCCCGACAGCCACTCCGCCCGTTTCCAGCACCTGATTCCAGACCAGCCCGTAATCTTTGCGGTTGATAGTTGTGCTTGCTGAAGTTCCCCGTCTCAAATTACCCCAGGGATCCTTGCTCTCTTTCGAAAACGGAGCCACATTCAGGACTACCGATTTGGTGATTCCGTGGATAGTAAGATCTCCGGTAACCTTCAAGGCTCCCTGGCTTGCCTGCGTCCATTTTTTGGAGACAAAGGTCAAGGTCGGGTATTTAGCTGTATCAAAGAAATCAGCACTCCGCAGATGTTCATCCCGTTTCTGAACATTCGTGTTGATTGAGCTGGCATCAATAGTGACGCTGACAGTAGATTTCGTGATCTCTTTGTCGTTGATATCAACAATGCCGCTATACTTGTTGAAATTGCCCTTCACGTGCGATACCATAAGATGACTGACACTGAATCCCACATTGGAATGATCAGAATCAATACTCCATGGGGTTGCAGTAGCCAATGCCGGTGCGGCCATGATTGCCACAGTGAGCAGAGCCCTGGTGATGTTTTTTCTCATCTTTGTTCTCCATTATTATTTATTCTTTTCCCTCATAAGCATCATGTATGGCAACAAATGTGCGGCGATTATTTCTTAATATAGGCGTTGAGGCCTATGGTCACCAGGTTGCCAGGCTTTCCGTTTTTGATTTGTTTGGTCAGATTGGCCAATATAACGAAAAGAAGCGGCTGCAAGTATCTCTTCCAATACGAAGATAGCAAAATAGCTGAGAACAAGGAAAGAGCATCTATGCCCTTTCTTGTTCTTACGTTTTGATAAGTTGACGGAGTCGCTCTCTGCCTGTGGGTTCTTCCTTCAACAAGGGGACAGCAGCATAGCGAGTGGCATGGTGATGTGCAACAGCATCAATCTCACTGACTTCATTTTGCGCTCGTTGTTTTAAGAGTGGGGAGCCAGGATTGGCTGCAGCGACACTATTGTTGATAATCCAGGCCCAAGGTTCGATGCCGGCTCGGCGCAAATCCTCCTGCAGATTGACAGCTTCAAGCACAGGGGTTGTTTCGGCTAAGGTGACAATCAGCACCTTGGTCTGTTTCGGGTCTTGTAATTGCATCATGGGTGTCAAATCGTGCAAGCCGGTATCTCCCGCCTGACGGCTGACTTCGCGGTGATATGCACCGGTCGCATCGAGCAGAAGTAACGTATGACCGGTTGGCGCGGTATCAATAACAACAAATTTTTTGTTCGCTTCACGGATGATTCGTGAAAATGCCTGAAATACAGCGATTTCTTCTGTGCAGGGCGAACGCAGCTCTTCTTCAAGCAGAGCGAACCCTTCGGCATCGAGCTGTGCGCCTTTGGTCTCCAAAACCTGCTGCCGATAGCGTTCGGTTTCTTCTTCAGGGTCAATGCGGCTGACGATAAGGTTTTCCAGTGTTCCTCGTAATGTTCCGGTGAGATGAGCAGCCGGGTCGGTAGTTGTAAGATGTGTCGGAAAGCCTCGATGTGCCAGCTCAACGGCAACAGCAGCTGCCAATGTGGTTTTGCCAACTCCGCCTTTACCCATAAACATGATGAGTCCCCGACTATCGGCAGCGATCTCATCAACCAGCGCTGAGAGTTTGGGAGCGTCGATGGTGACGGGTTGATCAGCTGTGGTCAGCAACGGCAAAACGCTCATCGTGAGCAATTGGCGTAAGGCCTCAAGACCGACAAGATTGAAGGGCTTGAGAGCAAGATGATCACAAGGCAATGTTTTGAGAATAACCGGCATTGCTGCGATCGCTGCCTGCTCACGGTCAAAGATTGCTTCGGCGAGTGAGTCCTGCAGTGTTTCGCTTTCGGGCAACAGTCCGTTTATGACAAGAAAGTGTTGTGAGATGCCAATTGCTGCGAGCTCTTGACAGGTTCGAGCGACTTCCTGCAAGGTTGCGTTCTGGGCTCGGGCAACCAGCACCATTCGTGTATGCTGGGGATCGGCTAATGCGTCAACAGCTGCCTTGTACTGTGTCCGTTGCTTGAGCAGTCCGGAAAGCGGACCGAGGCACGAAGCGTCCCCTTTCCCCTCTTCGATAAAACTGCTCCAGGCACCGGGAAGCTGCAGCAGCCTGATGGTATGGCCGGTCGGCGCGGTATCGAAAATGATATGGTCATAGTCGGCATGCAACACGGTGTCAGTCAGTAACGAGGTGAACTCGTCGAAAGCAGCGATTTCAGTGGTACAGGCTCCCGAAAGTTGTTCTTCAATGCTTTTGACTACGTTTTCAGGGAGTAAACCGCGCACCGGTTCAACGATGCGGTCTCGGTATGTCTGAGCTGCTGCCTGGGGATCAATTTCCAGGGCAAAAAGGCGTTCCACTAAAGGAATGGCCGTAATCTGATTGCCTATGGTGACGCCAAAAACCTGCCCGACGTTGGATGCAGGGTCGGTGCTGACAAGGAGCACTCTTTTGCCGTCATGAGCAAGTTTTATGGCCGTTGCGCATGCAAGAGATGTTTTCCCGACGCCTCCTTTTCCGGTAAAGAAAAGGAAGCGCGGTGGTTGTTCGAGAAAGAGCATTTTTTTAGAGTTTTCAGCAGCAGCTTCTGCCTGAGCAGCAACTTTTTGCGGGTTTATTTTCAGCATCAGGCAGCGTAATGTCAATCCATCGGGCGATCTCTTCTCTGGTTGGATATCGCCCTGCCAACACTATGGCTCCATCAAGGAGAAGAAGCGGAAGCCCATCCTGGCCTGAAAGTTCAAGGAATGCTTTTACAATCTGATTTTCTGCGAATGCCATTGGCTGCTGTGCCAGATTGAATCGTTCAATTTTGGCGCCCTGTTGCCTTGCCCACTCGACATCTGCTGAGAAGTTGATCAATGCCTGATCTGCATCGACACCACATACCCCGGTTGAACAGCAAAGGGCTGGATCAAATACCTGTATTTTTTTCATGTTGAACATTACTTAACGGTTTAATGAAGCTTATGCTGGAAGTCACGAAAAACTGCAATGTGATGATCATGGGCTGCTCTCAGGCTTCTGTTGTTTCGCCAAAATATTTGCCTCTGAACCAGAGGGCGACATTGACGAGTGCGATAAGAGCGGGAACCTCGACGAGCGGGCCTATTACTGCTGCAAAGGCTTCGCCTGAGTTGATGCCGAAAACAGCTATGGCTACGGCAATAGCAAGCTCAAAGTTGTTGCTTGCGGCTGTAAAGGAGAGCGTTGCGGTTTTGGAGTAGTCTGCCCCGACTCTCTTTCCCATATAAAATGAAAGTAGAAACATGATGACGAAGTAGAGCACAAGTGGTATGGCGATACGTACCACATCCATTGGTATTTTAACAATATATTCCCCCTTCAGTGAAAACATGACGACAATGGTGAAGAGCAGTGCCACGAGCGTGAGCGGGCTGATGCGTGGAATGAACTCTTGCTCATACCACCCTCTGCCTTTAAGGCGAAGCATGAAAAAACGGGTCAGAAAGCCGGCGATAAAGGGGATGCCCAGATAGATGAAGACTGAAGTGGCAATGTCCATTATGGAGATGTCAACAGCAAACGAGGCAAGACCAAGCCATTTTGGCACTACCGTCAGAAATATCCACGCATAGAGGGGGAAAAAGAGTACCTGAAAGACCGAGTTGAAAGCGACAAGTCCAGCGGCATACTCCGTATCCCCTTTGGCAAGTTCGTTCCAGACAATCACCATGGCAATGCAGCGGGCAAGGCCAATCATGATGAGACCAGCCATATAGTGCGGCATATCGGAGAGCAGAAGTACCGCCAAAAAAAACATGAGAATGGGTCCGATTACCCAGTTCTGCACCAGTGACAGGGCCAGCACTTTTGTGTTGCGAAACACGTCACCCAGCTCTTCATACTTGACCTTTGCCAGAGGTGGGTACATCATGACGATGAGCCCGGCAGCTATGAGGACGTTGGTTGTGCCTGACTGAAAATGATTCCAGAATCCGGAGATACCAGGGAAGAGAGAGCCTGACAGCACGCCTGCCGCCATGGCAAGAAATATCCAGAGGGTCAGATAGCGATCAAGAAATGACAATTGCTTTGCTGCTGTGCTCATTGCGTTACTTGCCGGTTAGATTATCGTTGTAAAACTTTCGGAAACGCTGGTTGATTTCGTTTCGAACCCTTCGGAACACTGCCAGAACCTCTTCCTGTGTACCGGTGGCTTCAGCAGGATCGTCAAATCCGATATGCAGCCGGTGCTCCACACTACCAGTAAAGAGGGGGCAGGACTCTTTTGCCGCATCGCAAACGGTTATGACATAGTCGAAGGGTCTCAGGAGAAATTCGTCAACGCTTTTGGGTTTGTGCAAACTGATATCGATCCACTCTTCAAGCATCACCTTCACGGCAAGCGGATGAACTGAATCCGAGGGTTTCGTACCTGCGGAATAGACTTCGAGCGAACTGTCAAATGAACGAAGAAAGCCTTCGGCCATCTGGCTGCGGCATGAGTTTCCGGTACAGAGAATGAGCACTGATTGTTTCATGGTGATTCTATAAGGGATTTTGAAGTCATTTCATCTCTCTTGATGGTTCTATGCACTGGGGGCAAATTGCCTGTGCACTGAAATCGCCGCATTTTTCAGGATTTCCTCCACAGCACTCATCAGTGAGGTAGGCAATCAGTTCCAGCATTAACGGCAGGTTGGCTCGGTAACGCTGAAAGCGGCCTTCCTGCTCCACAAAGAGAAGACCGGTATGCGTGAGTGTTTTTAGATGGAACGAAAGATTTGTGGGCGGCACATCGAGTACTGAGCCAATCTCGCCGGCGACCATTCCATCGGTGCCTTTTTTGACGAGTAATCGATACACATCTAACCTAACCCCGGATGAGAGCGATTCAAAAATTGTTGTGGCGGTAATTTTTTTCATATTCAATTATACGATAATTTTTGAAATATTGAAATGATGCGTTAAATAAAAATTGATACATCTGTGTTCGGTTGTTTTATCGATTTGCGCGCGATGGATTATTTCGTTCTTTCCTGTATTTTATTACTGCAAAAGCGATGATAACAACAAACAGCAGAGTTACAGGGATGCTGTACATCACAACAAATCCACCGATATTCTGCCAGTGTTGACCGAGCAGATAACCTCCGTAGACTAAGAGCATATTCCAGACAAATGAGCTTATCCCGGCCGCAAGTGCAACCAGAAAAGCATTCAGATGCATTAACCCTGACATAGGAGAAATCAATGACCGGGAACCTAAAAGAAAACGATTGATCAGAACAGCCAGATAACCGTGTGCCGCAAACCGTTGTCGTATAAATTCCATCTCTGCCGGCGGAAAAATCCGATGAACTCTTTTACCCCATTGAGGCGGTATCGATGTGGTATCTCTTGCATAAAGTTTCAGTCCGAACTTTCTGCTTATCAGGTAGATGACCATAAATCCCAGTGTTGAGCCAAGTGACGGCCACATAATAGCGAGAAAGATGCTAAGTTTTTTATAGATAATCAGATATCCTGTCAAAGCAATAGGGAGATCAAGGGGCACAAGAGGAATAAAGTTTTTGAGAAACGCACTGAGGAAGAGGAACAGATATATTGTAGTTGGATCTGCTGACTGTACATAAGCAATCACTGAATCAAGCATGACTCTTGATGGTTAATCTTTTCAAGGACAAAAAGTAATAACATACTATAAAAGTTGAAATTGACATCCACTCATCCTACTTCGGTCTCAATGCTTCCACCGGATCAAGATTGGCTGCTTTCCATGCAGGAAAGAGACCAAACGTCATACCGATTGTGGAGCAGACAATCATGGAGACGGTTATCCATACCCAGGGGAATATTGGCGGCAGATTAAAATTCAAGGCGACGAGATTGCCTGCCGCAGTACCGACCATAATACCGATCATACCCCCGGCTAAGGAAAGAAAAAGCGATTCAAAGAGGAACTGGCGAAGAATGCTTCTTTTCGGTGCACCGATTGACTTTCTGATCCCGATCTCCCTTGTTCTTTCAGTCACACTGACCAGCATGATGTTCATGATACCCACACCCGCAGTCAGGAGTGCCATAAAACTGATGATGAAAGCTCCGGTACTGATGGCACGTTGTATATCTCTGAACGAGTCAATAAGTGATTCGTTTGTTCTGATCTCAAAATCGTTGACATCCTTTACGGTCAAACCCCTTGCGAGCCTCATGGCCCCGATTGCCTGGTCAATGGCAATCGGATACTCTTTGCGTGAGAGGGCTTCGACCGTGATGCTCAGGCTGCTCTTTTCATTGATATGATCCAGGTAGCGGGTAATGGGAATAAGAATGAAATTATCCTGGCTTTGGCCGAATGCCGCCCCCTTTTTACCAAAAACACCAGTAACGGTATAGACCTCTCCGTTGACTTTGATAAATTTGTTCTGCGGGTTTTCGCCTGAAGGAAAAAGTGTTGCTGCAAGCTCGCTGCCAAGAACGGCACTGTTTCTTGCTGACTTGATATCATTTTGTGAGAGATTCCGACCCATGACAACATTATAACCGTTGGATGCGGAAAAATTTTCATCACCTCCGGTCAAGATCACATCAGGATTGGTCGTGCGATTGGCATATTTAGCAAGATTTGCCTGACTGGAAATGGTGAAGCCGATATTGCGGGCATGTGCTTCCATGCTTTTTCTGAATAACAGAGCCTGCGGATAGGTGATATCCTTCCTGTTGGCATAGATGTTCCGTTTGTGGCCGCTGCCGAAAACTGTGGCAGGGTTTTTCTGTATCTGGAAGGTGTTGGCTCCGAGGCTTGTCAACCCCGATTCAACGCTTTTGTCAACGGCATCAAGCGCAGTCATGACGGCAATGATGGAAAAGACTCCTACAGCGACACCCATAATGGTGAGCCATGATCGAAGCTTGTTGACGGTCAGCGAATAAATCGCCTGGGTGATGGTTTCACGCAGCAGCATAAGCACTCCTATTCATAACGCAGCGAATCTGCCGGGTCGAGTTTAGAAGCTGTAACGGCAGGAGCAAGACCCGAGATAATACCGGTAATTACTGAAACGGCAAGACTTGCCATAACAAGGTCAAGGGAGAACTGTATCGGAAAATCGGGCACAATTTTTTCAAGAGCAAAGGTAATCAAAAGGGCGGTGCAGAGCCCGGTCAACCCTCCGATAAGGCAGATCATCACCGATTCGATAAGAAACTGCAGAAGAATGGTCTGCCGTCTTGCGCCAAGTGCCTTGCGAAGTCCGATCTCTTTTGTGCGCTCCTTCACGCTGACAAAGGTGATATTCATGATGCCGATAGCTCCGACAAAAAGCGACATTCCTGTAATGAAGATACCCGCAATTGCAATGCCGTTTTTTATTGGATCGAGCTGGCTTTTGAACGCTCTCTGTTCATTGATCGAAAAATCCTCCTCTTTTCCTGCCGGAATCCTGCGGATTCTTCTCATCAGACCCAGCAACTCCTCCTTTGCTTCGGTTATGTGTGTCTGTTCTTTGATTTTGACCCTGATGGTTGTGAACATTTTTTTGCCGTAGATCTTTTCAAACGCTCCGAGCGGCATGATGATCTGATTGTCAAAACTGAAAAGCCCGAGGAACTTTCCCTGTTTTCTGAAAACACCGATAATGCGGCACTTGCCATTTTTCAACTGGATTGATTTGTCCAAGGCAGGCTCATTCGGAAAGAGGCCTGTGGCAATATCATCACCGATAACGCAGACCATTGCACTTGCCGCGGATTCTGCAGCTGTAAAGAAGCGGCCATCGGTGAGCCCTCCTGATGCCGTTTGCAGGTATTCATTGTTGGTACCGAGAGAAAAAACCTGTTCAAGAATTCGATCCTTGTATTTTGCTGATGCCTGATAGGTTGACATCTGCGGTACCGCCATGAGAAGTTCTGAGCGTTGATTGTCAGCAATAATCCTGTTGAGTTGATCGGCATACTCTGTTTTGAGGTCCGGACGGTTGCGGTAGAGCCACCACTGCCCCATGGTACTCCATGATGACTTCTGGACGTAGATAACATCGTAGCCAAGCATGGCAAGGCTTTTATCAAAACCCCGGTCGATACCGTTGATCGCGGTGCCCATCATGGTAATGGCAACAATACCGATGATGACCCCGAGTGCGGTAAGAAAAGAGCGTGTTTTATTGGCCCTGATCTGGAAGAGAGCCATTTTCAGGCTTTCAGTGGTTTCATAGCGAAACTGTCGATAGGTCAGGTTCATTTATCGCCTGGTGTCGCTTTCGATTTTTCCATCTCTGAGACGGATGACGCGGCGGGTGTAGCGGGCAATATCCTCTTCATGGGTAATCAGGATGATGGTGTTGCCTGCATCGGAAAGTACACCGAAGATATCCATGATATCGTGACTGGTTGCGGTGTCGAGGTTTCCTGTAGGTTCGTCGGCAAGTATGATCGACGGTTTGTTGATCAATGCCCGTGCTATGGCTACTCTTTGAATCTGCCCTCCGGAGAGTTCAGCTGGTTTGTGAGTAATCCGGTCGCCGAGACCCACGTTGATAAGTGCTTCCGATGCCCGCTGTTCACGTTCTTCAGGCGGGACGCCGGCATAGATTAAAGGAAGTTCGACATTCCGAAGACAGTTAAGACGCGGAAGCAGGTTGAAGGTTTGAAAAACAAAGCCGATTTCCCGATTTCTGATACGCGCCAGTTCATCGTCATCCATAGTGGCGACCTGCTGACCGTTGAGTTCATAGATACCGGAAGTCGGCGTATCAAGACAGCCGATAATATTCATAAGTGTTGATTTCCCACTGCCGGATGGCCCCATGATTGCCGCATAGTCATTTCGCTTGAAATCGAGGTCAATCGAGTCAAGAGCCCTCACCACCTGATCGCCCATAGTATAGAATTTACAGAGCGATTTCATGATAATAATAGCTTGTGACGTCATGACGTGGCTATCGCTGCTGCTTTTTAACAAGGCATCCCTCTTTGAGCTGACTGGTAATGGCTGTGTAGCTTCCTGATACAACCTCTTCTCCTTTTGTGAGTCCCTCGGTGATAATAATATGGGTATTGTCTGTTGTACCGGTTTTAACCGGACGGAATGACGCTTTACCTGATTTGATGACAAATACCCCTTGCTGGCTCTCGGTTATTTTGGTTTTGGCAGCGATGGTTACCGTGTTTTTTTCAGGTATCTCTCTTTCGGCAGTTCCGGGTGCGCTTCTGATGGTCACGCTTTGAATAGGGACGACAAGGGCGTTGTTAACCCGTTGAGATTCAATATCTGCTGTAGCACTCATGCCAGGTTTAAGCAGGCGATCATGGTTGAGAATATGAATCTTGACCGAAAAATTGGTGACCTCCTCCTGTGTTCCGGTAGCCTTGGAAATGGCTGAATTCGATATTTCATGCACCACTCCCTGAAATATTCGATCCCCGAAAGCATCGACCTTGATAGAAACCGGATTGCCGGGTTTGACATTGACAATGTCGTTTTCATTGACCTCAACTTTGACCTGCATGCTGTCCAGGTTGGCAAGCCGGAGAACTTCGGTACCCGGGAACTGCCCTGTACCGACAACACGTTCGCCAAGCTTGTTGTTCAGAACAATGATGGAGCCGCTGATCGGAGCACGGACCACAGTCTTTTTGAGACGATCCTGATTCTGGTCAAGCAGGCTTTTGTTCTGTTCTATGGCATGAAGAGAAGCCTGGTAGATGGCTCGAGCTGCTTCAACATTGGTTTTAGATGCCATGTAATCAGTTTCGGAGATCAGTTTATCCTTGAACAGAAGCTGGGCTTTGTGAAAGTCATCTTCCGACTTCAGTTTTTTTGATCGTGATTCAAGACTTTGTGATTTGGCGGAATTAAGCTGGGCAAGGCTCTGCTCAACCTGATTAATATAGAGGTCAGGCTGAATTTTAAGCAGCAGATCCCCTTTTGTTACGCTCTGTCCGTCCTGGATGGGCAGTTCAATAATTTCACCAGAAACGTCCGGTGAAATGGCAACAACAAGAACAGGTTCTATTTTTCCCGTTGCGGTAACGATATGGACAACCTCTTTTATGGAAACCTTTTCGGTTGTGACCTCGATGGGTTTTTCCCGGAGGCTTAGAAAAGCGAACATTGCTCCTCCTGCAACGAGAATTACTGCAAGGGTGATCAATATGGTGTTGCGATTCAACAGGGATTTCTGTTTGCTCATGGATTGCTTACTGGATTCTGGTTGCTATGGTATGGCTATGGTGCCAGTCGCGAAATCAAGAACGCTTTTTTGAAGCGCCAGATTATAGGTGGCCTGTGAAAGATTGGAGCGTGCATTGAAAAGAGAGGCACGTGCTGCGCTGAGTTCAACAAAACCAGTTGCTCCGAGCTCATATTTTCTCTTGATGTCTTCAAAAGCTGAGCTTGATGCTGTCAGGCTGACTTTGGATGTTTCGATTTGCATTAATGCTGCGGCATAGTCATTGGTCGCAAGTTGAAGGTCAAGGATGATGTTATTTTTCAGATCCTCATAATCAAGCTTTTGGTTGAGATGGTTGATTTTGGTTGATTCCACATTGTAGTGTCTCTGGAAACCGTCGAATATCGACCAGCTGAGGTTCACTCCCACAGAGTATCCAATTGAGTTTCGCAGCTGATCTGAGAGGGGAGGATAGGAATATTCTGTGCTATATCCACTGTAGCTCTGTCGCAGAAACCCTGTTCCGCCACTACTTGCATTGACGTTAAGGTCCAGACGTGGAAACCATGCCGCTCTGGATTGTGTTATCTGCCATTCTGCTGCCTTGGTCTCAAGACTCTTGCTTTTCAGGTCGCTTCGACGTTCAAGGGCAATGGTGACAAGAGAGTCAATATCGGGCTTCGAAGAAAGGAGAACGTTCAGTTCGCTCTTGGCAGGTTCAAGAGAAATGTTACTCATCGGGTCGATCTGCAGCCGACGAAGCAATTCGAGGAGACTGCGCTTCATTCGAGTTTCTGCCTGAAGAACAGAGAGGCTGCTTTCGGCCGCCGCGGCCTGTTGCTGATAGAGATCAGTTCTGGATTTAAGGCCGATCTGAAATTGCCGGTCAGTAAGGGTAAGCTGATTTTTAACCGACAGGAGATTTTCACGGGCAATATCAAGAAGTTCCCGGTTCAGAAGTACCTGGAAATAATACTGGGTAACATCATAGACTATGGTCTGGAGCGCCCGTGACAGGGTGTATTCAGCTGCTTTTTCTTTATTGAGCGCCGATTGCAGGGATGCGTAATCACTGAAACCATTGAAAAGATTCAGGGAGGTTGTAAGAGTGAGATTAAGCGATTCGCTCTCTGTTTTGATTTTGAAGGGAGGAATGGAAGGGTCATATTGAACAAAGCTTTTGCTGAGCGAATAGGGCGTAAAGCTGGTCGAAAAAGAAATCTTTGGAAGGAAGGCCCCGTAACTTCTCAAAACATCAGCACCCTGCAGCCTCAGGGTGTATTTCGCTTTCTTGGCTGCTGTGGCATTGTTCAGCGCTATCTCGATACTGTTGGCAAGAGAGAGCGTTTTTTCCTTCACTTCGGTGCCCGTAACGGCTGAAGGTTGCGCAAGAACGAGCGCTGCAATACAGAGAGATAGAAATAACCGTAAAACCAAAATACTGTGTTCTAACCGTTTAGTTGTCATTGTTGAGGTGAATATAATGACTTCTATACGTTCAGTCATGCTAAATAATTCCTTTCACTGAAGGTAGCCGGAACAGTTCAGTGTTAAAGGCGATTCAGGAGTGAATCAATCTCTTCCCTGTAATGTTCAGCGTTGTGTGGTTTCAGCTCTATGAGAATCGTATAGATTTTTATGGCTTTTTTGTAGGCTCCTTGCGCTGTAAAAAGATTGGCTAAGCTTTCCGTCGGTACAGCAATGGCGGTATCATCCGGAAAAGGCTGCTTTTGTTCAAAAATTGAAGTTGGGTCAGAGTTTTCAGACGCATGTACCGGACTGAATTTCATGAGTGCCGCTGTGATCTTTTCAAGTTCATCGGAGACAGGGTCGAATATGGGAGATGAGCTACAGTTTTCTTCTCTTTCACCTGAAGCCTGAAGGTCAGCGAGTTCTGCCCATGCAATCTGGTTGGCAGGAGCAATAATGCAGCATTTCCGTAAATGTTCTCCGGCAAGAGCGTGGTTGTCAAGACCTCGGAACGCTTTTGCGCATAACAGGTGAAAAAGATATGAGTCCGAAAAATAGTCGGACATTGGTATAAGTTTGTCAAGACCAGACTTGAATTTTCGTCTCGACAGGTCAAGCGAAACCTCTGCAAAAAAAAGATGTGGTTTACTCATCATGGCATTACCCTCTTCCTGCTTGGTATCAGAGTAAGTAAAGGTCATGATTTGCTCTCAGCAAAGGTGCATGGTTCGTTCTTTTCAAGTGCGAGCATCAGCAGTCGATCTGCGAGTTCCGGAAAACCTATGCCGGTCGCCTCCATGAGCCTCGGAAACATACTGATATCGGTAAAGCCCGGAATGGTATTGACTTCGTTGAGTATCACGGCTCCACTCTCTTCCTCAACAAAAAAGTCAATTCTTGACATACCCTTGCATCCAAGTGCCTTGTACACCTTGAGTGCGGCAGCTTGGACCTCTTTTTGAAGTTCACCGGGAATACGGGCAGGAATAAAAAGCTTTGCCGTGTTGCGAATGTATTTGTCCTGATAGTCATAAAAGTCGCCACCTGGCTCTATTTCACCGCATATTGAGACTTGCGGCAACTCATTGCCGAGCACGGCAACCTCGATCTCCCTTCCTGTCATTGCTTTTTCAACAAGTACTTTCGAGTCCAGCGAGCAGGCACGTTCAAGGGCTGCAGGCAGTTGTTCGAAACAATGTACTTTTGAAATTCCTACCGAAGAGCCGAAATGAGCTGGTTTGATAAAAAATGGGTAGTCGAACTCATGTTCGATGCTTTCATGAACCCTTTCAGGGTCAGCATGGTAATCGGAGCTGAACACTGTTATGGATGGGGCTACAACCAGACCGGCATCAACAGCACACAGTTTCGTGAGTGCCTTGTCCATGGTCAGTGCTGAGGCGAGAACCCCGCACCCGGTATAGGGAACGCCGCAGGTATCAAGAAAACCCTGAATACGGCCGTCTTCTCCATACGAACCGTGGAGAGCAAGAAATGCGACATCAATACCTGCCGCCTTGAAATCAAGATCGAATGGCTTTTGATTGGTTTGCTGAACCATGTTCCTGAGATGTTTGGACACTGATTCAGGCGATGAAGCTCTCAAAAGAGCCGACAGATCTAAGTTCAGAATGTCTCGGGCTATGCCTTCACAGAGCCATACGCCTTCATGGGTGATATAGAGCGGTATGATTCTGTAGCGTTCAGTGCTGATATTCGCTCCTATTGATCTTGCCGAGATAATCGATATTTCATGTTCAGCTGATCTGCCTCCAAAAATAAGAGCAACAGTGATAAGTTGCATGGGTGCTTTTGTAACGGTTAAAGATGATTATGCTCCAAGGGCGACAGCTTCGTCCAAAGCGGGTGGGACATCAACATATTTTCGCAAAATACCCGTATCGATGGACACAAACAATGTAACAGGCAAAAAAAATCAGAAAATGAGCTTTCTCCTCTCAGTGGATGGCAACTTTCGTATTATTGACGTCAATGCTTTCTCTTTTTGTAGCAATATCCTTTTTCAACTATCTTTGCATTTTATTATTTCGTGTTTTCATCTATCCGTAAGGATTTGAGCTGTGAATGTCATTTTTTCCAAGGTTTATTATATTGATACCGGCTTGCATTCTGGTGAGGAAAATATGGAGTTTGACCGGCGCCTCATGGCGGCATTTCTTGATGGCCGGTTTCAGCGCTATTATGGACAGAAGAGTTGCCTATGGCGTTTTTATGCCTGGCAGCCTTATGCCGTTACTCTTGGGTACAATCAGGACGCATCGGGGATTGATGCCGACAAATGCCGCAGTGCAGGTATTGATGTTGTCCGAAGGCCGACCGGCGGGCGGGCGGTTTTTCATGCTGATGAATTCACCTACAGCTTTTTTTCAGACTCTTCTGAACAGAATGCTGTGCTCTACCGGATGGTTCACGAGGTGATTCAACTTGCTCTCGAAGGTCTGGGTATTCATGCAGAGTTCTGCCGATCGACACTGCAGAGAGCGCAGGGAGCGCAGACAGCTGGATCGGTCAGCTGTTTTACTGCATCGGCCCGCCATGAATTACAGGTGGAGGGGCGGAAATTGGTTGGTTCGGCACAACGCAAGAGCAGAAATGTACTTCTGCAGCATGGGTCGCTTCCGCTTTCAGGACGTCATAAAGATCTGTCTGAGTTTATTACTTTTTCTCAAGGGGATGCCTTCGAGAGTATCAGGGATGAAATGGAACGAAAGACCATCTCGCTCGACGAGATTCTCGGCTACATTCCACAATACAACCGTCTGACGGAACTGATGCGGAATGCTCTTGAAAAGCGCTATGGTCTTGAGGTTGAAGAACTTTATCCCGATCAGTTGTCGGATATTCTCGAAGAGCATGAATTATCTAAACCATTAAAGCGGTAAGCACCATGAACAGTCGCGCTCAACACAAAGCTTCTCATGTTACAACGAGAAGACTGCTTGATATGAAGCAGGGTGGCGAAAAAATCTCTGTATTGACAGCTTACGACTATACAATGGCAAGGATTCTTGACCGTGCCGGTGTTGATGTCATTCTTGTAGGCGATTCAGCAAGCAATGTTTTTTCCGGTCATAGTACGACACTGCCAATCACAATCGATGAGATGATCTATCATGCGAAAGCCGTTGTCAGGGGAGTGAAAGACGAGACCAACAGGGCGATGGTGGTTATCGACATGCCGTTCATGAGTTATCAGCTTTCCGGTGAGGAGGCGCTGCGTAATGCAGGAAAGATCATGAAAGAGCATGAGTGTGATGCGGTAAAGCTGGAAGGGGGCAGCATTATTGCCGAAACCGTCAAGAGGATTACCGATGTCGGTATTCCGGTTATGGGCCATCTCGGCCTCATGCCGCAGTCGATTTATAAGTACGGCAGTTACAAGGTAAGAGCCCAGGAAGGGATGGAGGCTGCACAACTTCTTGAAGATGCCCGGGTTCTTGAAGAGGCTGGAGCATTTGCCATAGTGCTCGAAAAAATTCCATCTGCACTTGCAGCCGAAGTTACGAGTTCTCTTACCATTCCTACGATCGGTATTGGTGCAGGTGCGGAATGTGACGGCCAGGTTCTGGTTATCAACGATATCCTTGGCCTGAACAGGGAATTTCATCCTCGTTTTGTCCGCCGGTACACTGATTTAAACACGGTTATAGAAAATGTCGTCCGCCAGTACGTTCACGATGTCAGGGAGAAGGAGTTCCCTACAGCAGATGAAAGTTACTGAGGGAGGCCTCTCTTCTTTTTTTCTGTTTAATATCTTGCTGAAAAGATTGTACTTTTCAAAGTAACACCCTAAAATGGCACTGTTGTGCCTTTCCGGATAATCTTTATTCTGATGTTCGATACTTTTATTATATGGATGATTCTGGTAAAAAAAAGGCTCTGAAACGCTACCCTCCTTTTCTGAAAAACAGTTCACAGGATCGTCCACAGTTATTTTCGTTCGTCTCGCGTTCATTCGTTCCGTCCGTTTTTACCGTCATGAACATGGTTTCCGGCTATATCGCCATTGTTATGGCTGGAGAGGGAAGTTTTATGACGGCATGCTGGTTTATTATTCTTGCCGCTTTTTTTGATACCATCGATGGGTTTGTGGCCAGAATCACCAATGGCACCTCTGATTTTGGAGTTGAGCTCGACTCACTGTCAGATCTTGTCTCTTTCGGAGCGGCTCCGGCATATCTTATCTACAAGTTCGGTCTTGAAAGTCTGCCGGGGATTACTGGTATATGTGTCAGTGCTCTGCTCATGATCGGCAGCGGTCTGAGGCTTGCGCGATTTAATATCAGCATGATCGGCTATACCAAAGAATCCTTCTCCGGTCTCCCGACTCCGGCTCAGGCGTTAACCATAGCAGGCTTTGTTCTCTGGATGAGCGTTGACCCCGTTTTTCCCGCAAAGTCGATGCATGTTGTCCTGGCATGGCTTTCTACTGCGCTTTCCATACTCATGGTCAGTAAGGTGAATTATGATGCTCTCCCAAAGCCAACGGTAGAATCTTTCCGGCAGAAGCCTCTGCAGATGTCACTCTATATTGTTGCCATTTTCTGTGTTCTTCTCTTTCATGCCAAGGCTTTTTTTCTTGCCATGTTATTGTATATTCTGCTCGGTATTGTTCGGTCGTTCACTTTGTTGTGCCGTCAATGGCAGCTTTGAATTTTTTTCCATTCAACTATACCTCTCATAATGCCCTATACTGCAAAAATCAAGGTTACCCTTCGACAGTCGATTCTTGATGTTCAAGGAAAAGCCGTAGAGCATGCATTGAAAAATCTTGGCTATGGTACCGTGGAGTCGGCCAGAATTGGTAAGTATATCGAAGTGACTATCAATGAACAGGATCAGCTTCAAGCCGAACGCATTGCCAATGAGATTTCTCAGAAACTGTTATCGAATCCGGTTATGGAAAATTATTCCTTTGAGCTGGAACCCGTTAAATAAATAGCATTCAACTATGGCAGATGTACTTGTAGGCGTTGTTGTTTTTCCCGGTTCAAACTGTGATCATGACACTGAATATGCTGTAGCTTCTTTTGATGGTCTCAGGCCGGTTATGCTCTGGCATAATGAGCATGATCTTAAAGGGGCACAGGCAATTATTCTCCCTGGCGGTTTTTCCTATGGCGACTATCTGCGAGCTGGCTCAATTGCCCGTTTTTCACCGATCATGCAGGAGGTTATCGAGTTCGCACGCAAGGGTTTTCCTGTACTTGGCATCTGCAATGGATTTCAGGTATTGCTTGAAAGCGGCCTGCTTGAAGGCGCTCTTTCCCGGAACAGAGATAAAAAGTTTCTCTGCTGTCAGACAAACATCAGACCTGTAAACTGCTCTACGATCTTTACCACCCGGTATAAAGAGGATGATGTGCTCACGATACCCATCGCACATGGTGAAGGTAACTACTTTGCCCCTTCTGAAGTGATCGAAAGCCTTGAAGAGCACGACCAGATTGTTTTTAAATATACCGACGCAGCGGGTGAGGTAACCGATGCAGCCAATCCTAATGGTTCACTGAAAAATATTGCCGGTATCATTAATCGCCAGGGCAATGTCCTCGGCCTTATGCCGCATCCGGAAAGAGCCAGTGAAAAGCTGCTCGGATCGCTTGACGGAAGACCACTGTTTGAATCGCTCTACCAGCATATTCTCGGCTCGTAATAGTTGGCGGTGTTATAGGTACCTTTCACCGTACGGCCGAAGCTCCATCACCTTGTTTCACTGGTTGATCGGAAATTCATCGATGGGTACAAAGCGCATCATTTGAAACCAATTCCAGCAGAGACATCAAAGACGGAATCTTAGTACACAAGCAGACCAAGACAGGAAGCAACAAGCATCTCCCAATCTCGAAAACAGCGATGGCATATCTTGACCAGCAGAAGAAACCTGGTGATCTGCAATTTTTCTATACCACAAAAACAGTTTTTTAAGCGATGGGTGAAGGCCTCAGGCATAAAAAAGAACATCACCATGCACACCTACGCAACTCTTCTCCTCACCGCAGGCGTTGACCTTTTCACCGTCAGCAACCTGTTAGGGTGACAAAAATGCCATGCTTGGTATTCATGTTTTTCCTAACTTTACCTCCGCACTCAGCAATAAATTGTGGTAAATTAAACCGATAAATCAGGCAAGGTTTGAAAAAATGTAGAGGTAAAGAAAGAGGGATAAAAGAGACTATGCAAAATTTAATATCAGAGAAGCAAGACGATTCATCCGTCAAGAACACCGCCGATGTTCTCTCATCCTTCCATGACAAATTTATTTGTGGTGACGCACTGGATGTGATGCGCAAGATGCCAGATTCTTGTTTGGATCTTGTCGTGACCTCCCCGCCGTACAACCTGAAAAATTCCACAGGTCATGGTATGAAGGACGGACGAGGTGGCAAGTGGGCTAACGCCGCTCTTGTCAATGGGTACACGGACCATAATGATAACATGCCACATGATGAATATGCCAAATGGCAGCGTGATTGTTTAACGGAAATGTTTCGGCTGATTAAGGATAATGGAGCAATTTTTTACAATCACAAATGGAGAGTACAGGCGGGTCTGCTGCAAGATCGTCAAGATATAGTCGCTGGCTTTCCTGTGCGGCAAATAATAATTTGGCGAAGGAAAGGAGGGTTCAACTTCAATAAGGGTTATTTTTTACCTACTTACGAAGTAATCTATATGATATGTAAAAAAGATTTTGTCTTGGCTAAGGGAGCGAACTCTCACGGTGATATTTGGGAATTCACTCAAGAGATGAAGAATGAACATCCCGCACCTTTCCCTGTGGCTCTTATTGAACGTATTATATCAAGTACTGATGCTCAGATTATTTTAGACCCTTTTATGGGAAGTGGTACGACTGCTGTCGCTGCTAAAAAGCTTAATCGCAATTTTGTCGGTATTGAGTTATCGTCAGAATACGTTGAGTTATCAAAAAAGCGCTTAGACTCCGAGAAAGATTAAGAGACTGGCATCAGGGAAAAAAAGAGAACCTTTAGTCACTTCATACCAACCATAGATCTCCGTAAAGTCGTGGCTTTTTTATTGCGGAGTTGTTCTATGTCAAGCGGTACGACGAACGCTATGTCTGGACAGTCATAGAAAGCGATGATGGCCAGTGGTACTTGAGCCCTGGTTTCCATTTCATTAACCGTATCGGCTACATTATCACAAAGCAACCACACGACGACGTATGTGATGTTAAAATAGACCTGCAATAAACACCTGAACCTTGGATCGCAATCCTGCAATCCGTCATTGATCAAAAACGAAAGAGTTGGAATGACTCATTAAATGTGTTAGTTTTAAGCATACTCGTTGCCTCCCGACCGGTCATTGGGGGGCTTTATTTTTTATCGGAAATGTTGCTTTTTGTAGCTATTTAGGCACTCTTTGCAAAAATCAAATGTCTGTATAAATCATTATATGTATCAGTTATGCCTTATACGCAGAAATATAAAGTGTTTTCATGGTTGCTCTTTGATTTTGCAAACACTTCTTTCAGCGTTATAATGGTTACCTTCGTCTTTCCCCTTTACTTCAAAAACGTCATCTGCAACGGAGACCCATCCGGAGATGCGTTATGGGGGTTCAGCATCAGCCTCTCGATGCTGCTTGTTGCACTTATCTCACCCGTCCTTGGAGCTGCAGCCGATTATTCCGGAAAACGTAAACGGTTTCTTTTCGTTTTTACTCTGATTTCAGTTATTGCCACGGCTTTGCTCTCCCTGTCCGGTCCAGGAATGGCAGTTGCCGCGATCGCTCTTTTTATTCTTGCCAATATAGGTTTTGAGGGCGGACTTGTTTTTTATGATGCCTATCTCAAGGAAATCGCTACGGATAAAAGTGTCGGCAGAGTTTCCGGGTATGGTTTTGCCATGGGCTATCTTGGAGCTTTTGCCATACTGCTGTTGACAAAACCATTGTTGAGTAAAGGAATTGTCCTTTCCAATGCCCCGAATGTACAGTTCAGCATTTTTATCGCCTCACTTTTTTTTGCACTTTTTGCTGCACCGATTTTTTTTGTGCTTCGTGATCAGCAAAAAGAGGAAAGACAGGCCATCTCTTTTACAGCACTCGCAAGTTCTCTAAAAGAAGTGAAGCATACGGTTCGCCATATCATGAGCTATCCCGATCTTGTGCGTTTTCTCCTGGCATATTTTTTCTATAATGATGCTATTTTAACCGTTATCGCCTTTTCTTCTATTTATGCCCAGAATACCCTTGGCTTTACAACCGGTGAACTGATCGTCTTTTTTATGCTGGTGCAGACGACCGCTATTGCCGGTTCCATTATTTTTGGTTTTGTTACTGATAAAATCGGACCGAAAAGAACCATTGTTATTACGCTCCTTATTTGGTTTGTTGTTGTTCTGGCTGCTATTTTTGCAGACAGGAAAGAGTTGTTTTTTTATACAGGAATGCTTGCCGGATTATCTATGGGTTCATCCCAGGCTGCATCCCGGTCTATGATGGCCAGACTGACACCACGAGAGCATGTTACCGAGTTTTTTGGTTTTTATGACGGCACATTCGGTAAAGCTTCGGCCATAGTCGGGCCTCTTGTGTTTGGTTTGGTATCGGCCCATGCCGGAAGCCAGAAAGCCGCACTTGCGTCGCTGTTGATGTTTTTCACCATTGGTTTGCTGCTGATGACAAGAGTCAGATCTGTTGCAAGCGAGTACAGTCCTGGAGAGTGAAGAAAAAAAAGAACCATGGAAGAGGCCGAAAAAACAATTAAAAAGCCCGCAGTCAGCACCCGTTCTGACATCCCGCAGTATGTGCGTGCTTTTGTGCCGTTTTTCTGGAAAAATTTTATTCATGACAGGATTTTTCTTGGAGCAGGTTCCCTGGCTTTTCAGACGCTGCTTTCAATCGTACCTGTTCTTGCAGTCATCTTGTCAATATTAAGTGTTTTTTCTGTATTTGCTCCCTTTAAGCGCTCAATTGAAGATTTTCTTGTCCAGAATTTCATGCCAGGCGCTGGTACGGTGCTCCATCACTATCTCACAGATTTTATAGGGAAAACATCCAGCGTCCCTCTTCTTGGCGGGGTGTTTCTGTTTATTATTGCCCTCTTTCTCATTTCGACTGTCGACCATACCCTGAATGAAATATGGGAGGTGCATGCTCCCCGAAAGGCACTGCAGGGCTTTACCCTCTACTGGACGGTACTGACGCTTGGACCGGTGCTTATCGGTAGCAGTCTTGCAGCAAGCTCATACGTCTGGTATACGGTGTTTACTGAAGGCCCCCTGCTCGAACTGAAAACCCGACTGCTCTCCTACCTTCCCTTTATTAATTCGATTTTTGCATTTTTTCTGTTGTACATGCTTGTGCCGAATCGTCGGGTAAGGTTTGTTCATGCCATGTCCGGAGGGTTCCTTGCCGCAGTGATGTTCGAACTCTCAAAAATATGGTTTGTCTTTTATGTCACTCATATTTCCACGTTTGAGCATATTTACGGGGCATTGTCGGTTATTCCCATGCTTTTTTTCTGGATTTATCTCGGATGGGTTGTTGTGTTGACAGGTGCGGAATTTGTTTTTTGTCTTGGAGCTCTGAAACCCCTTGGCGGAGTAGTTGAATCATTCAATCCATTGCGGGGTGTTCCAGTGATTCTTTCGGTACTCGGTTTAATATGGAACGGTCAGAAAAACGGTCGTGCAATGAATATGAAGAAGATTTTAAAGACGGTTTATGCGCTGCAGCCTTCCGATTTAAGAAAAATTATTGATATTCTGCTTCAGCACGATGTAGTTCATATAACGGCAAATGGTGACCTGGCTGTCAGTCGAGATCTTTATGTTCTGACGCTTTACGATCTCTATGCAATACTTCCGCCTGGATTTACAAGTGACGAAAACGCTTCGCTGATTTCAGAAGGTAATAGCGTACATTTGGAAACAATCAGAAAAGGGGTATCGGATTGCCTGAAAAACACTCTGAATATGCCCGTTGCTGCCTTGTTAGAGGATATTAATCAAGAACATTTATGACGTATCAGGTTATAGCCCGGAAATATAGACCCGCCAAATTTGCTGATATTACCGCACAGGAGCATGTTACCCGTACTATCCAGAACTCGCTGAGGATGGGAAGAGTTGGACATGGGTATATTTTTTCAGGATTGAGAGGCGTGGGCAAGACAACTGCGGCAAGGGTTTTCGCCAAAGCAGTTAACTGCCTGAAAATGATGGAAGACCCTGAATACCTGCAGCAGGTGACCGAACCTTGCGGTGAGTGCGAAAGCTGCAGAGACTTTGATGCAGGCACCAGCTTCAACATTGCAGAGTTTGATGCCGCCTCCAACAACAGTGTCGATGATATCCGCATGCTGCGTGACAATGTCCGGTATGGACCGCAGAAAGGAAAGTATCGTGTCTATATTATCGATGAGGTGCACATGCTTTCCATAGCAGCCTTCAATGCATTTCTCAAAACCCTGGAAGAGCCCCCACCGCACGCTATTTTTATTTTTGCCACTACCGAGCTTCACAAGATCCCGGCTACAATTGCTTCACGGTGTCAGCGTTTCAACTTCAAGCGGATTCCTCTCGAGGATATCCAGCGTCAGCTTCAGCTTGTCTGTGATGCCGAGCATATAACCGTTGATAGTGATGCTCTTCAGCTTATTGGCCGCAAGGCTCAGGGATCGATGCGCGATGCCCAGAGTATTCTGGATCAGGTTATAGCCTTTTCAGCAGAGAATGATCATGAAGGCTCTATCAGTTACCAAGGTGTTGCCGAGCTGCTGAACTATATTGATGATGATCAGATGTTTGCCGTTACTGACGCCGTTACGGAGCACAATCCTGTCAGGATGCTTGACGTTGCCCAGTTTGTGATAAGAAATGGGTATGACGAACAGGATTTTCTTGAAAAACTCATTGAGCATTTGAGGAATTTTCTGGTGGTGCAGAATCTATCTTCGACTCGTCTTGTTGAGCGACCCGATGCGATACGTGATCGTTATCAGCGTGATGCTGGCAATTTATCTCCACGCTCTGTCATGGAGATGGTTGATTTTCTTCTGCTGACCCAGAAAGAGCTGAAGTTTCAGTTTGAATACCAGTTTCGTTTTGAGCTTGCACTTCTGAAGCTTATTGATATTGTGCATCCGGCTGTTCCTCAAAAAAAAAAGTCCCTGACAAGCCTCTGAAAAAGCTCACGGTATCCTCTCCCTCGGCTCCGTCGGTTTCAGAACATCTCCCAACCCTTAAGCCCTCGGAAACAGGGGATATCGATCTTGGCTCCTGGCAAAAAAAACTTTCAGGTTTTGCCTCGAATCCATCTGTTCAGCAGCTTCGAGCTAATGTGCCGACAAACACCATAAGTGAGGCTGGCGCAGTTGCGCTCGAAAAGATAGCCGATCTTGATACTCTGAAGCTTGAATGGCGTCAGTTTCTTGATCATATTTCAAGGAAAACCCAGAACTTCATGGCAACCCACCTGCAATCCTGTGAACTTGAAGCGTGCAGCCCAAGTGGAGTACTCGACATTGTCTGCTGCAAAAAGTTTTCCTATGAAGAACTCCTGCTCGATATCGCCGTTCTTCAAAAGGAGGTATCAGAGTTTTACGCACTGCCCCTGAAGCTCCGTATTCTCTATGATGCGGAGAAAGATGCATGTACAAAAGAGAAGACACTCTTTACCATTTTTCAGGAACTCGCGGAAAGCAATGAGGTCATAAGGTTTATTATCAGGGAATTCGGGGGCGAACTTGTTTACTGAGGGGCTCAAGGTGTTTTATATATTATTAAAAATTCTACATATTCAGTTTTTTCAGGCGGGTTAAAATTTTTTCAATGTCAAAGGACGATAGAACAATATGAGTAAAGCTGCATGGAGCACGCAGACTCTGAAAAACCGGTTCCGCTCTGATTATTGCGGGTTATTAAGTCCGGAGCTTGAGCATACCTCAGTGAAGCTTGCAGGATGGGTTCATAGAAAAAGGGATCATGGTGGGTTGATTTTTATAGATTTGAGGGATCATACCGGTATCAGTCAGCTTGTTATACAGCCGGAACAGCGTGAACTGTTTGCAAAAGCCGAACAGCTTCATGTTGAATCGGTTATCAGAATAGAGGGTATCGTTGTCCGGCGCGCTCCGGGGGCAGTCAATCCCCGTCTGGCGTCAGGTGAGATCGAGGTTGTGGTCAGTCAGATCACCGTTGAAAGTCACGCGCAACCATTGCCTTTTCCTGTAGCCGATGAGGTGCCGACATCGGAGGAACTCCGTTTGAAGTACCGCTTTATTGACCTGCGTCGCGAAAAAATTCATGAGAATATTATTTTTCGCAGCCGACTGACGGCAGCTGTCCGTCGCTATCTCGAAGAGAAAGAATTTATTGAAATACAGACGCCGATTCTTACCTCAAGCTCTCCGGAAGGCGCAAGGGACTTTCTGGTTCCAAGCCGTCTTCATCCAGGTAAATTTTATGCACTTCCTCAGGCCCCGCAGCAGTTCAAGCAGCTGCTGATGGTATCGGGCTTTCCCCGTTACTTCCAGATAGCCCCCTGTTTCAGGGATGAAGATGCCCGAGCCGACCGCAGTCCCGGTGAGTTCTATCAGCTCGATATGGAAATGGCTTTTATTGAGCAGGATGATCTGTTCGCCATTCTTGAAGGCCTGATCGAGCATCTTACCACGACCATGTCGCAAAAGCGGATTTCGCAGTTTCCATTTCCGCGAATCAGCTATAAGGAGGTTATGAACCGTTTCGGGACAGATAAACCCGATCTGAGAATTCCGCTTGAAATCAGTGATGTTACTCCGCTCTTTGTGGATTCAGGGTTCAAGGTATTTGCAAATAATACCAGAGAGGGGTGTTGCGTGAAAGCTCTTGTTTTAAAGGGCCGGGCTCATGAATCAAGACTGTTTTTCGACAAAGCGGAAAAACGGGCCAAGGAGCTCGGTTCTGCAGGGCTGGCTTATATCCAGTTCAGGGAAGAAGGCCCGAAAGGCCCGGTAGTCAAATTTCTTTCTGAAGAAGATCTCTCACATCTTCAAGAGCAGCTTGTTCTTGAAACTGGCGATGTTGTCTTTTTCGGTGCCGGTAAATGGGAACACACCTGCAAAATTATGGGAGGCATGAGAACCTATTTTGCTGATCTCTTTACGCTTGACAAAGACGAACTCTCATTTTGCTGGATTGTTGACTTCCCGATGTATGAATACAACGAAGAAGCCAAAAAGATCGACTTTTCACACAACCCGTTCTCCATGCCGCAGGGAGAGATGGATGCGCTCGAAACAAAGCTTCCGCTCGATATTCTCGCCTATCAGTACGATATCGTCTGTAATGGTATCGAACTTTCAAGCGGAGCCATCCGTAACCACCGACCCGATATCATGTATAAGGCATTCGGTATTGCCGGATACACCAAAGATGAGGTGGACGAGCGGTTTGGTCACATGATCGAAGCCTTCAAACTTGGCGCTCCACCCCACGGAGGCATAGCTCCCGGCCTTGACCGTCTTGTGATGATTTTGCGGGATGAGCAGAACATTCGTGAAGTTATTGCCTTCCCCATGAACCAGCAGGCCCAGGATCTCATGATGTCCTCACCTTCGGAAGTAACCCCCGCACAGCTTCGTGAACTGCATCTGAAAGTTGATTTACCCAAAAAACCGGAAGAGAAGAAATAAATACAACAACAAGAGTCTGGCAGTGTCAGACTCTTGTTGTTATGGTTCTTTCTTCAGGACAGCAACAGTAAAACGGCTGACACAGGTCAGTTTACCCTCTTCATTTCTCACCTTGATATCCCATACCTGAGAGCTTTTTCCAAGGTGCAGGGGAGTGGCGGTTGCATAGACAAATCCTCTCCTTACCGGGCGGATATGGTTGGCATTTATCTCCTGTCCCACAATGTAGAAGAAGTCGCGGTCAACGCAGTAGGATGCGGCAATACTTCCCACAGTTTCAGCAAGAGCCAGTGATGCGCCTCCGTGCAGAATACCGATGCGCTGAATGGTACGGTGATCGACAGGCATTTTTGCCGTCATGAAATCTACTCCGATCTCGGTCATTTCAATACCGAGATGGCGGGCCATCTGGCCATCAATGATTTGCGTGCTGTTGATTTCCTCAACACTGACAGGGGTAACGAAAATAGAGGAGAGAGTCATGAGAGAGAATGAGCCAACAGAAAAGAATTATATCCCGAAATGAGCGGGTGACGAGATTCGAACTCGCGACATTTTGCTTGGGAAGCAAACACTCTACCAACTGAGTTACACCCGCTTTTTTTTGTGGTGAGAGAGGGAGTTGAACCCTCGACCTCAGGGTTATGAATCCTGTGCTCTAACCAACTGAGCTACCTCACCATTTTCCGGGCTGAAAATATACCATAGCAGAGAGGAATAAACAAGCTGTGCGAACGTTTTATTTGTTCTTTTTTAGCGTGTTAAGACCATGAAGCCCTCTGGCTGAAAATCGCTTCCGCAACAGGAATATCTTCCGGTGTTGTGATTTTTATATTGTGATAGCCTGTTTCAAAAATTTTGATGGGCTGTTCAGGAAAAAAACGTTCCACCAGTGCGGCGTCATCCGTTGCATACCAGCGTTCCAGTTCTGCCTGTTCATGAGCCTGGATGAGAAGCTCGCAGCGAAATCCCTGTGGAGTCTGAACCTGAAGCAGCCTGCTTCGATCCGGTGTTTCCCCGAAAAAGTCAGGATTAGACCCGATATACTTGATGGTGTCTTTTGGTCTTGTTGCAGGAACACAAGCTCCGAACTGGAGCGATAGACGCGATATTTCATCGATCTCTTCTGGCTTTATGAATGGGCGGGCTCCGTCATGAACAAGAATGGTGTCCGGTTCATTTCCCGTCAGGCGAATTTCATGCTCAATTGCCTTGATGCAGTTCTTCACCGAATCCTGACGCTCTTTGCCACCCTCAAGAACAGCGGTTACCTTACTGAAGCCCGCGGATGCAGCCATACCCTTCAGTGTGGCAATGTTTTCCTCTTTTGTGGCAATGTAGATGGCGCTGACTGAAGAGGCTGCCTGAAATGCCTTTATGGTATGATGAATAACAGGAAACCCGGCAATTTCAAGCAGCTGTTTACACTGTCCATCCATGAGCTGCATTCGCTTTCCGATACCGCTTGCGGCAATAATGGCAATGGCCTTCATAGTGAGAGAGATCAGTCCCTTCAGGGGGTTTTAATGAATAAACATGGCATCTCCATAAGCCAGGAAACGGTAATCCTCTTTCAGTGCTGATTTATAAGCTTCCATAAGCAGTCGGTGTTCGGCAAATGCACTGACGGCCATGAGCAGCGTTGTTTCAGGAAGCTGAAAATTGGTGACAAGAGCATCGGTAACCTTGAACTGGTATGGGGGATAGATAAACTTGTCCGTCCAGCCTCTTCCGAATTTTATTTTTCCGTCAACGGTAGCATTGGCCTCAAGAACCCGGCACGTCGTTGTTCCGACAGCGATAATCCGTCCGGTTTTATTAACCTTGGTATCATTGATTTCCATTGCTGTCTGATAGGGAATATTAAAATATTCCGAATCCATTTTATGTTTGGAAACGTCTTCCACTTCAATGGCATTGAAGGTGCTCAAGCTTGGATGAAGGGTTATCGGCAGAATTTTTACCCCGATTTTCTGGATTTTCTGGAGGAGTGGCATGGTGAAATGCAATCCTGCCATGGGGGCTACCACTGCCCCGGTCTGGCTGGCATAGACGGTCTGGTAGTTTTCCTTGTCCGAGGCAATGGGCTGGCGGGTGAAATAGGGCGGAAGAGGAATCGTGCCGATTCTTTCAACAAGACTGAAAACATCTATGTCAGGATTAAGAAATCTTATCGTTCTCCCGCGGGATGTGGTATTGTCAACCACCTCGGCAACGACATCTTCATCAAAATAAATTTTGTTTCCAACCCTTACTTTTCTTGCCGGATCTACCAGTACATCCCACAATCCAGCTTCTTTATTGAGAACTCTAAGCAGGAATACCTCAATTTTCGCGTCCGTCTTCTCCTTCTGTCCGAATATTTTGGCAGGAAAAACCCGACTGTTGTTTAAGACAAGCAGATCACCCTTTTTAAAATAGGATGCGATATCTTCAAAAACCTTATGCTCGATATCCTTTTTCCGCCGGTTCAATACCATCATTTTGCACTTATCCCTGGGCGTAGATGGCTCTTCGGCTATTTTACTTTTAGGCAGTGTATATCGAAAATTTGAAAGGCGCATAAAAACAGATCCAATAGGTCAAAAAAATATAAGATGTTCAAACCGAAGCGGAGTGGTACGCAACTCCCTTTTTCAGGGTGAGATGTTTTCCAGCAATACATGCCGGCGCCTCATCTCCCTCTGCCTGAAGCAACGTGATTATAATATCATGCTCTGCAATGGTGATAGCGTAACGGTTTTTCCTGAAACAGATGCTCAGGCTGAGATTTTTCCAGTGATTCGGCCTGTTGGGATGCACATTGAGCTTCTCATTGTAGAAGGAAATACCTGCAAAATAACGGATAACCGTATCAAGTGTTCCAGCCATGACACCGCAATGTATTCCTTCCTGGGTAGTTCCACCCTGTGTGTCCTGAATGTCACTTTTAAGTGCCTCTGAAAACCATTTCCATGCCATTTCATGACCATCATGCAGGTAACTTGAAATGATACTGTGAACCACTTTGCTCAACGTTGAACCGTGGCTGGTTCTTGGTTCGTAGAACGCGTAATTGTTTCTGACAAGAGTCAGGTCATCTGGAACTTTATACCCGATTTTTCCAAGCAGTTCAGCAACTTCACCTGGTGAGATCGTATAGAATGTCATCAGAACATCAGGTTGTTTGGCAACCTTGTAATTATCTGGAGTATCTCCCTCGGCTTTCAGGATCCTGTCCATGCGGTGGATATTGCCATATCTTGAGCGATAGTGAGTCCAGTCAAGCTCTTTGAGACTCTTGTAGCCATCGAACTGTTCAAGGACGCCATTGCTGTCAACAAGAATATTCATGTTGCTGCTGATATCCCTCCACTGCTTGAGTTCATCAAAACCGAGATGGATTTTCGAAATAAGGTGTCTGAGTATGGCCGGATCAATTTTCTCACCGACCTCAGCCGCTTTGTCAAAAAGCCAGACAGCCATAATATTGGTGTAGGCATTGTCTTTCAGTCCCTCCTTGCCACTTCCAGGCAAGGACTCATGAAATTCATCCGGTCCCATTACTCCCTCTATGTGGTACTTGCTGGTATCAGGCGAATAGGTGGCAATCGATGCCCAGAATCTTGCAATTTCAAACATCAGTTCTGCGCCGTACTCATTCAGAAATTCCGTGTCATCAGTGTCGTAAATATAGCGCCAGACATTGTAAAATACTGCTATCGAAACATGTCGCTGCAGACTGCTGAGGTCAGGTCCCCATGCACCGCTTTTTGGATTGAAATGGAGGATCTGCGTATCCTCGCGTCCATCATCCGCCGTCTGCCAGGGGAACATGGCTCCCTTGTAACCTTTTTCACGCGCATACTCCCTTGCGGCATCAAGCCTGTTATAGCGGTACATCAGCAGCGCTTTTGAAATATCAGGGAAGTGGCGGTTGAAAAACGGCAGTATAAAGATTTCATCCCAGAAAATATGACCACGGTAAGCCTCCCCGTTTAGACCGCGGGCCGGCATTCCGACATCAATAGTTGGATTGTGTGGTGAAGCTGTGCACATCATGTGATAGGTGTGCAGTCTAAGCAATTTCTGGCTGAAGCGATCACCCTGTATGATAATATCCGCCTTTTCCCAGATTTTTTCCCAAGCTTTGGCATGGGCCTCAAACAGTGAGTCGAAAGAGTCCTTGCTTTCAAGAGAAAGACGAGCAGCTTTAACTGGACTGGCGTATTTCTCATCCAGTGTCGTATGAATGGAGGCCAGTTTTTCTATGGTGCAGCCTTTGTTTGGATTGAGATGCAGTTTAAATGACTCTCCGATATATCGTGTATCACTTAATGTGGTTCGCTCGATGTTCAAAGGTTTTCCATGGCTCAGCACCCTGGTTTTGGCCGCGGTCACAATGCCGTAATGTGAAACATTGGTTTTGACATGAAGCAGCATGATATCTTTTTCACGGCTGCTTTCGATGTGTTCAAGATGGTCATTTGTCAGGCCGTTGTATCGCGCGACATTCTTGTTTTTCACTCGTCCGTCTATTGCTGAGCGGAACTCGACTTCAGCACTGTAATTGATCGGCTTCAGGGTGAGTGTCAGCGCACAGCGGTGAGGATCATCCATGCTTGCAAATCTGCGGGTGCGGATATTTGTTATTCTTCCCAAGTTGTCCTGGATGACAATATCACGCTCCATCAGACCGTTGCGCAGATTCAGGTTCTGATTGTAGCTGAGTATTTTCTGCGCAAACGGATCAATAAACTCACCACCACCTATTCTGAACTCAATAGGGAGCCAGTTCGGTGTATTGACAAAGTCATTATTGAAAATCGTCTGTCCGTGAACTTCAGAAGGAACTCTATTAAAAATACCGGCAATATAAGTGCCGGGATAGTGGTAATGAGAAATGGAAGAACCTTCATAAGCGCCTCGTACTCCCAGGTATCCGTTTCCAGTTGATGTAAGAGTTTCGCGGAGCTTCTCATCCTTGGCCGAAGAATCGGTATAGGTCAGATTCCAGCCCTCGAATTCAAGACCTTCACTGAACCAGCGCTCGATATCAGCAATAGTGATTTCCGCAAGATCCCGGACCACAATATCGGCACCTTCTACCCTCAGCTTCGATCCTTCGATGTCACGGGCAATACCAAGCACCATCCCGAAATTACCGCGGGATCCTGCCTGAACACCAGAAATGGCATCCTCGACAACAACGCATTCATGAGGTTCAAGACCAAGATTTTTGGCTGCCCTGACAAAAATATCCGGGTTTGGCTTGCCCTTCAAACCGAGCTCAATGGAAACCTCTCCATCAACACGGGTTTCAAAAAGATGTTCAAGCTTGGCAAGCTGCAGAATAAGCTGGCAATTGCGGCTTGATGAGGCGATTCCGATTCTTATACCTTTCTTGATGAGCTCATTGATGAGTTCAACAGAGGATGCATAAACCTCAGGACCTTCCTTGATGAGAATTTCAGAAAAAAGGTTGTTTTTACGGTTGCCAAGACCGCAGACCGTCTCTTTTTCAGGAATGTCATCAAGTTCTCCGTAGGGAAGCTCGATATCCCGCGACAAGAGAAAGCTTTTTACACCCTCCATACGAGGCTTGCCATCGACATATCGGTGATAATCATGAGCAGGATCAAAGGGGACGTATGGTTCATCGTTTATTTCTGCATAATTTTTCAAGAAATAATTAAACATCGATTCCCAGGCAAGGCTATGTACTTTTGCAGTGCCTGTTATGACACCGTCAAGATCAAATATTGCCCCTTTAAAGTTGTTGCTCATACTGGTTTATTAATAATTAACATGAAGCAGATTTTTTTCATAGAGAGAGAAGGCCAAGAATGGTCAGCAGGATATCAGGATAGGGTACGGTAAAGCTGTTCGGGCAGATCTCCTCGACCTGCTTTTTTAACAACTCATCCCTCGTGACAAACACTGCCCAGACATCATCAAACATCTCAACGGCCTTTTTCAGCATCGGAATGTCTGAATGCGTATCACCACACACAAGAGTCGCACTCTTGGAGGAGTTTAATTCAAGCTTTTTGCAGATAAAGGAAAGCCCGTCACCTTTATCAAAATCCTTTATAGGCGCTTCGCCGGCAACCCCTTCAATGGTTAAAATAATTTCAATATCAAGACCGGTATCTTCAATTCTGAAATTATTGCCGCTCGGGTCAATCTCACGGACAATGCTTTTCACCTTTTCAAGAAACGCCGCGGATTCGGCCTCTTTGATGGAGTGGCTGATATCCTGGCGGGCGACAGTGGTCTGGCCGAATTTAATCTGTAATGCTGAACCTATAAAGTTGAACTTCTCGAAATGCGGATCCTGGAGGAGCACCAGCATACGGTCGTTTAAAAGACGTATAAGTTTCTGCTTTTTCTCATCGATTGGAAAACTGTTGAATTCACCGTTGAGATCAATGAACTCTCTTCCCTTGGAACCCGCGTAGACAAATGTGTTGCTCGGATTGATGGAGACATTCAGGATACCGAAGTCTCTGAGTGGGGCAGAGGTGATAATAATAGGGTACTTGCAGCAGTTCTTTGCAAACCGGGTCAGAAATACTGAGTTATAGATAGGTTGTACTGAAGAACGGTATCGACCGCAGTAGTTATTCGTCGTGCCGTCACGATCAGTGATAAAGGCATTAAACCGCTTCCCCCTGAGAGCATTAACCCCGTTGTTGACATAGACCCGAAAGTCAGGAATAAACTTTGCAAGGTAATCGATAAATTTATCCTCTCCATACTCAAGATAGTATATGTCCTTCTGGAGTTCCCTGATTTCGTAGGTAAGATCAACCTCTATCTGCTTCATGCCGTCAAGACGTAGAAGTCTTTGCCCGGTATCATCGTCAATATAGATGGTTTCCAGTGAGTAAAGTGCATTTTTAAGCGACTCAACACACGTCTGTCCTACAACTCTCTGCTTGATGATGTTTCTGACGACAGGTTCCCGAAGTTCACGTGTTTCTGCCTTCAGGTGGTAGAGCTCTTTAAGGGTACGGATATCCTGTAACGTGATAGAAGTGGTGCATGTGCTTAACTGACGTTCTTTAAGAATACTCTCGTGCATGGGGTGCTGTAAAGAAGTGAAGATGGAGTAATATGTTTCTCAATTTAAGCAAAATCTTTACAAAAACTGTACAAAAAGTTAACAAATAACAGAAGGATTAAAATAATAGTTGCACTCCACTCGATTCTTCTGTTTATATGTCGCCTATATGTTTCTGTGCGCTAAAAAAATAGTAATCAGGCAGGAAATCGCTCCTCAAGAAATGCTATGATTTGCCCTTGAATGGTCACTTCCGGCAAAAGTGCATCGATGCAGACAAAGCGTTCTTTGTTGCGGCTGATCATCTCAAGGTACCCTCGGCGTACATGTTGGTAGAATTCCAATCCTGAACGCTCCATACGATCAAGGAGCTCATGCTCAAATTTTCTGTGTAAAGCCTCTTCCGGTTCTATATCCAGATAAAAAGTGATATCCGGAACGGTGCCGCAGGTCGAAATGTCAATGATTGACTGCAGCAGCGAAAGGTCGATTCCACGGCCATAACCTTGGTAGGCGGTCGTAGAATCAAAAAAACGGTCGAGGATGACCGTTTTGCCAACAGCAAGCGCTGGCCTGATAACCTGTTGCACGAGTTCAACTCTGCTTGCCGAAAAAAGAAGCAGTTCACCGATAGGGCTGATCTCATGCCGGCTTTCAAGAAGGATAGTGCGGATTTTTTCAGCAACCTCGGTACCGCCGGGTTCCCTTAAGGTCAGAACCTCTCTGTTCTTGCTGTTCAGATAGGATACTAATTTATTAATCTGGGTGCTCTTGCCCGCTCCATCGATTCCTTCAAAAGTGATAAGCATTTACCCTGAGATAGTTTGAAAGGCTTCCTGAAGAAGCTGACTTCCGATGGAAATTTCTGAAGATAGAACTTATAATTGATCCGTGCAATCCAAGAGACAGAGACTCAAACAAACTGTTGATGGCGGTCGATGAAAGAAAGCGAGCGGAAGCCCTGAGTGGACTGGCCATGGTTAATTATTCTTGAACATCCCAGGTAGAACGCTTTTTTTGTGTAAGTTATGGCAGGCATATTAACTTTAACGTTGAGTGAAATAGCTTTGGTTACAATTGCAATGCCATCTTGAACACCGAATTTTAACTAATGGGAGTAAAAAATGTCTATTCAAGACTATGTGGTTCAACAATCCAGTGTGGGTATTGACCAGATCACTGATTTCAGTTTACAACTATGGGATAGTGGTGATTTTGTTATGCTTGAAGGTCCTGTGAGTGTAAGCATAATAGAATTTCATCGTATGACACAGGCTGAACCATTTACTTATGAGTTTACACAAAATATTGACATTGCTTTGGGACAAACCCAGAAGTTTTCATTGGAAGAGTTCAGTATTAACCATCCGGGAGACTGGAATATGGAGATTGTCTTTCATTTTCCTGTTATCGTTGGTAACGGAAACAACATCTTTCATGCTGGCTCAGGGAATGTATTCATTTATGGGGGCGCTGCAGTTGATACTGTTGTTTTTAATGGTATTGAACATAACTACACCATTACTTTAGCAGGAACAGGATTTTCAATACATGATAATGCCGGTATAGATGGTACTGTTACTGAAAGCTATGTTGAAAAACTTCAGTTCTCCGATCACACACTTACCATTGCTGCATCCCCAAGTGAAACACTCTTGGAGTCATACAGAATTTACAAGGCAGCATTTGATCGTTCACCTGATTATGGCGGTTTAGGGTACTGGTATAAAGTTATGGAACATGGAGCATCTTTAACCGATATAGCCGGAGGTTTTATAGGGAGCAATGAGTTTAAAGCGATGTACGGTGATAACCCGAGTGACTCTACCTTTGTCAATTTACTCTATCATCACGTACTCGGCAGGGATCTTGATCAGGGCGGCTACGATTTCTGGATAAATGACTTGAAAGTAGAGACTCGTGCACAGGTGCTCGCTCATTTCTCGGAATCAGCAGAGAATATTGCAAATGTCGCAGGAGTTGTATCGCATGGCATTATCTATGAGGCCTATGTAGGATGATGACAGAAAATCAGTAACAATACTACGAGCCCCGGCACTCCACCGGGGTTTTTCATTTATCCTGATTTACATTGATGAGGAGTCTCAGTGCAACTGCCCCGTAGGACGAATCAGAATGTCGTTGACATCGACATGAGGCGGTTGGCTGACGGCGAACATGACCGCCCGGGCAATATCGTCAGGCTGTAACTCTTTGGCAGAGTCAGGTTTCTGCAGGTTATCCCAGAAGGGTGTATCAACGATTCCTGGCTCAACCAGGGTGACACGGATTCCAGTTCCAGCCATCTCATTGCGGATAGCCTGTGCCATACCGGTGACAGCCCACTTGGTTGCCGAGTAGAGGTTTCGCAGAGAGGTGACACGACCAACCACAGATCCTGTAATAAGAAGATGACCACTGTTTTTCACCAGTTCCGGCAGTGTCAGCCGGGCAGTAGCGGCCGCCCCGAAAACATTGACCATAACCATCTTCTGCCACTCCTCAGGTTTATCCTCACCGCCGTAAAATGTTGAACCTTTGGAAAAACCGGCATTGGCAAAAACAACATCAATTCTGCCGAAATGTTGTATTGTTTGCTCTACCATCTCCTTTTGCGATTGCCAGTTCGCCACATCGCAGGTGACGGCAAGTGTCCTCTCGCTGCCAAGTTCACTCTGCAGGCGTTCAAGTTTATTCGTTGAACGAGCTGCAAGCACAACCCTGAATCCCGCTTCTATGGCCCGTCTTGCTGTTGCTTCACCGATACCAGTCGATGCACCGGTAATGAGAAATACTTTACTCTCTGTCATTTTCCGGTACTATTTGTTAGGGTTGTTCAGTATGCTGTGCTTGCGCCCGTAGAAAAAATAGATGACAAACCCGATAAGGAGCCAGACAAAAAGCCTTATCCAGTTTTCAGGCGGCAGAGAGAGCATCAGGATAAGACAGGTAAAAATACCGGCAAAAGGAACAAATGGCACAAAAGGAGCCCTGAAGGGGCGTTCAGCTTCCGGATGTTTCTTTCTCATGATGAGCACTGCGCTACAGACGATGACAAAGGCGAAAAGTGTTCCGATATTAACCAGTTCAGCCAGCAGTCTTAAGGGAAGCAGTGCGCCAAGCAGAGCAACAAAAAGCCCTGTCAGTATGGTTGATTTCCATGGTGTTCTGAATTTTTCATGAATTGCACCGAAAAAGGATTTCGGCAGCAGGCCGTCCCTTGCCATGGCAAGAAAAATCCTCGGCTGACTCAGCATCATGACAAGCAATACCGAAGTGATACCCGTTATTGCGCCAAGCGAAATGACAAACTGGGCCCAGCCGATACCGACCTGCTTGAAAGCATTTGAAACAGGGGCGTCAATATTGATCTTGTCATAAGGTACCATGCCCGTTATAACCAGCGCAACAGCAATATAGAGCAGGGTGCAGACAACAAGGGAGCTGATCAGGGCAATCGGTATGTCTCTCTGAGGGTTTTTTGCTTCCTCGGCGTGGGTTGAAATAGAGTCAAAGCCGATATAGGCGAAAAAAATCATAGCGGCTCCTGCCAGTACCCCTACAGGGGTGCCGCCGGGACTTGCTTCACCGAGGACGGTATGGCCGAAGATGCTCAGTCCTGAATAGCCGAAAGGAGCAAAAGGGTGCCAGTTTGCAGGATTCACATACATTGCACCGAGAACGATGACAAGTAGAACAATGGCGACTTTGACAATGACCATCCCTGCGTTGAATCCTGCACTCTCCTTGATTCCCTTCACCAGAATAGCGGTGACAGCAAACGTAATCAGTACGGCAGGTAGATCTAACCAGGAACCGGTCATGCTCATGATGCCCGTGTTTGGATCAAAGTCGAGCGGTGCATTGGCAAAGAGTTTTGGTACCTCAAGCCCGAATATTCCTATGAAATCCTGAAAGTAGTGCGACCATCCGTGAGCGACTGTTGCCGAAGCTACACCATATTCAAGAATCAGATCCCATCCGATAATCCAGGCAAACAGCTCCCCGAGGGTGGCGTAGGCGTATGTATAGGCCGACCCTGCTATCGGCACCATTGAAGCAAACTCCGCATAGCAGAGCGCTGCAAAAATACAGGCCAGACCGGCAAGGGCAAACGAAAGACTTATTGCAGGTCCCGCCTTGTCATGAGCGGCAACCCCTATAAGCACAAAAATTCCTGTTCCGATAATGGCTCCTACACCGAGACTTGTCAGAGCAACAGGACCAAGAACCCTGTTCAATCGGTGTTCGCTTTTAATCTCCTCAAGCAGAAGCGCCAGCGGTTTTTTTCTGAAACTGTTTTTCAAGGCTATGTTGGGATTGATTTTAAAAACAAAGGGCACCGGTCTGGCACCCTTTTGGAAGAATTATGAGTTTCGACGGTTCATGACGGTGAGAAAGTAGAGTAACTGTGTAATAGCCTGTGCCGCAGCAGCAACATAAGTAAGCGCGGCAGCATCCAGTACGGCATTGACTCCTTTCATTTCAGCACTCGACACAATTCCCTGTGAAACAAGAAGCTCTTTTGCGCGGCGGCTTGCATCGAACTCTACAGGCAGAGTCACAAGAGCAAAAAGTGCCGTTGCACCAAAGAGCAGGATTCCTGCCCAGGCAAGGGTAGTTCCAAGTGTTCCGGCAAGGAACATACCAGCCATGAAAATAATTGGACCAAGATTGCTGCCGATTGAGACCGCGGGGACCATGATTGATCGCAGTTGCAGCGGTAAATAGCCCGACTTGTCCTGCAAGGCATGACCTGCTTCGTGAGCGGCTACACCCACGGAGGCGATGCTTGGAAGGTTGAACACCTCTTCACTGAGACGTAACGCTTTGCTTCGGGGATCATAGTGGTCGGAAAGCATCCCCTGGGCGGTTTCAATAGTCACATTCCCGAGGCCTCCTCTCTGAAGAATACGCCTTGCAGCATCTGCACCAGTAATCCCTGTCTGGGTGCGTACCTGTGAATATTTTTTAAAAGCAGATTTCACTTTGAACTGGGCCCATAAACCAAGCACCATCGGTGGCATGGCAAAAACAAAATACATTGGATCGAAATACATATCAGTAAAGATTATCGTTTGCGTAAGTATAGTCAACATCAGCCATCAAGGGAAAATAACTCTTAACAAGCTCCCTCCATAAAAGATACAACAGCGCTCTGATTTTAATAAATCCAGAAGTCACTTTTTAAGTAAAAAAACTGAATAAATAATAGCGTAATATTTGGAGATCAAAACTTTATTTACTTTATTATTACGTTTATGAGCGTATTGTAACGTAAAATAACACTGTAAAGAAAGGATGGTCTTATGAAACCGGTTAAATCAACACTCCTTGCTTTATCAGCATTGCTGCTGATAAACTTTCCTGTATTTGCCAGCGAAGCTGACGACATTGCCAATATCACAGAGGGCGGATTTAACGGCACAGCCACGATAGATCAGAGTGTGTCACATGGAAATCCGAATCTGGCCCAAGTCAGTCAGCGCTCAGGCTCCTCGAATGAAGAGGTGCACATAACGCAATCTGGTAACGGCAATCACACCGCAACGGTCATGATGACCGGCGATAACGATGTCGAGAATGTGTCGCAGCTTGGCTCTATGGATTCGGCATTGATCATGCTGACTGGCTCGAGCCACAACAGTTCGACGATCTCTCAGGATGCAACGACTGATTCGAGTGGGGCCAATATCCATGAGAACGGTATCTCCAACACAGCCACGATCACTCAGAGCGGACAGAATCAGCAGGCACTTGTCAACCAGACAGGGAGCATGAACAACGCCACGATCACTCAGGAGTACGGCGGCAGTAACAACAACGCTTCTATTTTGCAGACCGGCAGCTCAAACATCGCAGCAATTGATCAGCCTGGCATCTCAAACAACGCTCTCATTTCGCAGAATGGCCTCTCCAACACCGCTGAAATTGTACAGAATGGTAACTCAAACTCCGCAACGGTTGACCAGGCAGGAACTCTGAAGCTCGCCCAACTGACGCAGACAGGCAACGGTAACTCAGTCACGATTACGCAGCATTAACGTTATCTCTTTTCTTTTTCATAACACCTAAAAAAAGAGCGCTCTTATGAAATCAATGAAATCAACACATCTCGTCCTATCAGCATTTCTGCTGATAACATCCCCGGTTTTAGCTGACCCGCTTGGGGATACGGTCACTATCACGCAGGCAGGATCTAATGGTACCATCACGACAGACAAAACGGAAACGGCTGAGTATCCGGATACGATTACCGTCAACCAGGAGGGATCATCGTCCTGGGAGACGGCGGAAATAAAGCTGGCAGGTAACGGCAATCACACCGCAACAGTCAATCAGAGTGGAGATCATGATAACGCAAAAGTGTCGCAGTTTGGCGAGGGTGATACTGCAGAGATCAATCAATCTGGTGGGAGCGGCAACAGCACCACCATCACTCAGGGAGAGTTATCTGTTGGTGAAACTGCGACAATGACTCAGGTGGGCGGCGGTAATACTGGTGGCATCACTCAGAACGGTGTAAGTGATATTGCAACCATCAGTCAGGCAGGAAGTGATAACGGTGCCGCCATTATCCAGGGAGAGTTATCTGTTGGAGAAACCGCAACTTTCACTCAGGCCGGTGGCGGCAATAGGGGTGAAATCTCTCAGTACGGGCTGGGTGACAACGCAACCATCAGTCAGTCAGCTGAGGGTAACAAAGCAACGATCACCCAGGAATTGGGCGGCGATAACAACAAAGCCACGATTATTCAAAATACCGGTGGTAGCGGCAACACTGCTTCAATTGATCAGTATGGCAGCAATCAGACAGCTACCATCGATCAGCGCGGTAGCTCCAATGCTGCAACGGTCGACCAGTCGGGTATGTTGCAGCAGGCCCGTATCATACAGATAGGAAACAGTAATTATGCCATGATTACTCAGCATTAATGTCGCTGTTAATTTTAAAAAGAGAGCCGTGCTTCGAAAGTCGCGCGGCTCTTGAAGGTAACTTCAAGATATGGGAGACGCAGATGAATAAGCTGTCAGTAGCCTTGGTGAGCTTTGGTTGTGTGATCGGAGCTTGTGGTGCAGTATCTCAAGGCGATGAGGGAAATCAAATGAACGCAAAAAATGGAGGGAGTGAAATGACAGGGAAAAATTATCAGGACGAAGTGTTGTCCAACCCTGAAAAAAGCGGAGCCGCTCGGGCGGAGGCAGTTCACAAAGGAGGGAATACCGCAATAATCAATCAGAACGGATACCGAAATGTATCAAATGTGGTGCAGACGGGCGACGACAATGTGGCTGAGCAGAGTCAAACAGGTGAATACAATGATCTGCGGGTAGAGCAGACGGGCCGTCATAATCGTTCTCATGAAAATCAGAGCGGTGATCATAATCGAAAAGTAAAAATACAGAACGGCACAGAAACGATCGTTGAGCAAGTAAAACCTCACAATTAACCATCAGAGAGTCAGCAATGGTATTTTTCAGCAGGTTGAAGGGGAGAGTGGTGCTTAGAGCAGGCGCTCTGGCTCTTTTGGCAAGCCATTCATCAAAAGCAGAAGCGAGCAGTTTTATTTTTCAAGGACAGAATGCCGGATTGTTTTCGAGTGCAAATCCTTCAGACACTTCCGTGCTGATGAACAGCGTCTCCAAACCGGTGGTGACTTCGTCGATCAGTTCAGCGACACTGATTGAGCAATCCATTGTCAGTCAAATCAGCTTGAAAATTTACAATGAGATTTTTAAAGGGTCAGCTGTTTCAGGCTCCTACGATCTTGGTGGCGGCAACTCAATCAGCTATAAACGGAGCAGTGGCTACATCACGGTTAATCTTACCAATCCCGGCAATGGTACCACGACGTTGACCGTCCTCGATCAATAATCAAAATACAAGGTGTGGTCATGAAAATAAAAAGTGTTCTCATGTTGCTTATCAGTATCGCCGCTCTCTGCAGTTGCTCGACGCGTTCGTTCTATAAGAATGCGGCTGTGTCGAAAGCGCATGTCACTGATCATACGCGGGCAAGTGAAATTCTTATGGGGCTTCCTCCACCATTGGAGGCGATTCCTGTGGTTGTGTACGACTTTCAGGATCAGACCGGGCAATTCAAGAATAACGAGAAATACACGGAGTATTCAAGCGCAGTGACAAGAGGGGGTTACTCGATTCTGGTCAAATCGCTTCTCGATACGGGAAATGGCGATTGGTTCACGGTGGCAGAACGCGGTGCGTTGAAGAATCTCCTGCAGGAACGCCAGATCGTGAAGGTCACACGCGGAGAATATTTGGGAGTTAACAATCAGAAGTTGCCCGCATTGCCGCCCATGTTCTATGGCGGCACAATGATCGAAGGCGGCATTATTTCCTACGACTCGAATGTGCAGACGGGTGGCCTGGGCGCTGTCTATCTGGGCATCGGCGGCAGTGTACAGTATCGCCGCGACCTTGTAACGGTCTACCTCCGAGCAGTCAGTGTCGAAACCGGAAAAGTTCTGTTGGCGGTCAACAGTTCCAAGACGATCTACTCAGTGGCTGTTGACGGGAATTTTCTGAAGTACCTGACGCCTACCAACCTCTTTCAATCAGAGGCAGGATTCACCTTGAACGAGCCGGTGCAGTTGGCAGTTCGGCAAGCGATTGAGACCGGAGTCTATTCGCTGGTGATGGAAGGATCGCTGAAGCACCTCTGGCAATTCAAAGACAAGGTTGCCGGAGACAAAGCGGTAGCGGAGTATCTGGTTCGGCGTGATGGTCATGGCAAGGGTGAAAATTTGCCGGATTCTGAAAATCAGACGAACCAAAAAAAGAACAAAAAAGGGAAGAAAACGGAATGATGGCAGGAGTGGGTTGCATGTCGTATATTCCGTTCACTCTTCCCATCGATGGTTTATCTTTCTCATCAACAAGTTGCTCATGGTTATCGCATCCTCATTATTGTCTTCGGTTGCTTTCGGCGACAGGTATGGCGGTGGAATTGTCTTTTTCCTCGATAGCACTGGCTTGCATGGGCTTGTTGCGGCAATAGAGGATATCAGTGTCCGATATACAGATCCTTGGGATAAAGCACACTATGCCGGCGTCTACCGTTGGAGCACCGGCCAGAATTTGAGGACCAATACCCCTGATTATGCCTGGCAGGAACTTTCCGATACAAGCACGGATCGAGGTCAAGGGGCAGAGAATACCGCAAAGATATTGGCAAAATATCCAGCCTCCTGTTACCCCTCAACTGCTGCCGCTGTTGCTGCAGCTTATCGAGGTGGCGGCTACAGCGACTGGTTTTTACCGAGCAGGGATGAATTACAGCAGCTCTACCTTGAAAAGAGGGCCGTTGGAGGTTTTGCTGCCAGCGGCTACTGGAGTTCATCTGAAAATAGCGCAGGAAACGCTTGGTTCCAGAACTTCAACAATGGCCTGCAGTTCAACAGCTTCGGTAAAGGCAACTTCAAGCATGTCCGTCCCGTCCGATCTTTTTAATCGGCACTCCCCCCTCAGCACGTTCTTCAGTCCGTAGCCAAACCATTTAATTGTCGCTAACGATAATTGTAGACTTCCGAATTAAAACTCTGAACAAGCTTTCAGTGATTGATCTGACCCCTCGTTAGCAGCTTGGCGACTTCCAGAACCGGCTTGATCGCACTATACTTGATAACCATCGAAGTCGCTTCCAACGCTACCAAATAACCGAGCAAGGTCAAACCTGACTTCATACATAACAATCGTTAAGAACCCCGGAAAGCCAATAAAATCAAGGGATATTTTTGGTTTTGCCTTTGTAGTGCCTAATGAAATATATTATTTGATTTTTCGTTTTTATTTTGTATTTTTCTGGTAAAGTATTTCTCATTTTATCAGAATGCTCCATGTTCGTG
>Ga0118677_10001034_pt1 | contig 59962 bp, 61 predicted proteins | sample AliMusrvi5mmetaG_FD_86154 | JGI IMG/M metagenome (GOLD analysis project Ga0118677, IMG submission 86154)
ATTGAGCTTAAGAAGAAACTTCTGGCAATCGTCCCAGCGGACCTGCTCCACCGGGTTCTTAGGCCCCTTGAACTCACTCGGGTTGTCACCCATGACGGCTTTCCACTGCTCCTGCGTCACCGGATACTTGCCCAGGTAAAACGGCTTGGTGATCCGAACCTTGTGCTGCGGCTTCTCCCGGTCAGCGTCTCTGTCCGACTCTGACGAGCCCATCAGAAACTCGCCCGCTGGGATGAGCGTCATCTTCAGTTTCACGTCGCCGCCGAGATCGACGGCGATTTCCTTCGGTGGGCCTTTCGTCTTGTCGCTGGCACCGGCTTCCTGGGCCGACAGAGGAGACGGCACTGCGAGGCACAGATATACCAAGCACAGCAATCGTTTCATAATGCACTTTCTCTGACTCGGCCAACGGAACGCCCAGTTCGTCGCCGCAGGCGACCGCGCAGCGGCTCTGCGAACGGGCGTTGCTGGCCATCCTATTGTCCGTCCATCAAAATACGTCCCTGGTAGATGACCTTAAACCCTCGTGCAAAACTCAAACCGGGAAGGCTCATCATCGCCAGTGCAATCTGCTTCACACGCTCGTCCGAGAATCTGCCATGGTGTCGGAACTCGATCCGTCCGGGAGACATTATACCCGCAAGAGCGTTCCCCTTGGAGTCGTCTTTATAGCTGAGCCCGCACACCCCTGCATCTCCATGTTCGGTCGTTCGTGGAAAGAACGCCACGGCCTGATCGTGGGCCAAGCACTTCACGGTGTAGCCACCGGATTCCAGTTCCGCTCTTACTGACTCAAGGCCGTAAACTTGCGTGGTATTTGCTCGGCCAGCGATACTCTGGCTGCCGAACTGTCGCATTGAACGGTCTACGGCTAGCCTCTGGCTCCATCGGTTACGAAAGCAACCTTCGGGCACGACCCACATCCCCCATCTTAACGCCGTACCATCACTGGATCAACAGCGAAGCGGTACGGTTCGCCAGGATGCTTTGTGCGGTCCAATTATCCCCGATCTCGGCGCGCACCGCTAGTGCCGTACACGCTTACTGATACTGGTTTTTTCCCCGACCGATGGTCTCAGGGGCCACTTGGCCGCTGGGCCGATCCCCGACAGTCCGGTGCCGCCGTACCAGGCGGCTTCGCCCCAGCGGTTGGCTGCGGTTGCTGGCCGCTGGCCGTTGCGGTCGCCGTGTGTGCCAGCGCCAGGTACTTCCGCGTCACGTGCGTCTGAAGCAGTTGAAAGAACTCAGGCGACTGCATCCGCTCCCGCTGCTCCGGCAGCAGCCAGCGCATCGGCTCTTCCCATTTTTCCAGCGGCGGGATTTCTATAGTCGTCCAGCCGGGGCGGGGCTTGTGAACGACAATCCCCTCCAGGTCGATGTAGCGGTCGTCTCAAGTCTGACGTGCCCCAGAAGTTTCTGGATATGCCTAATGTCGGTGCCGTGTTCAAAAAGATGCGACGCGAACGAATGGCGCAGGCTGTGGCATGTCGCGTGCTTTCCAATGTTCGCGATCTTTACCGCCCGCACCATGGCCCGCTCTGCGGATAAGCCCCAGGTAAATCCATAAGAAAAGCCAGGGACGTTAGCTGCCCCTGGCTTTTTTCATCCTCACCCAAGCCCCGTTTTGCTAGGCGCTCTTCTTCACCGGGCCGCTGAAGAGCGATTGCCGTCCGGCAACCACTTCCTCGTTGATCAGGAACTTGCTCGCCGGCGGTTGGTCGGGCAGTTCATAAAGGATGTCGAGCATGACCTCCTCGATGATTGCTCGCAATCCGCGGGCACCGACGTCCTTCTCGTGGGCCTTGTGGGCGATCAATTTCAATGCGCCCTCGGTGAAATTCACCTCGGCGTTCTCCATCGCGAACAACGCCTGATACTGTTTGATGAGGGCGTTTTTTGGCTCGGTCAACACGCGGACCAAGGCCCCTTCGTCCAGCGGGCGCAGCGGAGTCACCACCGGCAGACGGCCGATAAGCTCGGGGATCATGCCGAACTGTAAAATGTCGTCGCTGGTAACCCGTGCCAAGAGATCGCCCATTTCGAGTTCGTCATGCACGACCGGCTCCTGGCCGAAACCGATCGATCGCTTGCCGAGCCGTTTGCCAATGATGTCGTCCAAACCAACGAACGTCCCGCCGCAGATGAAGAGGATGTTCGAGGTATCCATCTGGATGTATTGCTGCTCGGGATGTTTGCGACCGCCTTGGGGCGGCACGTTGGCCACGGTGCCTTCGAGCATTTTCAAGAGGGCCTGCTGCACGCCCTCGCCGGAAACGTCGCGCGTGATCGAGACGTTCTGGCTGGTTTTGCCGATTTTGTCGATTTCATCAATGTAGAGGATACCCCGCTGGGCGACTTCGACATCAAAGTCTGCCGCGTGCAGGAGTTTCAGCAGGAGGTTCTCCACGTCCTCGCCTACGTAGCCAGCCTCGGTCAGCGTGGTGGCGTCGCCGATGGCGAAGGGGACATCGAGGATGCGAGCCAAGGTCTGTGCCAGCAAGGTCTTGCCGGAGCCGGTCGGGCCGATCACGAGGATGTTCGACTTGTCGATCTCGACCTCACCCGATTCGGCGCAGTGCATCAGCCGCTTATAATGGCTATGCACGGCCACGGCCAGGACTTTTTTGGCTCGATCCTGCCCGATGACGTATTGGTCGAGATGTTCGACCAATTCCCGGGGTGAGGGAATTTTGCTGAACAAGGGCTTGCTGGTTCCCCTCCGGCGGCGTTCCTGTTCGAGGATCGACTGACAGAGGTCGATACATTCGCCGCATATGTAAACGTCGCTAGGCCCCTCGACCAGCGGACCGACGTCGCGATAGCTCTTGCGGCAGAACGAGCAAAATGCGTTTTTCTTGGTGGTGCCGCTGCCTCGTCGGCCAGCCCCAAAATCACGTCCCGACTGCATGTCGTCTGTTCCTTTCGCCACGGTTGCCTTCTCTGTTGTTTACGGTTTGTGGATCGCAAATATACTACGGTACACGGGCCGTAAGTGTTCCCAACACGTCTTAACCCGTTTCGTCCCTATCTCTTAACTCAGTCTGCAGTCGCTCCGTCAACGCAGTTTTAATTGTTCGGAATTCTTCGTCGCTAAGCACACCCTGGGAATGCATTTCCCGGAATTTTGTAAGCAATTCGCTGGCTAAGGGTTCCTTTTGTACCGACTCGGTACGGATCCTCCCCGCCCCATAGATGCCAATCGCCAAAAGAATCGCTAGCGCGGCACCCCCCAATACGAGTTGTCGAATATCCGCCCAATCCAGTACGGCCATCATCGGTGGGGGGCAGCAACTGCCCTGTCCTTATAACTATCCATTATGTGCGATTGCCGTTGGAGTGTCCAGCAAAATATGCGGCTTCAGAAAATCACAACTTATGATTAAGTTTCATATAGCCATTAAGAGTGTTTTTGAGGGAGGTACAGGGGGTGAGGGATTTTCCCCGTGACGTAGACAGAACCGGATGAGCCGAATCCTCTCCTGCTAGGGTTTCGGCATCGGCAATTTGTAGGATCGCGAATTCCGATCTGGCACTATTTTTCGTTTCAAGTCTCTTAACCGGTATAACCGATACCCAACATGCGCGAACTTGGCCAATGGCCTTGCGCCTGCGCGGTAGGGAGCGATAATCGCCGATTGATTTGGGAGCGGTGAGATCATGTGGTTGGCCTCAATCCTTCAAATCCTGGCACTTGGTGCGGTCGATCCGGCGCCGCCGCTGGCCGTTTCGGCATTGCCCTCGCCTATCTACTGGCGACAAACGCTATTCTCCATTCCTTTCCGCGTTGAGCGTCCGGATCGGATCAACCAGGAACCCACCGAGGTCCAGTTGCACGTATCTCCGGACCGGGGTCTGCATTGGGACAATTGGCGGCAGGCACCACCCCAAAAGGGATACTTCCTCTTCAAGGCGGGTGCCGACGGCGAATACTGGTTCGATGTCCGCACGATCGACCGTTCCGGTCAGATCCGACCGCAGGGACCGCATGTACCCAAGCTGATCGTGATCGTCGACACGGTTCCACCCAAGATACAACTCACTGCCCGCCGTGGCGATGCTGGCCAGATCACAGCCTCTTTCCGCATCGAGGAGCTTTATCCCAAACTGGATAGCTTGGTGATTGAATATCGCCTGGCCCCGACCGCATCTTGGCAGGCCGTTTCTGCCGGACCAAAGGATGTCCGCGGCAATCATGCCGAGCAGACGGGCGAGGTCACCTGGTATCCGCAAAACGCCTCGGGAAACATGGAGATTCGCCTTCGCGTACAAGATCTGGCTGGCAATCCGGCGGAAAGTCACACGCAAATCGTTCTGGCGGCGGCGGGAACCGCGACAACGGCAAATCCCGTGCGACAGCCGCTGGGAACCGCCGCGGCAATTCCAGCCGAAACGAATCCCCGAGGTTCGCGGGTGGCGATCTCGCCTGCCGCATCCACGGCCTTGGCTTCACCTCTTCCGGCAACAATGACTTCGCCCGCAGTTACTGCGAAGGCTGCCGATCCGTGGCAACCGCTTGGCCCAGCGATGGGAAAGACGCCTTGGCCGGCAGAGAGCGCCAGTCCGGCTTCCATCGGCCCGGCAAAGCCGTCAACACCCCAGAATAATTCCAACAACGGCTCTGTTGCTTTCCGTGTCAATCCACCGGTCACGCATCAATTTGTTACCAACCAACAGCCGACATCGCCCGAGATGCCCGCCGCACTGTCGGCACAAGCCAACCCGTTCAATGGCTTCACTGCCAGCCGGCCGATAGGGCCGGCGACTAGCCCTACGGCGACGGGCAACATTGGCTCGCCGCCGGGAGTACAACTTCGCTGGATCAATACGCGGGTCTTCCAACTTACCTACGACACCAGCGCCATGGGCAGCACGGGTAGCCTCCCCGTCGAACTCTGGGGGACGCGTGATGGCGGCAAGTCATGGCAGAGCTTTGGCAGGGATCCCAGGGGCCAGAGCCCGATGTTGGTAACCGTGCCCGAGGATGGCATTTACGGGTTTCGCATGGCAATTCAGAACGGCCCTGGCACGACAGGAAGACCGCCGTTGCCCGGCGAAGTGCCAGGTATTTGGATCGGCATCGATCTGACCCGGCCGGTGGGACGGATCACGCTGGCCCAACAGGGTATTGGTCCCGATGGCGACAAGTTGTTCATCGCCTGGGAAGCCAGCGACAATCGTGAACTGGCCGCAAGGCCAATTTCTCTGTCGTATAGCGAGCGCTTGGGCGGTCCCTGGACCACCCTGGCCACTGGCCTGGAAAATAGCGGACGCTATGCCTGGCAGCTTACTGGCAGCTTGCCGCAACGGATCTATTTGCGGCTGGAGATCCACGACGTCGCAGGCAACATGGGTCTCTACGAAACACTGGAGCCGGCGACACTCAATCTTTCTATTCCCGCCGCGCAGCTTCGCGATCTACGTCCTCTGGGCCAGCTCGACTCTCGGCCGCTTGAGCGGACGAATCTGCGGTGATATATTGTCTGCATGGCCAAACTGCATGCAATCGACTATCTGGCACAGCCCAACAAATATCCGCCAAAGCCGGTTTGTGTGGCCTTTGGCGACGAGCTGTTCCTGCGCCGCCAAGTGTTGTTGGGCCTGCGACGTGCCGTTCTGGGAGGCGACGAAGCTGATTTTTCGCTTAGCAGCCATGAAGGCCGCACGGCTGAATTCCGCGCCGTGGTCGAGGAACTAACCACGATCGCCATGTTTGGCGGACAGCGGCTCGTTGTGGTCGATGAAGCCGACGAGTTTGTGAGCCGGTATCGCGAAGCGTTGGAAGGCTACGTTTCCCGGCCCGGGCGAAGCGGCATTCTGCTGCTGGACGTAAAGAGTTGGCCAAGCAACACTCGGCTCTATAAGGCTGTCGACACCCAAGGGTTGGCCGTCGATTGCACTGCCCCGGCCCTCGCCAAGCTCACGCGCTGGCTCAGCGAGTGGGCCAAGCAAACCCACAAGAGCCAGCTTTCGCTCAACGCGGCGGATACGCTCGTCGAGTTGGTCGGCACGGAGTTGGGGCTCCTCGACCAGGAATTGGCCAAGTTAGCCCTGTTGGCAGGCAAAGACAAAAAGATCACGCCCGAGATGATCCAAAAACTGGTCGGCGGATGGAGGGCAAAGACAACCTGGGAGATGCTCGATCTAGCCCTGGACGGAAACGCCACCGAGGCATTGCGGCAGATCGACCGGTTACTGGCCAACAACGAGGCGCCGATCGGGCTATTGGCCCAGATTTCCGCCACGCTTCGTCGCCTGGCCGCAGCCACCCGCTTGATCCTCCAGTCCGAGGCCGTTGGTCGCCGCATCGGCGTCGGTCCCGCCTTGCAGCAGGTGGGCGTCAAGTCCTTCGTACTCCAAAAGGCCGAGCGACAGCTCAAGCGTCTCGGCCGGCACCGCGGTGCCCAGCTTTACCGCTGGCTTCTACAGGCCGATCTCGATCTGAAGGGCGATAGCGAAATGCCTCCTCGGCTGATTCTCGAACGGCTGATCGTCCGATTGGCAGCTACGGCGTAAGAGGCTCCTGCTGGCTAGCAGAACTCTAATCGGAAGTGGCAAACACGACCCACAGACCGCCGGTAATGCGCCAGAGCCTTTAAAAAATGGAAGAAAACGGTCGGGCGACCCATTTTACCGCTCGCGGAAAGTGATACGACCCTTGGTCAGGTCGTAAGGAGAAAGTTCAATGCGCACCTTATCGCCGGGGACGATACGGATGAAATTTTTCCGCATCCGGCCGGCGACGTGGGCAATGATTTTATGACCGCTGTCCAATTGCACCCGAAACCGTGTGTTGGCCAGGGCTTCGGTGACGATGCCCTCGACCTCGATTGCTTCTTCTTTTTTCGCCATGCACGCCACTCTAGGGGGGAGATAATAATGTCTGGAAAACTGCTTGGGGCTTATCCTACCATTTTTGTTGTCATCCTCCAAGCAGGAATGATAAAATTCAAAATCCGAATGCCGAATGACGAAGAATGACTAAAAACCATGCGAGACCGTGAGTAGATCAAACACCCCCCCCGTGGGATGGCAACTAACTCCGAGTTTGGACTTCGTCAATCGGATTTCGTCATTCGTCATTTGGATTTTCTTCCTTTCCCCACCACCTTGCCTTCTCCAAGCGATTGCGCAATAATAAGTTGCATCTTTTCCGCAAGAATTTTCCCCCCTGCGGTAACATCTCTATTGGTTATGCGGCAGTCCAAATCTCGCCCTACGAACGACACCGACGATAAACCAAGGATCGATTGGCCAGCCGTGCTAGCATCGCACGATCGCTGGTTGCGAACCGTGGTTTATGCACGTGTTGGTGAGCCACAAGCCGTGGACGAGGTAATGCAGGAAGTCTCCCTAGCCGCTGTTCGGCAGCAGGCGCCGATCAACGATGTGGAAAAGGTTTCGCCCTGGCTCTATCGGTTGGCAGTCATCCATTCGCTGCTCTACCGTCGCAAGCAGGGCCGCCGCCGCAAGTTGCTCGACCGCTTCGTCCAACGGACGCAGCCTACTGAATACGACCGGGAGACGAACCCACTGGAATGGCTGCTTGCCAAGGAACGTAAGGAGCAGATTCGCAAAGCGATGAAACGCATGTCGAAACGCGATGCCGAAATCCTCCTGCTGAAATACACCGAAGATTGGAGTTACCGCCAGTTGGCCGACCACCTGGGCGTCACCGAAAGCGCGATTGAAGCGCGCCTGCATCGTGCCCGCTTGCGGCTGCGAGCCGAGTTGATCGAGTTGGAAGTGATTGAGGTCAAGCCATGAGTCTTTTTGACGAAAGCATCCATCAGACAACACCGCGGCGCCAATTCGACCTGCTGGTCGATGGGGAGCTGAGCGAGGCCGACCGCCGCGCGTTGCTCGTGCAGTTGGAGCACGAAACCGACGGGTGGCGTCGCTGTGCCCTGGCGTTTCTGGAAGCCCAATGCTGGAAAGCGGAATTGGGCCAGATTGCCGCACCGGCAGCGCAGGCCAAGCCAACCGTTTCGCAGGTTGCGCCAATTGGGCGGCGGCAGAGTTGGCGTCAGTATGCGGCGACGACGTTGACCGTGGTTGCCAGTTTCCTGATTGCCTTGGTTGTCGTTCGCGGCTGGTCTGGCAGTTCGTCGCATTCGACCGAGTCGTCGCTTTTGAAAACGGCCGTCAGTGAGTTCCCGCTCGCCAATCCGCATGCATCGCCTGCTGCGTCTCCCGTGGTTCGTTCCGTGCCGGCGGTGCCAGCGGCAGATCGCACGATCTCGCCCGACATCGTCGGGAAGCGTCTGAGCGACCTCCAGAAGCAGATCGACGAGCTTCGCCAGTCGGTTGATGCGTTGCGGAGCAACGCTCATAAGAATCCTGCGACGAGGCCCGAATAGCCGGGGAGACCAGGAAGAAACGCGGGCAGTAAAAAATTTCCACCCGCGCTTCTTCGATTTTCGCGGAAGGCTTCAAGCCTGTTCCTCTTTGTCGAAGGCAGAATCGAAGGCCCGGCAGCTAGGCTCGAAGTCAACCTTGCGGACAAATTCACAAGCTTCCTTTGCGCCGTGGTCGCGGTCCATCCCCATGTCTTCCCATTCGACGCTCAAGGGGCCTTGGTAATTCGTCTGATTCAAGGCGCGGATGATCTCTTCAAAATTCACGCTGCCACGGCCTAGCGAACGGAAGTCCCAACCCCGCCGCGGATCGCCAAAGTTGAAATGGCTGGCCAAGATGCCGGTTCGCCCGTTGAGCGTGACAATCGCATCCTTCATGTGGACGTGATAGATGCGGTCCGGGAAGGCCCGGATGAACTCCACTGGATCGACGCCCTGCCAGATCAAGTGGCTGGGATCGAAGTTGAAGCCGAACTCCTCGCGATGCCCGAGAGCTTCCAAGGCACGCTCGGCCGTGTAGAGGTCGAAGGCGATCTCCGTGGGATGAACTTCCAAGGCAAACTTCACGCCGCATTCGCCGAACACGTCGAGAATCGGGTTCCAACGCTCAGCCAGCAGTTTGAAGCCGTCGTCAATCATCTGCCCAGAGACGGGCGGAAAGGAATATATCCACTGCCAGATGCTCGAACCGGTGAAACCGTTGACCACGGTCACACCCAGCTTCTGTGCCGCACGGGCTGCATTTTTCATTTCCTCGGCCGCACGCGCGTTGACGCCGGCCGGATTGCCGTCGTCCCAGACGTGCGGCGGCAGGATGGCCTTATGCCGCGAGTCGATCACATCCAACACGGCCTGGCCGACGAGGTGACTGCTGATTGCCCAGACTTGAAGTCCGTTGCGTTCCAGCAATTCGCGTTTTCGCTCGCAGTATTCAGGCTCAGCCATGGCGAGATCGACTTGGAAATGATCGCCCCAGCAGGCCAATTCAAGGCCATCATAACCAAAACTCTTGCACTTCTTGGCCAACTCCTCCAGGGACAAATCGGCCCATTGGCCCGTGAACATGGTGACAGGTCGCGGCATGAAATACTCCTTAGCATCCCCGTGGAACCGTCCGTTCTGCGCGCGTTACGAACGCCGAAGAACCGCAGGTTCCGTGCGGGACTCTTAAAGCGGTTGAACAGCAAGAAAAACCTAAGCGGTTATTTTGACAGAAGTGGCGGAAGGTGCAACAGGGGCACCTCAGGGAGATTCCTGGGTGAATCGTGAGCACACAACAGATTCCGCCCTTACCGCCAGACCGCGGTTCCGCCCTGCTGCGCCACCTGAATCTCGTTCAGCAATTGCCGGCTGGGGGCATGTTGAGGATCGATGACGAGGGCCTGTTGCAGCGCGGCGGCCGCCGCCTGACTCCGGCCGCTGCGATAGTGGGCCTCGCCCAGGCTATAGAAAAGCTCCGGCGTGGGGCGATCTCGCGACGAGGCCGCGGTCAGGCTCATCACGGCGTCATCATAGCGCTGTAAAGCCATGTAATCCAGTCCGGTCAAGTACAGAACCTGTTGCGGCTCCTCGCCCGGCGAATAGGTTTCCACGAGGCTCTGCATGCTCTCCAATGCCCTCTGCGGCTGCCCCAGGCTACGATAGATGGCAGCCGTTTCGCCGATCACTCGCCGGTCGCTGGGATCGCAACCGGCAGCTCGGTGGAGATCGGCTAGAGATTGAAAGTAAACCCCTCGGGCCTGATCGCGGTCGCCAGCAGCCAAGAGGCGATCACCCGTACATTGCAAAACGCGGCCGCGAACTCGCCACGCGGCTGCCAGCTTGAGATTCCGGCCCAGAACTTGGTCGACGTTTTGCCGCGCCTGGTCCAAATGGCCCATCTCTAGATACATCTCGGCCAGCCGAACCCTCAGGTCGGAATCTGGGCTAAGGCGGCATGCCTCTTCCAATTGGGCCACGGCCTCGGGCCGAGCGTTCCGCAGCCAGAGCGTTTCGGCGTAGTAGCGACGAGCGTCGCAATCGGTGGGGCAGGTCTTTACCGCCTCGGCCAACTTCGCTTCGGCCTTTTCCGGCTGTTTCCGCTCCAGCAGTTCGTTACCTTCACTGGAAAGCTTCCGCGCGGCCGTCAGCGAGGCCGGAACAGGATCGCGCAGCCCAGCCCAACGGCACCCCTCTGCCGGCCATAGACACGCTAAGAACAGTATGGTAAATGCAATTTGTCGCATTTTTGTCCAATTCCGAGAATCCGTGGGAGGGTAACAAATTGGCCAGCCCACCGCCACGCCGGTTTTCCATTTTTAGGCGATTCCCTTGTCGGACTTCGCCTGCTACGATAACCCCATGCCAGCCACTTTCGACAACTTGGGCATTACTTTCCAGTATCCCGACAACTGGCTACTGGACGAGGAAGAAATTCGCGCAGGCCAAAGCGCAGTTACCGTCTTCAGTCCCGGCGGGGCCTTCTGGTCGGTCGCCGTGCATCCAGCATCGGCCGAGCCAGCACGAATGGCCCAGGCCGTCTTGGATGCCATGCGCAAGGAGTATGAAGGCATGGAAGCCGAGCCGGTCAGCGAAACCATTGCCGGACTCGAACTGATCGGCTTTGATCTCAATTTCTTCTGCCTTGACCTGACAAACACTGCCAGCATTCGCAGCCTGCGGGTTGACGGCACAACCTACACTATCTTCTTTCAGGCCGAGGACCGCGAATACCGCGAGATCGGCCTAGTTTTCGCCGCAATGACACTCAGCCTCCTCCGCGGCATCGGCGAAAAGAGGTAGTTTGAAGAATCTGATAAAGCATGGCCTTGGGACGTTGGTTCTGAGTGGCACGAACAACTATACCGGCGGCACGGTGGTGAACGCCGGCATTCTGGCGATAACCTCCAGTGGCGCCCTTCCCGACGGGCAGAGCTTGACCGTCGCCGCGGGCGGCACCTTGATCTTTGATCCTTCGTTCAGCGGATCGCCGATCGTGGCTTCCTCGGTATCGTCGCATGCGACTGCTTCGCCCGTGGCACTGGCTCCCGTTCCGGAACCGAGCACGCTGGCCCTGTTGCTGGCTGGCCTGTGGAGTGCGGCGATTTATCGCCGCTTTCATCGGCGGAAGGCGGGAAAAGTCTGAATAAAAATTGAAAATTGTTCGGCGTGGTTGTACGTCGGGCTTTCCAGCCTGACAACGGAGACGCACGCATGACCCCGGCGAAGATTTGTTGTTCTTCCAGTGTTGTTGGGTAGGGAAAACGATCAGGGTGGGACGAGAGAAAACGAGCCTCACTAGCTCTGTTTCGTCCCTCATTTGGTGGGGCTCGCTCTGCTCGTCCTGCTCGTATGCACCTAGAACCCTTGTGTGCCGGGGATGACGGTGCTATTCTGCAATAGGAGGCGATTTGCCTCATGAATTCCCCCTGATTCCCATTCTGAACCTCCGGCTGACGTTTGCCGCGAAAGGGATATTTACACGGACGAATGAGTTTGCAATGACCAAGAGCATGATCGGGACGGCGGAGGCCGTCAGGTTATTGGTTCCGGAGACCGCTGGACGGTGGAGATCCCTGGGACGAGCCGTTTTGCTTGTGGCAGGGGTTTTCGTGGGGCAGATGATCCTCTATGGCCCATCGCTTCTTGGTCAAAAGGTGCTTCTGCCGCTCGATGTCTTGGCGCTGCCGCAAGTCTATCTCCCACAGACGCCCGAACTTCAAAAGACCCTTCTACACAATTTTGTGCTTTCCGATCTGGCCTACATCGGCGAACCTTCACGGCGATTTCTTAGCGGAGAATTGCGGGCAGGGCGCTGGCCTTCGTGGAATCCACATCAATTTGCCGGCTCGCCATCGCTGGCACCACGGTTCTCGCCTTTCACGCTTCTTTCGACATGCTTCACGTCGCCAGTCATTATCGCCTGGGTTCAAATGCTGGTAGCTGAGCTTGCCGGCATCGGCTTCTATCTCTTCGGCCGACGTGTTTTGGGTATCGGTTTTTGGTCTGCGGCCATCGGAGGTTGGTGCTATCCATTAACCAGCTTCTTCATCTTCTGGCAAGGTTATGGTCTGTCATTTGGCGTATGTTGGCTACCCTGGCTGCTGCTGGCGGTCGACGCCGTGGTCCAGGGCGGCACGCGCTGGGCTTGGCCGATCATGGCTCTCTGTACAGGGCTGGTCGTGGTCAGCGGCCAGACGGATGTGGCCGGCCAAGTATTACTGACCTCGGGACTTTTTGCCCTCTGGCGACTCGTCGAAGTACACAGGCAACACCTTTTCTCCGTTCATGGCCAACAGGGTAGCAGGCACACTCCGCGTGCCGGCCGCCCTGCGAACCAATTCGCAGTTTTTTCTGCTGCCAACGGCTTCTGGCGGACGGCACACGGAGTGTGCCTGCTGCGCAGCTTGCGCACGGCGCTATTGTTGGCAGGAGGCTGGGGAGTTGGATTCCTGCTGGCTGCCCCGCACTTGTTGCCGATGCTTGAGTACACACGCACGGGCGCGCGCATGGAACGCCGCAGCAAGGGAGAAGAGGAACGCCCGCCGGTCGGCTTGGCTGCACTGCCGCAAGTCGTCGTTCCGCACTTCTACGGATCTACCGAAGCTGGGTTCTTTCCCGCCTTTCCCGCGAGTCAGGGCAACCTGCTGGAGAGTTCGGCGACAGGCTATGCGGGATTATTGGCGACACTCTTGATTGCTCCCTTGGCCTTTTGCAGCCGGCGGCACCGATCACTCAACTTGTTTTGGGTTCTGCTGGCCTTCGTGGCCTTGAGCTGGCAACTCAACATTCCCGGCATGGTGCAGTTGCTACGGTCGCCGCTCCTGAACATGATGTCGCACAACCGCTTTGTCTTTGCGGCCGCGTTCAGCATCCTCGCGATGGCAGCCGTGGGACTGGAGGTTCTCGCTTGTGGCCAGTGGACCCGCCGCTGGTGGTTCGGTATTCCCGTGGCCCTACTGGCCGTTCTCTTGTTCGCTGCGGTTTTCCTGGCAATAGTGCCGCCGGAGCCTATTCGCTCGCAGCTCGCGCTGGCCGTGAGCCGAGGCCAGGCGGTTGGGCAGATTGCGAGCGTTGATGCGGTTCGAGAGATCCAAGGGAACTTCCTGCGAACCTATCTCGTTACGGTCGGCCTCTGCGTGCTGGGGCTTGTCGGCTGGCTCTGCGTGTGGCGGCAGCCGCGAGTCCCGGGTTGGCTCTTGGCGGTGGCTGGCACACTGATGGTGGCCGAATTGCTCTGGTATGGATATGGACGCGCTGCACAGTGCGATTGGTCGCTCTATTATCCCGAGATTCCCGTTCTCAAGCAGATAGCCCAGGCGGCCGAGGTCAATCACAGCCGAGTCATTGGTGCCGGCCGTCTGGTGATAGCACCGGCCGATCAGGCCCGCCGAGCGGGCCTGACCATCATTCGTGCCTACCGCGGCGAAAGCGACCCGGTGCTGGCATTGGTTCCCGGCTGTTTGCCCGCTGCGCTGGCCCAGACTCAGGGGCTGAGCGACGTGCGCGGCTATGACGCGGTCGACCCGGCCCGTTATGTTAACTTGCTGCTAAAAGCGGCCGATCCACATTCGCCGCAGATTTCCTACGCGCTGACGCAAATGATGATCCCGGCGCTCTTCGATCAGCCGTCTGGTATTCTTCGGTTGCATCCGATCCTGGACATGCTGGGCGTCCGCTACTTGATTTTTCGTGGAACACCGATTGCGGGAATTCAGCCTGATTTCGCGGGAGACGATTATTGGGTGATGGAAAACCGTTTTGCGTTGCCCCGTACGTTCGTTCCCCAGAGAGTGGAGACGCTTGCCGACGAAAAGAAGTGCCTGAACCAACTGGCCGATTTATCATTTAATCCTCGGCAGGTGGCCTATATCGAGTCGGAACTCGCGGCAGCGTTGCCTGCGGAATGCCGTGGCACGGCGGAAATTATCCGCGAAACGCCGACCGAGATTCTCGTCTCCGCCACGATGGAAACTGCGGGCATGTTGGTTCTGGCGGATCGCTGGGATCGAGGGTGGGATGCCTATATCGAAGGCAAGCCGACGCCGATACGGCAGGTGAACTACGCTGTCCGCGGCGTGGAATTACCTGCCGGCAAGGCTGAAATCGCCTTCCGCTACGAGCCGGCAAGCATGACCTGGGGATTGTGGCTGGGCGGCTTGGCTCTTGTGATCATTTTGGTTACTTGTATACCACTACTGTCCGGCCAGAAGAACGAGTGGCAATGAAGTTGTGCAAAGGATTTGAATGCCCCCGGCTTGCCCGGGGGATACTTACGCTCGAAGCTATTCGGTCCGCTTATTGATCATTTTCATTTCCCCCATCCGCTGTGACGGCTTCGCCGTCGCAGCGGATGGGAGAAATGAAGGTTTTGGGTGAGCCTTTTTAGCAAGGAGCCTAACGATCCTCCAGGCAAGCCGGCGGGATTTTAATGCCGCCGGAATGGGAAGCGAATGGTTTTTGTGTCTTTGTAGGTAGCAGCGAACGCAAGTATCCAACCGGGCAAGCCGGTGACATTGAAATGAGAAGTTTCTGCCCAAATCCGATATCTGCGAGGGCAACCGCCCAGGCCACCGGATCCATTTTGACTCCATTTTGACTCTAGCCACTTGCGACCGAAAAGTCTAGAATAGTTGCGTGCTATCCTGCAAGAGAAGGTTAGTTGCCTTGGTCCGCAGAGCCTGAATATTGGCATCGCTGAGCGCTGCGCGAAAGATCATTAACTCGGCGAGTTGCGTTTTCGGTGTGTTAGCGAAAAAGGCGCGGCTCCTGATATCGGCCGCTTGGATGGGGAATAGGTCGGGATTATTGATGGTCAACTTCTGGTCGTTCACCTGGATCGTCAGGTAGGTGTCGCCCTCGCGAAGTTCGCTCCGCAAGGCGATGAAATTCCATTGGTCCGGCGGCGTGACAAGCTTCGTCAGGTGGATCGGGTCGGTGGTCTTCTGCTTGCTCTTGCTGAAGGCGCGGAGTTGGAGATCGTTGCCGCAGCCGACGGCAAAGAGACTCTTGTTCACCAGATTCTCATCGAACCACCACGCCGTGGTTGCCGACCGTGGACAGCGGACCCAGGCCAGCAACGTGAACTGCGGCACTCGATTGACCGCCGCGGAGAGCAGACGCAGCGGCGTTTCACATTGCAGGACATCGCCCGCGCGGCCAGGAACCAAATGCCCTTGGCGACAAATCCCATGATGATTCAAGCCGCTAAGATCCTTGACAAACAACATCTTATCGTACTCGACGATCGTATTGCGCTGGAAGTTCATGTGTAGCCAGAGCGACTGCCCCAGGCGAGTGCCGTGCAAGGAGCCAAGCGGTCCGACGATCGATAGCTCTCTCGCATGTTTCTGCAAAGCCAGAAGATCTTCGGCCACGGGATCGGCGGAAGCCAAGATGCCCTCGGAGGCCACGGCCTCCTTTGTCCGCTTGCCTTTTGTGAAATAAACCACTGCCGTGACCAGCCCCAAGAGAACGGTACACGTGGCCAAGACGACGATCAACAACCTGTGACTTGGCTTGTTTTCCGCTTCCTGCTCCCCGCTTTCTGCTCCCCTCAGGGTCTCGTCGTATCGAGAGTGTTTTTCAGGCGAAAGCAGGCAAATCTTCGCTCCCGCGACCTCGTTTAATAGCTTCTGCGACAGGGCCGAGTTCCTGCCCGTCTGATAAGTCCGCAAATGGGCCATCCGCTGGTCCGAGGCTGACTCGATTACCTCGGGATCTCGCTCAAACAGCCGTAACCCGAGCAGCCGATAGTGGTTCGGTGGCTGTTCTTCGGGGGGAATGCCGAGCCATTTATAATAGGGATCAAAGCCAGAAGCCATGAGGAGTCAAGCGGTCCAGCAGGAGAGGGGCATCAACTGGCCAATCATTATTGGCTCTCCGCCAAGTTTGTGGTGCGGGCGTCTCGCCTGCCTGGTTCAACCACAACATCTTGGGCAGGCGGGACGCCCGCACCACAATTATCCGCAAACCTGGCAGAGAGCCTCATTATTATAATCGACAGGGCTCAGGTTCGCCTATTGATTTTAGATCGGGGCGAGGCAGACCGCTTGCAAGCAATCTCTTTCTGTCGGTATAATCAGACTTTGCCTCACGACCGGAAAGATTGCTTGTGGGGTAAACTTTTACTGCTGAAACATTAGTTAACTCAGGAGGTTTTTCAAGTGGCCCAGGGCAATTTCTTGTTCACTAGCGAGTCGGTCAGCATGGGACACCCCGACAAACTCGCCGACCAGATTTCCGACGGTGTTCTCGATGCCCTGTTCGCCAAGGATCCCTACAGCCGCGTGGCCTGTGAGACGCTGGTTACAACGGGAATGGCGGTGGTGGCTGGCGAGATTACGACCACGGCCTCGATCGACTATGCAGAAGTTATCCGTAAAGTGATTCGCGAAGTCGGGTATATCGACGACGAGCATGGTATTTCGGCCAACACCTGTGCCGTTCTGCTTTCGTTGGACCGGCAGAGCCCGGACATTGCCCAGGGCGTGAACGAGGACTCCGCCAAGGGCAAGGAGATCGGGGCCGGCGACCAAGGATTGATGTTTGGCTACGCCTGCAACGACACGGCGGAGTTGATGCCGCTGCCCATTGCCCTGGCCCACCGCATCCTCGCCCGGCTAACGGCGGCCCGATTCGCCAAGGAGGTTCCCTGGCTGCGGCCCGATAGCAAGAGTCAGGTGACCATCGAGTTTTGCGGCGGCAAGCCGGTCCGCGTGGATACGGTTGTCGTTTCCACGCAGCACAGTCCTGACGTCACCCACGGGCAGATTTGCGAGTATGTGATCGACCAGATTATCAATCCGGTCCTGCCCAAGGAACTGCTCACCGGGCCGGTCACGTATCACGTCAATCCCACCGGCCGGTTCGTCGTGGGCGGTCCGCACGGTGATTGCGGGCTGACGGGTCGGAAGATCATTGTGGACACCTACGGCGGTTGGGCTCGCCACGGTGGTGGGGCGTTCAGTGGCAAAGATCCGACAAAAGTCGATCGCAGCGCGGCCTACATGGCCCGCTACGTGGCCAAGAACCTCGTCGCTTCGGGACTTGCCGACCGCTGCGAAGTGCAGTTGGCCTATGCCATCGGCGTCTCCGATCCGGTGAGCGTGCGAGTCGATACGGAAGGCACCGGCAAACTGCCCGACGAGCGGCTCGTGGCTTTGGTGCGAGAGCATTTCCCGCTCACGCCCAGCGGCATCATCCGGCATCTCGACTTACGTCGGCCGATTTATCAGAAGACGGCTTCCGGTGGTCACTTCGGCCGCAATGAGCCGGAATTCACCTGGGAGAAGACCGACCTCGCGGCTGGTTTGGCGAAGGCCGGTAAGTAAGGCGACCTATCGCAGGGTGGGACCAGCGAGCCAAAGCGAGCGCTGGCCCACCAATTTGATCATCGTCTCGATTGGTGGGCTGGTGCTCGCGACCATGCTGTGTATGGTGCCCGCTCGTCGGTTCCACCATAACTCTGAAAGCTTGCTTTGCGGAGTAGTTGATGACCGCAGACACCACGGCCAACGTGCATCGAATAAGATCCCCGCGGATATTCGCGGTGGCGGAAACGACTGCTTATTTGCGATCGACCGTGGCGGTACTGCTTGCCGTCGCGGCCGTTTTCGTTGCCTCGCGGCGGCTGGCCGGTGCATTGGAGACGCCGCTTGGACCTTTGCAATTGCTCGTGGCCGCAGGATTGCTGGCAGGACTCGCGCGGATCGCTCATGCTTTATCACAGACAGGCCGGCTGCGTGCGGGAAGCGTACTGATTTCCCTGGCAATGCTTACCCTCGCCGCGTCGTTATCTCTCCCCGGCAGTAATTCAATTGCCCTTCTCGGGTTTTGGGCAATGATCGTTGGCGAAGAGTTTTGGGCGTGGCGAAGCATGTCTGTGGTAGAGACATCGGCAAATCGGCTCTCACCCTCTGCCACCCTCCCGTGTAGAGGCGAGGGGCGTTTGAACGCATTGCTGTCAGCATCCTCGCCTGCCGATGGCGACATGATCGAAGAGCCAGAACCTACCGAGCCTGGGGCTGACGTTTTGCAGCAGCTCACGCTTCGCACAACGGCCGAAGGCAGCCAGGAACTTTCCGGCTGGCTGCGGACACCACTGGCTGCGGGGCAACGAACGGCCAGTCTGCACGTGGCATTTTGCCCGTCCTTCAGCCAAACGCCACAGGTACAAGCCGAGCCAGTCGCCGGTCCCGATTGCCGGATCAAAGTGGCCCAGGTACTACCCTACGGCGCGCGATTGGATGTCAAGCTGGATGAACCGGCCAGAGGGGACGACAACGTGCTGGTGTGGTTCTTCGCTTCCCCTGTCAGTTGGCCTTCACAACCTGGGGCTGGTTCATGTAGTCGGCCATGATGTTGAGCACCTCATCGAGATAGAAATCGCGATCGATGCCCGACGGATTATCGTTGAGCTTCTCGATTGCCTTCTCCTCTTCCTTGTCGGCGTTCAACTCAGCCCGCTCCTTGAGGAACTTGGCCTCGTTTAAAGTGACCGCCTTCTTGGCCTTCTGTTGTTGGTAATGGGCGATATTTCGCTCGACCTTCTGAAACTTTTCTGAAGCGGCACAGCGAGCGGCTGAAAGCCGATGAATCTGATCGACCAGCGCTGGGTTTACACGATCGAATTTCTTGAACGGCTGGGGCTTCACTTGGTCGAAGGGCAGAGGATAGTCCAAGTCGGCCTCGCCGACGTCGAGATGCGTAACCACCGACGGCAGCTCGATGTCAGACACCACGCCGCGGAGCTGGGTGCTGTCACCACCGGGCCGGTAAAACTGCTGCATCGTGATCTTCAATTCGCCCATCTTCGGGGCATTGGGCATGCGGAATAACTGCTCGCCCAGATTCAAGAGGCTTTGCACCGTGCCCTTGCCATGAGTCGACTTGTCGCCGACAATCAGACCCCGGTTGTAGTCCTGAATGGCCCCCGCGAAAATCTCGCTGGCGCTGGCACTGAACTTGCTGATAACCACCACCAGCGGGCCGTTCCAATCGATATCCGGATCGGGATCGAAGTAGGGGGTCACCCGACTGTCGGCATCCTTGACCTGAACCACGGGTCCGTCGTAGATGAACAGGCCGGTGAGGTTGATGGCCTCGGTCAACGAGCCGCCGCCATTGGTGCGGAGGTCCAGAACCACGGCATCAACTCCCTTCTGCTTGAAATCTTGCAGGATGCGGCGAACGTCGCGGGTCGTGCTCTTGAACTCGGCCTTACCCTGGCGGGCGCCGTCCATGTCCATGTAGAAGCTGGGCAGGTTGATCACGCCCACCTTGTAGGGCTTGCCGTCGACACGACGGCCTGCATCAAAGACTTCACCCCGAGCCTCGCTGTCTTTCAATTCGATGGTCGCCCGGGTGATCTTGATCTCGTGTGGCTTGGGATCCTTGATCGACGTGAGCTGCAAGCGGACCACCGTACCGGGCTTGCCGCGGATCATCTTGACCACGTCGTTGAGTTTCATGTCGACGACATCGATTAGCTCGCCGGTTTCGCCCTCTCCCACGGCAATGATCTTGTCGTCGAGCTTGAGGTGGGCTTCTTTTTCAGCGGCTCCGCCCGGAATGATCTTCTTGACGACCGTGTAACCGTCAACGCCTTGCAGCGAGGCCCCGATGCCTTCAAGCTTCAATTGCATCATGATTTTGAAGTTCTCCACCGACGATGGCGACATGTAGGTGGTGTGCGGATCGAAAGCCATCGTCAGGCTGGTGAGAAACATCTCCAAAAGCTCCTCGGCGTCGGTCTGCCGCATCCGCTTGGCAAAGCTGTGATAGCGTTTCTCGAGACGCTGTTCCGGCGTTTTGCCTTCGCTTTTGTCGGTTTTGCCGTCGGCCTTCTCGGCCTTTAGGAGCAGCAAATCGTACTTGATCCGCTTCCGCCAGCGATCGTAAGCCTCTTCGGGCGTCTTGGCATAAGTGGCCGCGTCCTTGTCGGTCACAAGCTCCTCATCGACGGTGAAATCCTGATGGCTGGCCAGAACCTGGTCAACCATCTTCACCCGTTCGTCAATCCGGGCAAGGAACGTGTTGTAGACAAGGTATGCGAAGCTAATATCGCCCTGTTGCGCCAAATCGGCAAGACGATCCTTGTACATCGCAAAACTATCATAGTCACTCTGGTAGAAATACATCTTCATCGGGTCGAGGCTCTGCAAGAAGGTCTTCATGCAGCGATTGGACATCTCGGCGTCCAATGGGTGCCGGAGTAGATGCTCGTGCTTTAGCAATGAGGTGACGGCCAAGGCAACATGGCGGTCATTTGCACTTGGCTTGGTAAGCTGCGCAGCTTGTAGCGTCAGGCAAGCTGAGACGAGCATGAGATAAACCGCCACGCCGGCAACATGCCGGCGACCAACTGATCGAGACAACAAAGTCATTCCTGAAACCTTGAAAATGGGTTTTTGTTTGCGCGGGTCGAAATGGAACTAGCCGTAAGAGTAGGGAGGTTCGTGTCGTTTCTAACCGCTGACAGTAAAAGACCGTAATTTGTCCATGTTATCGTGGATGCAGCGGATAAACAAGGTGAAAGGGTAGGAACTGATCCACGGCGGGAATTTCCGAATAATCCACATACCCTACAATCCTGTTTCCGGACGCCACCTCCTCCTGTGGCAAGAATTCAAAAACCACCCAAACACCTCATTTTGTGCATTGCACCAACCGACAATCGAGAATTTTCACTTTGAGTAGATTTACGCGAGTTTGCCGGTTAAGCGGACGATGAAGAGTGCAGTAAGTTTTCCTGTTGGGAAATCGCGGTTGCGTTTAACGCGATCCAACGACCTAAATTGCCTCTTTTATAAGGGAATCGCTGTGAATCGGCAACAGCTATCTCTCGTCGTGGTTCTGGGACTAATCAACTCCATCCCCGCTTTCGCTGGGGGCCTCTCTGAACAGGGTGGTGGATGGCGAACTTCTTCCGAAGAGACCGCCAGTTCCACACTGAGCGGAAAGCTCTATCGCAATTCTGCCGACTCCAACGGGTCGGCCCCTTACGTCGTCCTCGATCGCTGGAGTGTGGTTCGTGGCTATGTGGCCGCAGCACAGGGTGTCGAGTTGGAGTCCTGCGTGGGCCAGCAGGTAAGCTTGCAGGGCACGATCAAAACATTGCCTGGCGGCGATATGCCTTACATGACCTGCCAGCGGATTCTTAGCGGCAACGCGGAGGTGGCTCGCACCCGTACCCAGAAGACCTCGGCCCCGATACGACACGAGTCGTTCGCCCCGGTTGTGCAGTCCCAGCAGCCGGAGGAGGTTGAGGTGCAGCCTGGGCTGCTCTCACGAAGCGACATGGCGGCCGAACCGGCGACTCAAACTGTGACGTTGCCGTTGCGTGAAGTCGTGCTTGAATCCCGGACGTTGCAGGCAGCCGACGCAGCCGACGCCTCCCAAGACCATCATAGCGTGCCGTTAGCACATCGTGCCGATCCCCGTCGTTTGCGCCACCCAGCCGTGCAATCGACCAATTATCAAGAAACTGTTCCCGCGCCTATCCCGGCGGGCGAAGTCCATCATTCACCGATGCCTACCGATCCGGCACTCGATCCCACTCCGATGGGAGAAGGCCCCATGGTCTCCGAAGGCCCGATCGTCGGCCACGGAACTGTCGGCTGTGATTCGTGCCGTGAAGGTTCCTGCGATAGCCCTTGCAACGAGATTTCCGACGGGCCTTGCTGGGGACCGCGGCGGCCGCTGTTTTGCTGGGGTCCGACCGGTATCTGGGTCAAAGCTGATTACTTGCAGTGGTGGGAGCGCGGCATGCATGTTCCGGCCTTGGTTACAAGCGGCCCCAGCGCGGAGCAGCCGGGCTATATCGGTGAGAATGGTACCGTGGTGCTCTTCGGCGACGAGGACATTAACAATAAATCGCAGAGCGGCGGCCGCATTCAGGCTGGACTGTGGCTCAACCCCTGCATGACTTTCGGTTTCGAGGGCGAATTCCTCTCCCTGGCCGACGCGACCACCGATTTCCGGATGTGGTCGGACGGCAATCCGATCGTCTCTCGACCGTTCTACTCCACTGGCCGCACTGACGCGAACGGGAACCGCCTCCCAGACATCGAGAACGTCGAGATCGTCGCCTCTCCCCGCCCCGGCTATGATGGCGCGATCGACATCAGCGCGACCACCCGCTTCCACGGCGCTGGGGCGCACTTCCTCTTTACCACTTGCCGCCAGGAAGGCTGCTGGACGGACGACTGCGGCTCTTGCACGACCTACCACGACCGCTTCCGTGCGATCTTTGTCGCCGGCTATCGTTACCTGGACTTGGAGGATCAGCTCGGTATCACGGAGAACCTCACCTCCACGCAGCCCGGGCCGGTCAATCCCCAGGATCCGAACGGTATCCAAGGAGTCAGCACCTTCCTGATTCACGATCAGTTCAACACGCAGAACACTTTCAACGGCGCCGATCTCGGCATGAAGTTTGAATTTCAGCGAAATCGCTGGTCGTTGGACATGTTCCCTCGCATCGCCTTGGGATCCACTCATTCAACGGTCGATATCAGCGGCTCAACGCGGACCACCAGTCCGGCGGGAGTGCAGGCGACTGCACCAGGTGGCCTGTTGGCCCAGCCCACGAACAGTAACCACTACTCGCGGGATGACTTCGCCGTTGTGCCCGAACTCGATTTGAACCTCGGATTCCAGTTCACTAACCACACTCGAGTGGTGTTTGGCTACAGTGCCCTGTATTGGAGCAAAGTGGCTCGGGCGGGCGATCAGATCGATCGAACCGTGAATGTGAGCACTCTGCCCAACGCCGCCGCCAATGGTGTTACCCCAGTAGGGGATTTGACACGGCCCCGCTTTACTTTTCAGGAGAGCGGATTCTGGGCGCAGGGCTTTAATGTCGGCCTAGATTGTCGATGGTAATGAATTTATGGCCTCTTTCCAGCCGATAGGTAAGGAAAAGAGCCGACTTTCCCAAGAAAACGCTGAGTGGGACAAAGATAAGACTCCCGCTCGCCCCCCCAACCGTTGGACAAGGAGCGTCCGCATGTCTTCTCCCTCGAAAAAGTCTACTTCGTGGTTCGCCCGTCTCGGCAGCATCGGTCGGAAACGCCGCAGCCCGTCGTTGAGCAAGAACCGTCGCGGGCTGCGTTTTGAATCGCTGGAAAACCGCTCCCTGCTCTCGGCCACGGTGCTTCCTTCGATCGACGGCATTGTCTACCACGACGCGACCAACAACGGCCTGACGAGCGATGATTCTCGGTTGGCCAATGTTACAGTCAACCTCTTCCGCGACGGCGGCAACGGCGTCTTCGAGGGTAAGAACGCCGGCAGCGACGACACCCAAGTCGGCATGGCCGTAAGCGATATCAGTGGCAAGTACAAGTTCGATAACCTTTCCACGGGCACCTATTTCGTGCAAGAAGTTGGCGTGCCGGGGCTGGTGATTGCGCCCGGCCAGAACGTGCAAAAGGTGGTTGTGACCAATAGCGACTTGCAGGGCACCACCACGGGCACGGTTATCGATTCGTTCTCGTCAACGTCGCAATACGTTAGCGGCTCGCTGCACGGCGGCAAGATCGGAATGTCTTCCCAGTCGGCCCAGGACGCTATCGGCGGCCATCGCAACTTATATGTGCAACTCACTTCGGCCAAAGGCTCCGTGTCGCTGGGCGCGAACTCCGATTTCCCCGGCATGTTAGACGTTGCTTCCGGCTCGGCGTCCAACGGCATCTTCTGGGTCAACTGGGACGGCGGCAATAGCAACGCCTCCGTGCTGAACCCGACCGGCCTGGGCCAGGTTGACATCACATCGCAGGGTGCCAGCACGGGCATCAAGCTCACGGTGGCTGCCGACCACGATAACGGTTTCATCATGCTCAAGGTGTTCAGCGATGCGAGTAACTGGTCGTGGACCAGTGTGCCCATCAGCAATACCGCCGACGGTTCGCTGAATGACAGCCAGTTCGCCGCCTTCTCCGCCTTCACTGTCGGCGGCGGCACGGGGGCCGACTTCTCCAAGGTTGGCGCCATCCAGTTGGCCATCAATGGCGTAAATGCCAACGATGGGCAAGTGGGACCGATCCAGGCCGCCGGACCGAAGGTCTTCAGCGAGAACTTTGCCAACTTGGCCCAGGCCGACCTAGCGGTAGTCAAATCGGCATTGCCCAGCCCGGCCGTAGCCGGTAACCAACTGACCTATACCTTCACCACGACCAACAACGGCGTCTCTGACGCCACCGGCGTGACGCTGGCCGATGTGCTGCCTGCGGGAGTCCACTACGTTTCTTCCAGCAGCAGTCAAGGTATGGTCACGACCAACAACGGCACGCTCTCCGTGCAGCTCGGCAGCCTGGCCGCAGGGGCCAGTGCCACGACGAATATCGTCTTCACCGTCGATCCCAGCGCTGCCGGTAGCATTACCAATACCGTGACGGTCACTGGCAATGAGCCTGACCCGAACCTGCTCAACAACAGTTCCACGGTGACGACGCAGATCAACCGTTCGGTCGACTTGGCCATCATCAAGACAGCCGCGCCCAGCCCGGTCAAGGCAGGTAAGCAACTCACCTATACGCTCACGGCCACCAACAACGGTCCTTCCAATGCCACGGGGGTGTCGATCGTCGATACGCTGCCAGCCGGCACTTCCTACTACTCGGCCAGCGGTCAAAGTTCCGCTACGATCGCCGATCATACACTGACACTGAATGTCGGCAACCTGGCGGCCGGAGCCTCATCCACGATCGTGGTCGTGGTCGATGTCGCCTCGACCACCTCGGGCGCGATCACCAACACGGCGGTGGTTAGCGGCAACGAACCCGATCCCAATCTGGCCAACAATACGGCCTCGGTCTCAACGCAAATCGATGTACCGGTCAAACCGCTGGCCATCACGGATCTACAGATCGTCAAATCGGCAAGCCCCAGTCCGGTGACCGTTGGCTCGAACCTGACCTACACCTTGATCGTAAGCAACAACTCGCTCACCACGGCCACGGGCGTGACGGTCGTCGATACGCTGCCGACCGGATTCGCTTATGTCTCGGTCAGCGCGGCCAGCGGCCAGATTTCGGCAACAAGCTCGGGCAACAAGCTCACATTGAACCTACTAGCCAGCTTGGCCTCGCAGGCATCGGACACAATCACCATCGTAGGCTACGTGACGGCGGCTGCCGCTAGCTCAATCACCAATACGGCCGTGGTCAGCAGCCATGAGCCGGACGCCAATGAGGCCGATAACACGTCCAGCGTCGCGACGATCGTCGTCCGCCCAATCGTGCCGCCACCGACCAAGTATCATGCCCTCGGACGGTAAGGAACAAGAGGGCTGGCGGCCGACGGATACCGACGCGCAGCTTGGTCGGCGAGTCCCACCGCTTCATCTGCTTGCTCCAGGTCTATTCCCCCTCCTCGACTAACAATCCAACCTAAAGCTGGAAGAGCCTCAATTCTACACCGATCTCGGAGTCAAGGTGGCCGATCCGCTCTTGCAGATCGTTCCAGCGGGTAGGATCAGCAGGATCGTCAATCCGCATGAAGCGCGAGATGTGGATTTGTTCCTCGGCCAGCCCGTGCAGCGGTGTGTCTCACTCGATCCTGGTTGTTCCCAGCTCTTGCTATCGTTGTTTCGGGGGATAAAATAACATCAGCCTCCCAAAAAGATGGAGATTTCTGTTTTCCTGGGGTCAGGATGGTGCTCGATTGAATGGTGGCGCGACCAAGGAGCCCCTCGGGGTGAGAAAATGGCGAGAAAAGTGATCCTTGACGTGGATCCGGGCGTGGATGACGCTTTGGCTTTGAGTTTTGCACTGTTTCACCCGGGGTTGGACGTAGTAGCGGTGACGGCAGTCGGCGGCAATTGTTCGCCGGCCCAGGCCACGCGGAACATGCAGGCGATTGTCGAGGGGCTCGATCCTCCCCGGCTGCCACGAATGGGGGCCGCATCGGAATCTGAGGCAGACAGCGGCCGGCCGGCCGAAGGGCGCGGGCTGTACGGACCTGACGGGCTTGGCGGCGCTGATTTGCCTGTGGCCGAGCGACAGCATATGTTGCCGGCAGAAAAAGTGATCTGCGATCAGGTTCGTGCTGCCCCCGATGCGATCACGATAGTCGCCTTGGGACCGCTGACGAACATCGCCCGGGCCTTCCAGCGCGACCCCGAGTTGTCGTCGCTGGTAGGGCGCGTGGTGATGGCCGGCGGCGCCGTGGCTGTGTCGGGCAATTACACCGCTGCGGCCGAGTTCAATATCTATTGCGATCCGCTTGCTGCCCAGGCAGTCTTTCGTTCGGCCTCCACGAAGACGTTGATTCCGTTGGATGTAACGAATCGCATCACCTTGAGCTATGACTTGTTCAATCAACTTCCCGATGAGTCCACCCGTGTTGGCGCCTTGTTGCGGAAGATCCTCCCTTCGGCCTTTCGCGGCTACCGGCAGCGGTTCGGGATCGAAGGGATTCACGTTCACGACACGATCGCCCTGATGGCCGTTTTGTACCCTGAGTTTTTCATGGCCCAGGAGATGGCTGGCGATGTCGAGACGACAGGTGAACTGACGACGGGGATGACCGTTTTCGACCGCCGCCAGATCCCTGCCCGGCAGTACAACATGGAAGTGGCCATGTATCTGGAGAAGGAGAAGGTGATTGAGAAGATCATTCGCGGGCTGAACCATGCGGCGGGAAGGGGAGAGGGAGAAGGGTAAGGGAGGTGGAGGGCATCTGACTCCCCTCGCCCTTTGGGAGAGGGGCAGGGGGTGAGGGAAATTGTCAATGCGACGCTAGGCTAAGCATTGCAATCCGTTATCTTCAGAATGCCCTTCCCTTCATCAATACAGCAGTTCTTCCGTCATGGGGCCGCCGGTAATCGGTCGGCGAGCACCCGGCGGAGGAGAATGGGGTTCGACGGCTGTTTCGCTGTTGGTGGAGCCTTCGTCGGAAGTTGCGAAATGATAGCGGAGTGTGATCTCGGTGCGGCCCAACGTAAGGCAATCGCCCGGCAGAACTTCGGCCTCGCGGATTCGGACTCCGTGCATGAAGACGCCGTTCTTTGAATCGAGATCCCGCACCACCAGCGTGCTGCCCTGCTGAAAAAGTTCACAGTGCGAATGGCTGATCCAAGGGTCGGTGAGCCGCACATCGTCCTTTTCGTCCCGGCCAAGGATGGCGGGCAGGCTCTCCAGAAGACAGCGCAACTGGCGGGCATAGTGGTCGAGAATAATCAATTCCAGAGGAAACAGGTCCGCAAAAACGGCTGCGGCATCCGGCCTTGCATCTGCGGTATCGGTCATGGCTGCTCCCTCCACTCGCTTGCCATCGGTGCACGGCAAGCGGATTTTCTTGCGCCTCCCGCGGCTCTCCATCTGGGAGAATTCTCGCCGATGAGAGCGGAATTGTCAATAACTTTAATACCCGTCAAACATTAACTCCGCGTTTTTGTGATGCGGCCGTCTCGGCTGCATGCGCAGGCGAGACGCTCGCACCACATCTGCACATTGGCATATTTCGGACTACACCCGCTTTCTAGCCTCACGAAACACCTTCTGCGGAGAATATCCCCCTAAAGTATCTTGTTATGTCACTATGTAACGGTAGCGCCAGTATGGAGGTAGAGCTTGGCGCAAACCGAAAGATGCCTGTGAGCGATTCGATATCCAGCAATAAAAAGGAGGTATCGCATTTACCTCATTCCGCCCAATAGGCGCCGAAACGCGCCAGATTGTCCTCGTTCAACGAATCAGGCACCAAATCACTCGGGTTGCCCAGGGTGGCCTGCGCTTTCTTCCATAGCTCGCTGCGGATATACCGCTGATGTTCGCGCGGCCAATGCCCGTCATGGAGCAGCCGGATCGCCGTTTCCGGGCTTCCGGCTGCCAACGCCAGATCGGCGCGGCGTTCGATCACTAGCCGGTGGTCCACTGCCCGAGAAAGCAGCGCGGCGCGCTTGTCGAGCATTCGCAATTCCGTATAAAGTTCATCGAGTTCGACTACGGCGATCGGGTCGGTGGGCGGTCCGGCCTCCAGATGCGGCACGGCCCGGGCCGGCTCATTCAGGCCCTTCCAAAGAATCAGCCCGGCAATCCGCTGGGCGGTTGGCTGCGGACTGGTTTGCACCAGTGGCAGGGCCTCGGCCGGCCGCCCGCGGAACGCCAGCCATAGCGCCAGCGGCTCGGCGGCTTGCGGATTGCCCTGGGCCAGCTCACGCCGCAGCGCCACTTCCAATTCCAACCCCGTCGGCACGCACGAGGCCGGCAGCGTTCCGCCATCCTGGCGAAATCTTTCCCACTCGCCCTGCCAGGCAGAATGCGTCCAGCCCAGCCAAGGCTCTCCCTCACCCTCTGCCCCTCTCCCATCCTGCTGGGTACAGCAGGCGGGAGAGGGGAGTTCGCGCCAAGCGGGAAGGTCCATCTTCGGCCACGCAACATGATCGCACGCCGCGCGGGAATGGACCGGAATCCAGAACTCCTCGAAATGCCGTTCTTCCCCACTGCGGAACAGCGGCTTCTCGCCCTGGTCGATCAGCGGCCCGCTTTCGATCTCCGCGTAGCACAGGCCGTTTTGCGTCGAAGCCTGGCCCCAGCCGCGGTCCTTGCCGTAGCCATAGGTCCAGACCTTCTTGCCCGGCAACTGGGCCGGGTCGGCCAGGTGCATTAGCCCGAAGCCCAGATCGTGGTGGAAAGCGCCGAAGTGCGTCGCGCTGCCCGGTTTCCAGAACAGGGCCGTCATCTGCCGCGCGTTGCGGTCCCAATTCAGTCCGTCGCCCGGCCAGTCGGCTTCCACGAGGCGATCGTCGTGAACCAATACGCGATGCGGCGGATGGATGAATTCCGTGCCCTCCGTGGAGCGCACCGCACAAATCGTCCACATCATCCAGGGATGGTCTCTACCGGTCTGATTACGCAGGGCGGTTCGCTGCAACAGTGCCGCGCTGCCGTCCATGAGCCCCAGTTCGACGACCCATTCCATGCCGGTGCGAGCTTCCCGTTCGCCCACGCGGATGAATCCATAGTTGCCGTCACAGCCGCTCGTACAGCCGACCGCAGCGATTGACGTGGGCGAGTGGGCAATGGGAAAATTGAATTCGATTCCGCCGGAGATGAAGCCCCAGATGGGTAGGATTCTGACCGGCTTGACGACCGGATTGCTAAAAAGGATTTCCTTGCCGATCCGTTTATCGAACAAGCTGTAAACGCGGCCGCCCAGTTCGGGAGCAACCTCGACTCGCAGGAAGTCGTTTTCCAACACGACCATGCGGAACTTCCGCTCGACCGCAACCGACTCGGTGTCGCCATAGCTGGTGTAGGGGAAGAGGTGTTCGCGCTGGTAGATCATCGGCAAACCGGTGAGCGGGATCGGCCGGTAGTACGGCAGGGTGCGAAGGGTTTCTTGGCATTGAATCATGGTGGTTTCCTTACGACTTTTTGCCTTCCTGCCGGTATCGGCTGGGCGACACGCCGGTCTTTCTCTTGAACAATTGCGAAAAATGATAGGGGTTCTGAAAAGGCAACGCGATAGCGATCTGCTTGACGGTCAAGTTGGAGTTTCACAGCATATCGCCGGCCCGGCGGATCTTCAACTGCAAATGGTACTGGTACGGAGTCAGGCCCGTCTGCGCCTTGAAGACATGGAAGAACTGTGTGCGTCCCACGTCGAGTCCGGCAATCAAGTCTTCCAGAGGTAGAAGTGGCCCGGGGGATGCCGGTGATCGGGGAGGCGGTCGATGCCGGCGGGCGCCGGCTGATAGCCGGCCCCGGTAACGCACAGTCCCCACTGTCGGACGCTCTCGCCGATGGCCAGATAGCGATAGTACTCGGCTGGATTTTTTGACATGGTGGGTTTCAGGCCAATCGCGACGCCGCTCGTTCGTCGTTTCGTCGAAGGGTGCCGCCTTGCCGCGCCTTCTTGTCATTCTGGCGTTGATAATGCGGTAATAAGCCTACTTTCTTTTGCGGCTGTTGTCCGCTAAAATAGGCTGTGTGAGTGCTCCTTATGAAATCTGCTACGCTGAAGAGGCGGAAGAGGACATCCGCGGATTGCGGGCGTTCGACCAGAACAAGGTGATGGATGAGATCGAAGCGCATTTGACCCTTCAACCGACGCAAGAAAGCAAGAGTCGGATTAAGGCTGTGTCGCAGCCGTTTTGGAGCCAGTACCGTTTCCGCGTCGACGATTTCCGCGTTTATTTTGACGTCGCCGAGGAGGAGCACGCTGTCAACATACTGCGCGTGCTGAAAAAAGGCAGCGCGCCCACGCCGCAAGCGCTGTCGTAAGAGCACAGGGGAGAAACCATGAAAACCGTATTATGGACTGAAAACATCGCCTGGGAAGCCACCGTGCGACACGCCGAGCAAGAGGACGTGCTGGTGATGCGGGATGGGCACGTGGTCGCGCTCTTGATGCCTTTCGACGATGACGATCTTGATTGGTACGCGCGAGAACGCGATCCCGAGTTCCTTGCATCGCTTAGCAGGGCTCGCCGGCAGGTCCAAGAGGGCCGAACGATCACCCATGCCGACCTCAAGAGAAGTTTGCAGTAGGCAATCAGGGCTCGAATCGCGGACCACCCACAGCCCCCACTGCCGGTCGCGCTCGCCGATGGCCAGATAGCGATAGTACTCGGCTGGATTTTTTGACATGGTTGGAAGTACGTCAGGCTTTGCCAGGGGTCGGGGGACACGAACCGATATTGTCACTTTGGGGAAGATTCGATAGATTCCACAAATGCCAAGGTTAGCAAGACTAGTTGTGCCGGGATCCTGCGCCCACGAAAGGCAGGTCGTCCGCCGGAAAATTGACCGTATGATTCAATCCGCCACCCAACGCGTGGAGTCCGGTCACGACCTCTCGATGGACGAGGTCGTGGAGACCTTCGAGCAGATCATCTGCGGAGGCTGCGCTGAGGAGGATATTGCCCGCTGGCTGCTGGCCCTGAATTGTAAAGGCCCGAGCGTGAGCGAAGTGGCAGGAGCTGCCCTGGCCCTGCGGCGGAATATGACGCCCATCCGTTCGTCTCACGCCGTGCTGCTGGATACCTGCGGCACCGGTGGCGACCAGTTGCATACCTTTAATATCAGCACGGCTGCGGCCCTGGTCACGGCCGCAGCGGGCGTGCCCGTGGCCAAGCATGGTAATCGGGCGGCCAGTAGCCGTAGCGGATCGGCTGATGTACTGGCCGTATTGGGTGTAAATGTCGAGGCCGACGTGGCCTGCGTCGAGCGCTGCCTGGACGAGTTAGGGATCTGCTTCTGCTTCGCTCCCCTCCTGCACAACGCCATGAAGCATGTTGCCCCCGTGCGGAAGAAACTGGGCGTGCCGACGATCTTCAACATTCTTGGCCCGCTGATCAATCCAGCCGGGGCGTCGCGGCAGTTGCTCGGTGTGGGCAGGGCAGAACACCGGCTGCTGCTGTCCGAGGCCCTGGTTCTGCTGGGTACCGCGCGGACCGTGGTCGTTCATGGCAGCGACGGCCTGGACGAGGTGACGCTCACCGGGTTCACGGAAGTTGCGGAAGCCACCAGCCAGGTTCGGCATTTCCAGTGGATCCCGGCTGACTTTGGACTGGGAACTATCCATTTGAAGGCCATCCAGGTCAGCGGGTCGGACCAGAGTGCCTCAACCATTCGTGGGGTGCTAGCCGGCCAGCCGGGTCCGGCCCGCGACATCGTGGTTGCCAACGCCGCAGCCGCCCTGTGGACCGCCGGCAAAGCCCCTTCGCCTTCTGCGTGTGCCGAGCTGGCGGCCGAGGCGATTGACACTGCTGCCGCGGGCGATCTTCTTACTCGTCTTGTCGCCCTGAGTCATGGAAAATAGCGTTATTCAGCCCTTCCCAGCGGCGGTGCAGCATGGTAGACTGATGAGTTCTTCCCCGCTCCGCGAGCGCGGATTGAGGGTTTATCGCATCCGACAATCGACAGTAAGGCAAGAAAAGGCAATTAGTTATGGCAAAACCGCACCGCGTCGCCAAAAAGGCCAATCATGGCAAACGTCCTTCCAATAGCAAGGCGCGCAAGGCCAAGCGGCACCAGGTAAAGACCTGATAGGGAGCCAGCCGTGCCCAAAAAACCGTTGATTATTGACTTCTGTGAATATGACCTTAATCACGTGGTCAGCAGCATCGACGAGATCCGTCGCTACAACCCCCAGCGTTTCGAGATGGAGCAGTTGACGGCGATCGTCTTCGAGGATCCCGCGCGCGCCATCTGTGTCGGTTACAAGGATCTCAAACCGGACGAATTCTGGGCTCGCGGTCACATGCCGGGGATGCCGCTGATGCCGGGCGTGATCATGTGCGAGGCGGCCGCCCAGTTGTCGAGCTATCATGCGTTGAAAAACAATCTGATGACCGGCATGATGGGTTTTGGCGGCATGGAAGACATCCGCTTTCGCGGCCTCGTGCGGCCCGGCGATCGCTTCGTGATTGTGACTCGCTTGCTCAAGGCGCGGCGAACGATCATCACCTGCGAGTTCCAATCGTTCGTCGATCAGAACCTTGTCTGCGAAGGTATCATCAAGGGAATTCCCTTGCCGGTCAATCAGTTGACCACCGGACAAGCTGACGAACTCCTTACGGATTGAATGCCGTGGGCCGTCGTGCACTCCGTAAAATTGATCCCTCGCTCGATCTATCGAAACATCTGCTGGAGTTTGAGCAGCTTCCCCGTCCCTGGAACGCCGAGACGATCTTTGGTCGTGCCGCTCCGCTGGAAATCGAGGTCGGCTCCGGCAAGGGGCTGTTCTTGCGCAACGCGGCCAGCTCGCGCCCAGATGTCGATTTCCTGGGCATTGAGATCGTGCATAAGTATGCCTGCTTCGCCGCCGCGGGACTGGCCAAGGCCGGGCTGCCCAATGGCCGGGTTGTGTCGGGAGACGGCACGCGGATCTTTGCCGAATTGGTCCCCGACGGTTCACTGGCTGCGGTACACGTCTACTTCCCCGATCCCTGGTGGAAGAAGCGGCACCGCAAGCGGCGGGTGATGAACGAGACCTTCCTGCAACATGTCGAACGAACGCTCCTGCCGGGCGGCACGCTGCATTTCTGGACCGACGTCGAGGAGTATTTTCAGACCGCGCTGGAACTCTTGGCCGCCCGCCCTCAGCTCTCCGGGCCGATCGCCGTCCCGGAAACGCCTGCCGAGCACGACCTAGCCTATCGAACGCATTTCGAGCGGCGGATGCGGCTCACGAACGAGCCGGTTTATCGGTCGGAGTTCCGGAAGCTGCCTTCGTAGTATCTTGCAATTCGGGACGCCTAAGGATCGGCGCATCAATGACTGTCGTGTTTTGCGGACTCGCCGAGCGGGGACGGACGGCACACGGAGTGTGCCTGCTACTTTACTTGCGACAGTTAATAATTCGCCGATCCTAAGTCGCCCGCTGGACGGCCGGCGGTTGCTCCGGCAAGCCGGTTGCCGACGAAACCCGTTCAGCGATCCTGGAAGCCATGTAGACACGGAACAGAAGTGACATGGGTTACCCTGGGCTATCAACATTTTTCTGAAAAAGACTCAATGGGTGGGCCGGCTTTCGCGACCAAGCTGCGCTCGATGCCCGACGGTGCCTGCTCGTTACATAATCAACCTCTCAAAATCTTCCTCGTTCAATACCTTCACGCCGAGTTGTTGGGCCTTTTCCAGTTTGCTGCCGGCCTTCTCTCCGGCGACGAGATAGTCGGTCTTCTTGGAAATGCTCGATGCGGCATGACCGCCGTGCTGCGCGATAAGCTCGTGGATCTGGTCGCGACTGTACTTCACCAGCGCGCCGGTAACGACGAGCGTCTTGCCTTCCAGCTTACGCGCCCCAGTAGTGGCAGACGGGGCAGCGGTCGATTCCATCTTCACGCCCTGCGAGCGCAGATCGTCAATCGTCTTGCGGCCGAACTCGGAATGCAGAAAATCATGGACACTCTTCGCGATCACCGGTCCGATCTCGTTGGTCCGGCTTAATTCGTCGCTGCCGGCGGCCAAGAGGGCATCGATGGTGCGGAACCGCTCGGCCAGCACGCCGGCCACGCGATTGCCCACGTGACGGATCGTCAGCGCGTTGAGCAACCGGGCCAAGCCGCGGCCCTTGCTGGCCTCGATCGCCTCCAGCAAGTTCTCGGCCGACTTGCGGCCCATGCGTTCGAGATTCAGAAGCTTCTCCGCAGTCAAACGGTAAAGATCGCCGTAACTCTGCGCAAGCTTCTGATTGACCAATTGATCGACCAGCTTGTCGCCCAACCCCTCGATGTCCATTGCGTTGCGGCTGGCGTAGTAGCGAATGCGTTCCTTGATCTGGGCCGGGCATTCGGGGTTCGGGCAGCGGATGTAGACGCCGCCCTCGTCTTTGACCACGGGCGCGCTACATTCGGGACAGTTCTTGGGGAAAGGGAACTTCGATAACTTGCCTTTCCGCTCAGCCACTTCAACGCGAACGACGTGTGGAATGATCTTGCCGGCCTTTTCCACCACGACCACGTCGCCCACGCGCACGTCCTTTCGCTCGATCTCCTCGGCGTTGTGCAAACTGGCCCGGCTGACGATCGTACCGGCCAGTTCGACCGGTTCCAGGTCGGCCACGGGCGTGATCGCGCCAGTCTTGCCCACCTGCACGCGGATGGCATTCACGCGGGTCGTGGCTTCATATTTCTCGAACTTGTAGGCGATGACCCAACGCGGGGCCTTGGAGGTCGCTCCCAACCGATCCCGTTGGTCGTAGCGGTTGACCTTGAGCACCAATCCGTCGATCTCGAAATCCAACTCATGTAGCCGCTCGATGAGCTGCTCGCAATGCTCGGCGGCCGCGTCGAAGCTGGGAAAACAGGCCATGCCGGGCGTCATGGGAATGCCGTAATCGGCCATCTCCTTGAGAAAATCAATATGCGATTCGGCTTCAAGTCCTTCGCGATAGCCGACCGAGTGGCAGAAGAACCGCAGACGCCGCTCGGCGCAGATCCGCGGGTCCAGCAGGCGGATGCAGCCGGCAGCCACGTTTCGCGTATTGGCAAACAGCGGCTTGCCCTCGGCCTTTTGCTTCTCGTTGAGCCGCACAAGGTCGCTGTTGGTCATGTAGATTTCACCCCGCGGTTCAAGAATGCGGGGATATTTATTGCCGCGGAGCCGCAAGGGGATGTCGTGGAGCGTGCGGATGTTGTGGGTCACGTCGTCGCCCACACGGCCATTGCCCCGAGTGACGCCCTGGACCAAGAGGCCGTCTTCATAGACTAGCGACACGGCCACGCCGTCAACTTTTAATTCGACGACCCATTCGATTGGTTCGCCTACCAGGAGCTTGGCGGTCCGCTCGCCGAACTTCTTCAGCTCATCGAGGCTATAGGTGTTTTCGATCGAAAGCATCGGCACGCGATGTTCGACCTGCGGCAACCCGCTGACCGGCTGGTCGCCGATGCGCTGCGTGGGGCTATCGGGCGAGATCAGTTCGGGATGCGCTGTTTCAAGCTGCTTGAGCCGCTCCAGGAGTTTGTCGTAGTCGCGGTCGCCGATCTCCGCCGCTGCCTCGACATAATAGCGATAGTCGTGATGACGGATCTCGTCGCGGAGCGTGGCGATTTCGGAAGCGGGGGGTTTCGACACGTCTCGCTCCTTACGCACAACCACATGCCGCGGCACACGGGGAGGTCATGCTCCGCAACGGATGCGGGATGAGGCAGAGGAACTTCAACGGGCCGCTACCGGTGTTGCGGAACTGATGGATCTCGTCCGGGGCGATATAGACGGCAAAGCCTGCGGCAAGGCGATGCTCGCCGCGGCTGTCCAACACGATACCCTCGCCCTCCAAAACGAACACCTCATGTTCGTAGCCGTGGGAGTGCTTCGGCGTATTGCCGCCGGAGGCCACTTCAAACTGCCGCATCGTGAAGCTGGGGGCACCGTCGTCCGGACCGATCAGGCACCGCACGCGGCAGCCGATGGCCTCCTCCATCTCGACTACATTGTCGGGAATTTGCTCAAAGTGCGCTACTTTCATAAGCCCAAACGCCTCAAGGGTTCAAGGATGAATTCAACCTTAATTATACCCTGAATTCATGAAACTGTGTCAATAGGGGGTAATTGACCGACAAGTTCCGAGAACCGCTCTCCGCGCGCGCGGAAATTGCGGAACTGGTCGTGGCTCGAACAGCCGGGCGAAAGCACGATCGCATCGCCGGGCTGGGAGATGTGCCAACACCAATCGAGGGCATCGTCGAGCTTTAGCATGGCGATCGAGACACAATCGACGTGCGATGCCTGAAGTCGGTCATGCAGTTTGGGGCCGATCTCGCCGAAAAACGCCGCCCCCACGGTAAGCCGGCCTATCGTCTCGATCATCTCCGTGAAATCGAACCCCTTGTCGTGCCCGCCCACTAGCAGAATCGTCGGCTTGCCAACCGATTCCAGCGCGGCGATTGTCGATTCGGGTGTGGTGGACGTCGAATCATTATAAAACGTGCGGCCTTTGATCTCGGCGACAATCTGCATTCGTTGCGGCAGCCCGCGGAACGCTTGCAGCCCGCGGTCAATCGCGTCGCGGCTACATCCAGCGCCCAGGGCGGCCGTGGCTGCGCAGGCGGCATTCATGCGATTGTGCCAGCCCGGTACTTGCAGGCGAGGAAGCATGTCATCGGCCACCAGCGGCAACAAGCGTCCACGAACAAGATGACCCCACGAGGCGAGCCGCCGATCGTGCGTATTGAGCACGGCCAAGTCGTTCGGCCGCTGCCGCTCGAGCAGAACCTGCTTGGCCGAGGCATATTCGTCCATGTTGGCATGCCAATCAAGATGGTTCGGCGAAAAGCTCGTGACCACGCAGATATGCGGCACGGGTGTTTCCGATCGAAGATACTCCAACTGAAAACTGCTCAGTTCGAGCACCACGCCGTCGTTCGGCTCGATCTCATCGAGATGATCCAGCAGGCTGCCGCCGATATTTCCGCCCAGCCAGGTCCGTCGGCCGCCGGCTTGGAGGATAGCGGCAATCATGGCCGAGGTCGTCGACTTTCCGTTGGATCCCGTCACGCCGATCGCGGCTGCCGGACAAGCCCCCAGGAAGAGGTCGATCTCGGTCGTCAGTCGCACGCCGTTCTGCCTTGCAATGGCTAGCCAGGGGTTTTGAGGCCGCACCGCCGGGTTGACCACCACGAGATCGGCCTGGCGGAAATCTTCTTCCCGATGCCCGCCGAGGTGGAAGGCGGCGATCGGCACGGCGTTCATCGGCAGCAGGGCAAGACTTTCCAAAGCCGAGGCCAAAATAGTTTTATCGGCCAGATCGGTCACGGTGACAACAGCACCCTGTCCCGCGAGCCAGCGGGCCGCAGCCGCCCCGCCGCCAAAATGGCCCAATCCCATGACGGTGGCTCGTAGCCCGCGATATGGCATGTTATGGTTCTTTTGGAGTGCGACGGCTTGCCGCCGCTTTTCAAAACGTCCAAACCTTGGTGCTCGTCCAAAAACAACTTGTGGTGCGGGCGTCTCGCCTGCACATGCAGCCGGGACGGCCGCATTACAAAAACACGGAGTTAATGTTGGACAGGTACTTAATCAATGCAGTTTCCTCGCATCCAGGAAACCAAATTATCGTTTTCGGCTCTGCTCGCCGCAAGATCAAACAGGGTGAACCGGGGTGATACGCCGCGCTATCTGCTCTATTGTCGCGCTCCCGATCGGTTGCTATCCTGGAGCAGAGAGAAATCAGTTTGGTGGGATCCAAGGCATCTATTTTGTCAGTTTCGTTTTATCAGTTTTTTCCGCGGTGCGAAGACCCATGAGCGTTGCGGGACACATTTCGCTGCGTGGCGTGGCGGTCCACAACCTCAAATCGATCGATGTCGATATCCCGTACCGCAAGCTCGTCGTGCTTTGTGGACTCAGCGGCAGCGGCAAGAGCAGTCTGGCCCTCGACACGCTCTATGCCGAGGGGCAGCGGCGTTACATTGAGAGCTTCTCGGCCTACACGCGGCAATTTCTCGACCGGCTGGAGAAACCGGAAGCCGAACGGATCGACGGCATCCCGCCCGCCATCGCTGTAACCGGAGGCGGCAGCAGCCGATCGAGCCGAGCCACCGTCGGCACCGCGACCGAGGTGGCCGATTATCTACGGCTGCTGTTTGCCAAGATTGGAAAGGTGGTATGTCGCAGTTGTGGCCATGCGGTCGAACGCGACTCGCCGCAAAGCGTTGCTGCCATGCTGACCAATCTTCCCGCTGGCACGCGGTACATGGTTGCCTTCAGCATCAACGGCGACGCTTCGCTGGCCGCTGCGGCCGCCACGCTGCGGGAAGAAGGGTTTGTAAGAGCAATCATTGGCCAACGAGTCGTGAATCTGGATGAGGCGGCTGGTACTCAGTACCCAGTATCCGGAAAGCTCCCCTTGTCCTTCGGGAGAGGGGCAGGGAGTGAGGGAGAGGGGGACCAGTCCGACGTTATGGGTCAGGCTCGAAAGCCTGACGTACAGGCAGCGTCGTATACCAATGATGCTCCGCCACCCTACGTTGTCGTCGATCGCCTAACAGCCGGTAGTGCAACGGAGCAGCGAGTTCGCGATTCGCTGGAAACGGCTTTCGGCAAGGGGCTGGGAAAGTGCTTTACGTTTGTAGAAAAAGGCGGCGGCGAGCGGGGTGCAGCGGCTGCCATCGACGGCCGCGTGTGGCGGCGACTGGCCTTCAGCAATACCTTGGCCTGCGCCGATTGCGGCATTGAATACATCCCGCCCGAGCCGCGGCTATTCAGTTTCAACAGCCCTCTGGGAGCCTGTCCGAATTGCGAGGGCATTGGCAGTATCATTGACGTCATCTTGGGCCGCCGGCGAAGCTATCGCCCCTGCCCTGCCTGTCGCGGGACGCGGTTGCGGCCCGAGGCCCTTGACGCCCGCATTGGCGACCGTAACATCGCCCAGATTGCCGCCATGCAGATCGGCGAGGCTGCGGAGTTCTTTCGCTGCTTGGATCTCTCGGCCCCGCAGCGCCGCATCGGCCATATGATGCTCGAACAGGTGCAACGACGACTGGAGTATCTCGCATCGGTCGGACTGGGCTATCTCGCGCTCGATCGCACCATCCGCACGCTTAGCAGCGGTGAAGCGCGGCGGGTGGCCCTCACATCGGCACTAGGATCGAGCCTTGTAAACATGCTCTACGTGCTCGATGAGCCGTCGATCGGCCTGCATCCTTGCGACGTCAATCGCCTTGTCGAATCAATCCAAAAACTCCGCGATCGGGCCAACACGGTGGTGGTCGTCGAGCATGAAGAAGCGATTATCCGCGCGGCCGACCAGGTGATCGAGATCGGGCCTGGAGCGGGCGAGCGGGGCGGCCGCATCGTTTTCCAAGGCACACCGGCTGAGATGGAGGCGTCGCCCGACAGTCTAACTGGTGATTACCTCGCCGGCCGCCGTGGCAACGTGTGTACGTCCACGCGGCGGCAGCCGAACCGTGGTTGGATCCGCCTGGCCGGTGCGCGGGGTAATAACTTGAAAAACGTCACGGTCGAGTTCCCACTGGGCGTGCTCTGCCTGGTGACGGGCGTGAGCGGCGCCGGCAAGAGCACGCTGGTCGAGGAGACACTCTACCCTGCCTTGTGCCGCCGCTTGCGCAAGGAGGCCCCGGGGCCACTCGAGTGCGACGACGTGTTTGGCGATGGTCAGATCGACGACGTAATCATGGTCGACCAAAGCCCTATCGGCCGCTCGCCGCGAAGCAACCCGGTGACCTACCTGAAGGTTTTCAGCGAAATCCGCCACGTGTTTGCCGAGACGCTTGAAGCTCGAACTAGGAACTACGGCACCAGCCATTTCAGTTTCAATGTCGATGGCGGCCGCTGCAGCGCATGCCAAGGCGTCGGCTACATCCAGATCGACATGCAGTTCCTGGCCGATGTGTTCATGAAGTGCAGCCAGTGCCGCGGCACCCGCTACCGCGACGAGATTCTCGACGTGACCTATCGCGGTCGGAATATCGCCGAAGTGCTGGAAATGACCATTCGCGAGGCGTTTACGTTCTTTCGTGGGAAGTCGAAAGTGCAGGCGAGGCTGAAGCGGCTGATCGATGTGGGGCTGGACTACGTGCGACTGGGCCAACCGGGCAACACGCTTTCCGGCGGCGAGGCTCAGCGGCTGAAGTTGGCTGGATATATGTCGGCGGCCAAGCGCGGCCGCTGCCTATTCATTCTCGACGAGCCAACCACCGGGCTGCATTTTTCCGACACGGTGCAACTGTTGGATTGTTTTGACGCCTTGCTGGCGGTCGGCCACTCGCTGATCGTGGTCGAGCACAACTTGCAGATGATGAAGGCAGCCGATTACATCATTGACCTTGGCCCCGAGGCGGCGGACCAAGGCGGCCAAGTCGTGGCTCAAGGCACGCCAGAAATGGTCGCTCGGAGCGAAACGTCGGTGACGGCGCGGTTCTTGCGGAAGGTGCTTGGGGACGGGGGATTGAACATTGAACATTGAACATTGAACATTGCGAATTGCAAATTGGAAGACAAGAGCGGGGGGTTAGGTCGCGCAGCCCTGGCACATTTGGCTTGCCGAGTGTATCGAGATGGGTAGTTTACGAGATTGCAATTCAAGTTAATTCGGCTAGGACTTTGGAGTGCGAGGGCTTGCCCACGCTTTTCAAAACGCGATGGGAGCCGTGTGGACTTCCCCTATTTTCCGCTACCTCCTCGATGCCTTGGTTGCCAAGAGTTGTTCCAAGGAGAACAAGACCTATCGACTGCCCGCGGAGGCCGAATGGGAACATGCCTGCCGTGCCGGGACGACCACACGGTATTCCAGCGGCGATGATCCCGAAACGCTGACCAAGGTCGGCAACGTGGCGGATGCCACGGCGAAGGCGAAGTTCCCTGATTGGACATGGACGATCAAAGCCAGCGACGGCTACGTGTTTACGTCGCCGGTGGGTTCATTCCAACCGAATGCCTTCGGTCTATACGACATGCACGGCAATGCCTGGCAGTGGTGTGCGGATTGGTACGGCGAGGAGTACTATGCCGCATCTCCCGCAGGCGACCCAAACGGCTCAGATTCCGGAGATGGCCGTGTCCTTCGTGGCGGTTCCTGGTACGGCTGGCCGTACGGCACCCGTTCCGCCAGACGCTATTGGAGCAACCTCGGCAGCAGGGACAACAGCGCAGGGTTCCGCGTTTCCAGGACTCAGTAATACTATGGCCTCTGGCAGTGTTACCCTTTGCGGTTTTCCCCTTTTCCCTTTTACCCCTGCCGCGCAGCATGTACTCATGGTCGGCGGCGCGCGATATATTTTTGGGGTTTGACAGGAGCGATCTGGCTATGGAACAGGCTGCTTGCAAAGAAATGGCCCAAGAGCCAGTTCTTATCCGCCTCTTCCAAGATTCAACGCGAAGGCAATGGCATTCGACACCTTGCGCAGCTTGGCAGCAGACAAGGTTGTCACCAATGCACCCAGTCGGCTCTTCGGCACCGTCTGAAGATGATCGCAGTTGACCGCGCAGTCTTGAAGCATTCCATCCTCTTTAGACAGCCAAACTTCGGATGGGATGTCGCGAACCGTGCTGGTGATAGGAGCCACCGTAACGTCGCCAAGATACTCCAGGATCGCATCCCGAGTTAGGAGCAACACAGGCCGTTTCTTGTCGGGTGCCGCAAACTTGTACCAGCGGACCTCGCCACGTCTCATTCGTCACCCCATCGCTGCTCGCTTTGCCAAACGTCGAACTCGCCGCTATCGACGGGATGCTTCTGGTATCCAAGGCGGTGCTTTTGCTCCAAATCCTTCACGCGATACCGGGCTAAAGCCTCACGGAGCGCATCGCGAGCAAAAGCCGACCGCGTCGTCTTCAACCGCCGGGCAAGACGATCGACCGCCGCCACCAGATCCTCGTCAAGCGTCATCTGTACAGCCTTCATGATCTTCACCTCCAATGTGGATGTCTATCACTATGGTAGTCCACATTCAGGTCACGTGTCAAGCGGGATTCGATTGCCGACCTCGGCAGCTTTTTCATGGAAGCCGCGGTTGTTCGGAAAGGTCGCGATTTCGTCGAGCACAGACGACGTCGTTACCAGCGAAGGCGACGTATCAATGACTTCACGCTTACCGAATTAAATATGGCCGCACAGCCAGATTGAAGAGGGTGGCATCGAATGGTACACTTAGGTCACATGATAACGATTCATCCAAATGTTTTGGAATGTAACGGCAAGAGGGCTTTCGTGGCCCTTCCGCATGAGGAATTCGTAATGATCGAGGGGGAACTCCAAGAATATGAGGATCTCAAAGAACTGCGAGTCGCAAGAACCGCTGAAGCCGGTGAATTAAGTGTCTCGCTCCGCGATGCATGTAGGTCTCCTCGCTCAGCATGATCGACCACTCCCCCTCGCCCGACGTTTCCTCCCGCTACGCTCGCCAGATGCGCTATGCCCATCTGGGCGAAGAGGGGCAGCGCAGCCTTGCCGCAAGCAGGGTGTTAATCTGCGGTTGCGGTGCGCTGGGAAGCCTGCTGGCCAATACGCTGGTGCGGGCAGGCGTCGGCAAGGTGCGGCTGGTCGACCGCGATTTCGTCGAATTGAGTAACCTGCACCGCCAGACGCTTTTTGATGAAGCCGATGTCGCCGACGGATTGCCGAAAGCTGCGGCCGCTGCCGAGAAGCTTCAAAAGATCAATTCGGCGGTCGAAATCGAGCCGATTGTCGCCCACATCGGCCCGGAGAATGTCGAATCGCTGTGCGCGGGCGTGGATCTGATCCTCGACGGCACCGACAATTTTGAAACTCGCTATCTCATCAACGATGCTGCCGTCCACCTGAATTTGCCCTGGGTCTATGGCGGTTGCGTGGGGGCCGAGGGGCAAACCATGACGATTGTGCCCGGTGAGACCGGCTGCCTGCGTTGCCTGCTGCCGGATTGCCCTCCGCCGGGCAGTACGCCGACCTGCGACACGGCCGGCGTGCTCGCGCCGATAGTGGGCGTGATTGCCTCGATCCAGGCCCAGGAGGCGATCAAGATCCTCAGCGGCAATCTCGCGGCAATCTCGCGGCAACTCACGGTCATCGACCTTTGGCAGAACCGATTCCTGCAAATTGATGTCCGCGATCTTCGCGATCGCGTCGATTGCCCCGCGTGCAAGCAACGGCAGTTCGTCTGGCTTACCGGGCAGCAAGGGAGCCGGGCCGCAGTGCTCTGCGGCCGCAACGCCGTGCAATTGACTCAGCCCGGCCCTGGCGTGCTGCTCGATGAGTTGGCTCGGCGGCTAGAAGGCATTGGCCGTGTGACTCGAAATGCATTTCTGCTACGTCTCAAGGTGGATAACTTTGAACTTACCTTGTTTCCCGACGGCCGGGCGATCGTCCAAGGCACGGACGATCCCGCAATAGCACGGACGGTCTATGCCAAGTACATAGGGAGCTAAGCTACACCTTTAGATTTCAATATTTGAATTTGTTTCGGATTTCGATATTCGGATTTCGTTTTTTTTCCTCCTGCCTGTCTATCCGGCCTCAACTCCTACAAACGGCCTCCTGGAATCCTTCTCAGGTCTTTCGGGTAGGTCTGTCGATGCTAAATCCTACCGGTCACGGATGATGCGATGTTTGCGAAGCATGGGCGAAATCGAGAAAGTCGATACCCTCTCCTGACAGATTTCCCCCTGCCCGCGTAATCCGCATGTATAGGCCACGGATGGAAGGCAAGACCGCGCTCCCCAATCCCCCAAAGCCTCTCCGTGGCCAGAACCAGCCCCCTGCCCTCGACCCTCAGACTCTATCCCGAGCCTACCGCTCTCGCCGCGAAATGCGCCGGTGCCACCGTGGCCAGCCTGCCCGATGTGTTGCAGGCTTTCCAACGAGCAACGGGTTGGTCGCTGCGATACGCGTCTGGACCGGCACCGAAAACGTTCAACGCGAAAACGACGGCCGAACTGAGTTGGTCCGCACCGGTCAACCCGGGCTATGGAACCTCTCCTGGACATCTCACTCTCGGTCCCGTCGATGGTGAAGCAAAATCGTCGCCGGTTACCTTTGAGACCGCGCGCGGCTTCGCGTCTGCAATTGGCGGCATGTTGGAAGAGAATCTGCAACTTCGCCGCGCCCTGGTCGAGCGCGAGGCGGAACTTGCCGCGGGCGTGCCCTTGGTGCCGCACCCGGAAGAACCCGAACACTTGGCCAACCGGCTCGAAGCTGTCTTACGCGGCGGAGCCCAGGCCGTGGACTGCCATGCGGCAGCCCTGTACCTCCTAGACGAGGCAACCAGCAAGCTCAAATTACGGTCTTGTTGGGGACTGCCTTTGGATCGGCTCACGGCCCCACCTCGACCCTTACAGGGTGCCGTAGCCGATCTGGAATCATTGCTGGGGCACGCGGTCGTGCTGGAAGATGTGCCGATGATGCATCACTGGCGGGCACCGGAAGAGTTTGCTGCTGCTGTCTGCGTGCCCATTTCGACCTCCACGACGATCCTCGGTACGCTGTGGATGTTTTCCAACGCCAAACGGGATTTCACCGCGTCGCAGACGAATATTGTGGAAGTGGTCGCCGGACGCGTGGCCGCCGACCTCGAACGAGAAATGCTCTGGCAGGAGGGCTTTGCCGCAGCCGCAATCAAGAAGCAGATTGCCGCGGCCGAGCGGATGCAGCGAAACCAGTTGCCGACAGTCGCGCCGCTGCTGGAACATTGGGACTTGGCTGGCTGGACCGCGCAGGCCGACTCTCTCGGCGGCGATTTCCACGATTGGTTCTGCCTGCCCGATGGACTGCTGGCCGTGGCGGTCGGCCATGCGATGGACGGCGGCATCCAAGCGGCCATTGCGGCCAGTGGCCTGAAGGCGGCGTTGCGCGCCCATGGACAGTATTATCGCGAGGCCCAACAGACGCTCAAGCGGCTGAACCTGACGCTTTGGACCGGTTCGGCCGGCGATCAACATGCCACGCTCTTCTACGGCCTGATCGAAACGGCGACTGGCCGGATAACTACCGCCTCGGCCGGGCATCCGGCTGCGCTGGTGATTCGGCCCGATGGATGGGAGTCGCTAACCCAGATTTCCGCTCGATTAGGTGAGGGACCGGAATCGATTTACGAGCAGACCGGCTACGAGTTGCAGTCCGGCGAAACGCTCGCGCTATGTACCGACGGCACCCTGGATACGCCTGGGGCCGACGGCGAACCGCTGGGTGAGCTGGGGATGGGCAAGCTTTTGCAAGCCATTCACGACCGACCAGCGGCCGAGATGGCGGCAATCATTCGCCGGCAGCTCGACAATCTGGCTGGTCCCGGGGTTGCCATACCACCGAAGGGCCGGGATCGGACCGTGCTGGTGGTGAAGCGTAAGTAAATTAGGCTCTCCGCCGGGTTTGCTGACGATTGTGGTGCGGGCGTCCCGCTTGCCAGGATGTTCTGGGAAAGCGAGGCAGGCGAGATGCCATCACCACAATTGGGCGGAGAGCGGTAAATTAGCGGTAATCAATGTCTATTTGTGTTTTCGTCCTATCCTTTCCGCTGGTAAGAACCGGTTTGCTGCTCACTGGCCGCTGTCCCTCCTTGACGTTGTGTTCCCGTGAGATAAACTAAAGAGGATACTTGCTACCTGTTTTGGGGTGCTGCTTTGCTGCTGCCGCCAGAGTCAGGAACGCAATGGTGACTGCTTCTGCGGGAATGGCGGAATTGGCAGACGCGCTAGGTTGAGGGCCTAGTGGCCGCAAGGTCGTGCAGGTTCAAGTCCTGTTTCCCGCACTGCTTACCAGATAAGGACTTACGGCGATTGGCCGTAAGTCCTTTTTTGTTGCCCTGAAGAATTTTGGGGCCATTTTGGGGCCATCGTTGGGGTTGCGTTGGGTTTGCATCGCTGGTTGTGGAACGGGCAAGACCGGTATCCTGAACCGAACCTCAACGCATCCACGGAGCCCCAACCCATGTCCTATCTTCAACAACGCCCGTCCGGTCTTTATCAACTGGTCTTTCGCTTCGGCGGACGCCGATTCAAGAAGGCCCTCAAGACCACCCAAATGGACGTGGCCGAAGCCGCTCGCGTTCGGCTCGACGAAAGCCTGCGGCTTGTGGCAAACGGCCGGCTTCCTATTCCTGACGGGGCAGACATCCCGACCTTTCTGCTGTCAGATGGCAAGCTGAATGGGAAGCCGACTCTACCGGCCACCCTCACACTGGCCAAGCTGTTCCAGGGGTACCTTGAACACTTGCCGGATGGGATGATGGAGTCAAACTCCCTTTACACGGCCAAGATTCACATGGCCCACTTCGAGCGGGTCTTGGGTAAGGCATTCCCGATCAAGTGGCTCACGCTAGATGACCTTCAGGGCTATGTCCAGCAGCGGGGAAAGGAAAAGGGACGGCGTCAGGGGAAGGTCAGCCCGACGACCATGCGGAAGGAACTTACCACGCTCAGTGCCGTTTGGAATTGGGCTCGGACCACACGCCGCGTGGAAGGGGACTTTCCCAACAAAGGGCTTCGATAAGAAGTCGGGCAAGAGCACGCATCTTCTTCGACCTAACGAGTCGCGGAAATTTTCAAGTGCTGACAGCGCACTTGAAACCTCAAGGCATCTTCGCGCTCGGTATTCAACCTTCCACGCCTTCTGACCTTAGTGGTGTGCCTTCTCCTGCGCGCCCCTTGCACTGAGTAATGCCACTAACTCTCAACCCGCCAATCTCCGCGCACAGAATACCCGGGTACTGACGGATGCGGGACTGGTGCATCTTGAAGGGTTAAAAAGACTCGTTAAACTTGATCTGGGTGCCGCCGTCACCGAAAATGGTGTTCGCAAGCTGCACCAGGCGATTCCAAAATGCCGTATAAGTTACCAAGGGGGCTGGCTGGGAGGTGAGTGAGTTCCTTTGATCGCGTTGGATAGAAACTGAAGTAGACGTTGAGTCAGGATAAAATGGGACTGTTAGCTGTCGCTCGGGGCAAGCCGATGAAGATCGCAAAGCACAGAAACCAAACACCGTAAACGCTTGGAACACACAAAATTGCATTGAATGGTAAGTATCCTCCTGGCTTGGGAACTTGGCGGCGGGTTGGGGCACGTAACCCAGCTTGTCCCGCTGGCAAAGGGGTTGCAATCCGCAGGCCACCAAGTCTTCGTAGCACTCCGCGAACTGCCTTGCGCCGCCGGATTGCTCGATAATTTAGGTATCGCACTCCTGCAATCACCCTACAAGCCGCCCACGGACAACCCACCAATCGCCACGCCCCGTAACTTCGCCCACGTTTTGTGGAACGCGGGCTTTGGCGACCCCGCCGAACTGCAAGTCCTTACGGAGGCCTGGAGCGATCTGCTCGATTCCGTCAATCCAGACATGATTGTCTTCGACCATGCACCCACAGCATTACTGGCTGCCCGGGGCCGCAAGGTGAAGCGGGTCGTGATCGGGAACGGCTTCTGCTGCCCGCCGGATTGTTCGCCGTTGTCGGATTTGCGATCCTGGATGCCACCGGAGGCGGAAGCCTTGCAGGAGGCCGAGCGGCATGTGCTCGACTGCATGAACCGTGTGCTCGAACATTGAATCTCGGCGCGAACTTACCTTCGGCACCAGAAATTCAAAACCGACACAAGCGCCTACCGGGCCTGCCACTCGAAAACCGACAGAAGCGCCTACCGGGTAGGCGCCGAGAAACCAGCGAGCTTCCTGCTTGACAAATCGGAATCCTTGGTATAATAGTCATTCACACTCACCCACAATCAACCCACTGTCGGTTTTGAAGCGCCGCGCGAATGTCGAAGTTCAATCGCTGCGCGACACCACACCAACATGCTGACGCGATTCAATGCGCCGAATCTGCGGTTTGAGCAACGACCCCTTGACTTGAAACGAGTGGCGTCAGAATGCGATCTGGCCGTTCTCAACGGCAATCACGGGACCACCATCGCCATGCTTCTGGAGGCCTCCGTGGGCAGTGTGGCTCATTTGCCAGCGAACGCTCTGGTGGCGATTCTGGGGGCTGTGGCGGGCGATGTGGGTGTCGCGGGCACGGTCTTTGGCTATCTCACTGGCGGATGGACGCCTCGGCAGACCGTTTGAAGAGACTATTCGGTGGGCAGACAAGTTGGAAGTTTTCGCCGACAATCTGATTGAAAATGTTTTCAAATGGCGGGATAACCACTCACGGCTAACGCAATGCCCGTAAACAATACCAGAGCGAGAAGTATGGCTACGCCGCTTCGGCGACCTTCCTTCTTCGGGCAGGCTAAGCGTTCGCAATACGCTTCCCTCGGCGTTATGAATCTCGATGTTCCCCTCTTCGCAGCACCAGACGGCACTCAACCCGTCTGCCCTATAGTCGGCAGATTTATGCAGCCACACGTTGCACCTGTCGCTAGTTGGATTCCTTGTGCAACTCGACCGTCTTCGTTTCCGCCTTTTCCACCACCGCACAGAGAGGGCAGTATTTCAGTTTAGTATCGCCCCAGAACACGTTCCCGCAGTCGTCGCACTTCCTGAGAGCCCTGAAAAACCTCCTTGTTGAAAAACACCATCTTACCGATTTGCGGGCACGGAGAAAGCCCCCGCTGAAGACAAGGAACCTGCCCCGCTCGTGATCCTGGTCGATGCGGGAAACCTCGCTTCAGCAGCCTGGATGACACCGGCTTGGCTCTGGGCATGCTCTTCGACGGCGAGGAGCGGGAGAAGCAGAGCCAAGTGGACGCCGTGGCCGACGAGATCAATGAGCGGTCTCGGGCAATAGCTCTACGGATGGGAAGCACGCTGGGCTGAGACGCCGGATCAAAAGACTAAAGGGGTATTTACTTGACTCAACCGCCACCATCCATTGTGGTGTACCTGAAAATTATTTTGTGTGCCTGAACCTCCGTAATCTCGCTCCACAGCTCATCTGGTTCAGATCGCCGCAAGACCCAGCATGGCGTTCCATCGCACTGGCGGCCTTCCAGTGTTGCGTAATGCAGAGTCTCGGTTGGGGATGTTGGACCGTGCCAAAGTCGTCCAAAATCGTCAATCCAGTGGCGAATCAAACCGCTATATGTTGTGGTCGGTTGAGTCAAGTAAATACCCCTGAAAGACTATGGCGTCTGGCCTCGGTTTCGTACCGGTATCTACCCGAAACGGAAAGTTCGGCCTACTTCTCCCCGAACTGCTTCTCCAAATCCAGCAACTGTTTCTTCAATTCGTCAGCCTGTTTCTTCAGTTCGGACTTGGTCTCCTTCGAGGCGTCCTTCCAAACGCCGCTCTTGGCCGCCGATTTGATCTCCGAGCTGAGATGGCCCATCATCGCCGTGGCCGCTTCGATAGGCATGTTACCCGCGGCTGGCCCCAACAGCTGAATATTGCCCTGAATCTGGCCCGGCAGGACGGGAACCAGTTGAAAGCCGCCACCCGGCATCGGAAACGGCTGGACAGGGATGGGGCCGGCGATGGCCCCTTGTGCGACAATGGTCCCCGCCTGGCCCGGCACCTGATTACCCAAATACTGTTGATAGAGCTTGAAGGCTTCGGGGTGTTTTTTCTCTAATTCCTCGGCGTCTTTGGCCTCGAACTTTTTCGTCTCGTCGGTGCCGCCCTTTTTATGCACACACTCGATCTTGATGCCCTTCTGCGGATCGTCGGTAATTTTGATCTTCTTGCCGTACTCCTCGGTCTGGAACTGCTTAACGCCGTTGTCGTTGATCGACATGCTGCCTCCCACTCCCCCATCGCTGCTAACTACGGTAGCCGTACCGGTGATCGTGACCGGACCCTGAGCTTGGATCACTCCTCCCGGAGCTAACTGGATGCCGTCCTGAGGCACTTCGGTCGCCGGGAGTTCCGCATCGCCCTTGACGGGGTGTACGTCGGCCCAGGCTGACACGTAGCTAAAACCCAACAACAGCACCAACACCAACCAACTGCTTCTCACGAGACACATGACTTTCTCCTTGGAAGAGGGGCAAGGGCAGCAAGACCTAGCCACGCCCGTCGCAGCCACATCCAACGCCGTAGCCTATATATGTTACTATGTGCCGCGGAATCCTGCGTGAGGGGATTACTCGAATCCTCGCGTCAGCGGCTTGGATGACACGGAGTTGGGCCGCGAAGCTGTTCCCCGGCAAGGAATGGGTGAAGGAGCGGTTTGGAGCCTTAGATCTATGGAGGGGTGGCGAAATTCAGAGCGAAAGCCCCAGAACGCTGTAGCGTTGATTCTGAGAACCATAAGAAATCGGCCGCCCATAAGCCGTGGTCGAGGTGAACCTACTTCTATGATCCTCCCGCAGTCTTCCAAGGGCGAGATTAGCTTCGTGTAAGACTCTCGGAGGCAGTGTCCATCGTCCGCAGAACAGCAACGATCAGCCTGCTATGCTATTGCCATGCAACCGCCGAGACGTCGACGGGCTGGCCGGCAACTCCACACGCAACGATCAGCCTGCTATGCTATTGCCATGCAACCGCCCAACTGCCACCGATTTGCCACCGATTCGCACGCCAAAAAAAGAAAAAGGACTTACGGCCAATCGCCGTAAGTCCTTATCTGGTAAGCAGTGCGGGAAACAGGACTTGAACCTGAACGACCTTGCGGCCACTAGGCCCTCAACCTGAATTTGACCGTTGAGGGAACAGTAAGGTAGCGTTGGACTTACGTTGGAGGTTGTTATCGCTCCTTGGGATAGGTCAAAACCACATTTGTTTTGGATTGTATGCATGTTGGACTTAAATTGCCAGTGTTGGCCCCAAAATGGCCCCAAAATCTTGGCCGTGACACGCTAGGATTGCGACCTAGTGCGTGATACTCTGCTGGCGGCCACGTCCGTGAATGCTGGTCGGCCGCAAAGTGCGGGGACTCAGCCGGTCCCTAATGCATTCGTGCTTACCTTTGCGGTCATTTCTTTTGGCCGAGTCTCTGCCATCGCAAATCCTTCTCGACCGCCACTTCCAGAACCAACAAATGGCAAGCCTGCGAAACCTTGCCGGCCACAATCCCATGCCAAAACCTGCCAGTCAATCTTGCCGATTACCCGACTGTCACCCTGATCTGCACCGAGGAACCCCCACCGATGACTACTGCGACGACAACGCCGGCCGAGAAGCCAGCCAACCTGAGTGCCCTGCAACTTCAACTGCTCGACCTGGCCACCCGCTGCAAACCTACGCCGCAGCGGCGTCCCCAAGAGATTCGCGGCCCTGTTCTGGTGATCCGCGGCAAGTAGCCTTGATGCTGTCCTGAGTCCGTTCCCGTCTCGGTGAACTAACCATGTGTCCAGATCGTAGAAACTGCTGAAAACGAACCATTCTACGTTTTGATGGAGTTTGGACATGGCCCGAGCACGGAAGAGCAGGTCTACGACCAACCAGTCGCTCGTCCCGCGGGAATCGCTGCCGTTTTGGTTTGACGTGGACATCTTCAGCCACTGGCAGCGTGCCAATGCCCAGGCCAACTCCGCAAGCACAGCCACCAATAACGAAACTGGTCCCGTTGGTGCAAAGCCCGAAGTCCGGCCAGAACCGGCCTGCTAGGTATCGGCCCCCGCATTTTCATCTTGTGATCAATTTTTGGGGTTGCTTAATGCGGCCTTTCTGAACTGATAGCCCGCAACCACGGCCAACGGCAGCATCACCACTGGAAACGACGCAATCCAAGAGAGATCATGCGACCCGATCCAGTGCGAGCCCTCGATGCCGAACGATACGAGCCCGACAATACAAAGGGCCAGCCCGGTGCCTGCGACGTACCGTGATCCAGCCCGCCATGCCATCGCGTAAGCGCCGATGCCCACCGCGTAGGCCGCCAGGTACGTGATGATCAGCGGCAGCGTGTAGTCCGATCGGTAAGCATGCCCCCAGCCGTCTGCGAAGCAGTACGTGTAAAAGTTATACTTCCAATCGCCGTTGGCCCAGCCGGTAACCAGGGTGAAGCTGGTGCAGGCCAAGGCCAGCAGCACGAGATGCACGACGACGGCAAGGGTCATTTTCAGCATAAGTCACAGCAGATATTGGGCGATAGGTCCTTCCGAAGGGATTCGCTGCAGCCCGCGAAATCTTGGACGTCCATCCAGTGTTTCGATCAACTTGGCCAACCGAACAAGCAGCCGCCTATTATGTGCAGAACGCATGGCGGTGTGGCGTTATGGGACACACGGGGCATTTTGGGACGGTGAACAAGTCCGGAAAATCGATGCCATTAAAGTAGCTTCGCCGCAGCCAATAGATTCCTGAAGAAACCGTGCGGCGATCAGAACCGGCACAACAATTGCTCATTGTGCTGGTGCGGCAAGACGGCTGTCAAAGGCGGCACCACCGCACGCGGTTCTGGCGATCGAAAGGACGCTACCATGGAATCCAACACAGGCATGATCGTACGGGTGCTGAAACGGCTGAAGGCTGCCGTAGGCTATCACGAGTTGGGGATGACGCAGCACGCCTTGCGTTGTCTCGACAGCCTGGATTTGCTGGGCAAGATTGGGCCCTTTGGGGTGGTTCAAGACGTCATGCGTGATGTGTTCAGCACGAACCCGGAGAATCGCGTCTCAGCCGCCAACGCACTTGAGGTTGTCGCCTGCATGCTATCGACGCCTGCCAGGCATGCGATCGAGTTGACGTTGGCTTACTGCTACGGTCAGGGCAACGACGTGGGACGTACCGCCAACGACAGTGCTTGTGCCCGCGGTGCGAAGCTTGAAGGTCAGCACACGGTGCCGTAAATGTCTGAGCCACTGTGTCGCCTCCGTTGCTCGGCGGGCTGCTGAAGCTCCACGAACGCAATGCGGCCTAGACGGTCCGTATTCTCGTTCCCCGCGATCCTTCAGCTTCCGACTCGTAAGAAGCTCAAATGATGGGCGGCGTGAATCAAATGCAACTGATCCCACTCCTGGCGTGAAAGCTTACCAGAGAGTGGGCTGGGTACCATCGGTCCCGTGTGATTCTGATACCACCGGATCAGTTGGAGAAGCGTCTCGACGGATGTAACGTCGTCGGTTGGTTCGCCCGGCAGGAAAACCTTGGGCACCCGGACGCCCGCTGCCATCTTCTTCTGCCGCAGGATGCGACGCAAGAAAAAGCTGCCGATAGTCACGCGGAAGATCCAGGGGATATTCCACGAGAACCCGTCGAGCGAACCCCGCATGAAAATAGCCAGGTGGTCGCAGATCTGGCCCAGCGTCCAGTTACCGCACCGCTGGTAGCCCTTTGCCTGCAACTCGCTTACATCGGCGACCACTTGGCCAAAATCACTGAATTGGATGTTCCGGCGTGTCGATTTCATGGTCGTGGTGGTGGTAAGATGATGCCTGTGCCAGCCTCCGCCTGCTCCGGGCAATATTCACTCCTTGGCTGGTCGGTTGCCGTCCTTCTTGGCATCAGCCTCAGTCATCCATTTCCCTTCGTCGGTGTTGCCGTACCACTGGCTGCCTTCTTTGTGATAAACCTTGGTATCGGGATTCACCCAGACCATGCCCTTCTTGGGCGGTTTCTTCGGCGTGTTCACGATCACCAGCGGCGTGATCTTCTTGATCGTGGCGGCCGGGATGCCGGTCTTGGACAAGTCCTTGACGCTCTTGTACGGTCGCCCTGCCATGATCTTCTTCGAGTACGCCTCTCCGATTCCCGGCAACTCCTGCAATTTCTCCAATGTCGCCCTGTTCAAGTCGATCTTGGCGGCCGGCTTCTCGGTTTTGGCTGGTTCCTTCGGTTCCGCCGCCCAAGCCTGCTGTACCGCCAGCAGGAGAACGGCAAGTGCGAAGGGAATGCGGAAAAGCAGTCGAGACATCATCCCTCTCCTAAAACAAGACAATCTGGGGTCAGGTGCACGGCCAAGCTACGCTGCTGGCCTACGGAATACGCACCATGACCGCAATGATTATATCCCGGAGAGCAAGGGGCATACTGCAACCGCAGAGGCGGATCTGCCGATACCCCGGGAGAAACGGCGGTGACGTGCCTTATCGTAGGGTTCTCAAAAGCGGTGAAACTCTGCGGCGGCGAGGACCGTAGCGACAAACTGCCCCGCTACATCCTCGGCGATCGCCGCCCAGACCAGGATTTCGGTCATCCTCGCGACTTGCCCCTGAACTTGGCGACTAGCCACCAGATGGCGACAAACACGAGCGAGCCGAAGAAGGCCGCGATCAAGTCCTCGATCTTGATTTCCCCGAGCCCCAGGTTGATGCGGATGATTCGCAAGATCAGGCCGCCAATCAAGGCTCCGATCATGCCAACGCCAAGGTTGGTCCAACGCCCCAGTCCTTCTTTCTTCAGCGTTACCAGTCTTCCGGTCAGCGTGCCGGCCAAACCGCCAACGACCAACCAAACGATGAATTGCCCGACAGTTAGGTTCATTATTGGGGCTCCTTGCGGCCAATCTCTCACGAAAGTCCGCCGAGATGAAGGATCGATCAGAACGGGATGCAGTCCGTTTCAGGAACAGTCATGACTTCCGCCAACTCCTTGAACTTCTTCACGCCACCCGACTCTTTGATGACCTCCAGCACCTCGAGCAAACGCTGGTAGCCGCCAATGGTCTTGATCGTGAGGGCAACCTTCTTGACCTGTTCCAGCGTGATCGTGCCGCCATTCGTCGTCGGCTTCTCCGCGACGACAACCGGTGCTGCTGGGGTTGCTGCCACGACGGCTGCCGGCTTCTTCGTCGCCTTCTTCGCGGCAACTTCCTTATTGATCTTGGTTTTGATGTTGGCGACGTGGCCAGCGTTGATCTTGATGCCTTGTTTGGTCAAAGCAGCGGCGATCGCCGAGGACATCGCACCAGGATGGGCCTTCAGGTAGTCACGTACAGCCTGGGTCTTGTTGATCTTGGGTTTCTTTGCCATTGCAATAGCTCCGTTTCTGGGTTTCGATTGTATGCACAATTATTACCCTCAGAATGGCCGGAACAATCCACAAGGTACAGCCAAAGGCCCCATTCGATGACAGGGGTTCGGGATATGCCAGAAAAGCGGGCAGGTGGGGCGTCATCTTACCCGTCTGACAGCCGCACACTTTGTTCCCAAGATGAAAATTGCGAGCGACGCTGATGCCGTGCCCGGCGTCCATAACGAGCCCAGCATGGCACCGACAACGACTTTCAGCTGTTGCTCCCCGGAACTATTGACGCAGTACCCGTGCCTGACTAAACTGCTGGAATAGCATGCTGGCAGGCCGCGTTTGAGGATTACAGTTCAACGGAATCAATGAGTCGTACATCGTGTCTGCGGAATTTCCAGAGCAAGCACTGACCGAAACGCTGATCGTTCGTTGTCCACGACAATTGCAGGTGATCTTCCTCCTGTTTGGAGCGGCTTCCGCAGCTTACCTCGCTTGCAGTTGGCGGCATATCGACCTGCCCATCCCAGTAGAGGGCGAGTTCCTGATCCTTGCCGTCATCTTTGTCGTGACGTCAGTGTATGCGTTATACACGCTGAACGATCGAATCGAAATCACCGAAAAGGAGATTGCCTTCTATCGCGGGCAAACGATGATCCGTCGATCTTCGGTACGCGACATCCAGGAAATTCGCTTGAGCCTTGGAAGAAAGGTCCTGCTCTTCGCAGATGGCGAGAAGTTTAGTCTGCAAGATCAGTGGGTGAATGCGGCTGTCGCCGTTGCATTCTTTCAGACCCTCCTTGATGCACGGAAGGCGGGCAGGCAAAGCGAGCTACGCACCGCCAGCCTTTTCACGTCCCCTGGGGATGCATCATCGTCGGCTACCGGTGAGGCACACTCGATGCTCAAGCCGGCGGCCAAGGTTGATTCACGTACCGTGACGCTGCCCCTGCAGTACGTCACCGTTCCGCCGCAATGCGTCGGTTGTGGTAGGCCGCCGACCACGACCTGCGATATCATTGCGGCTCGCGGTATCGACCTGATTCTCTTTGCTTGGCACACAACCGCCGTCGTGCCTCTCCCGGCATGTGGGGGATGCCGTTCTACACGGAGGATCGCGGGCGTAGTGAGTTTCATGTTCATCATTGCGGCGATTGTCGGGTGGATTGCCCTTTTCGTCTCATTCGAGGGTTTGATGGGCCGCGAGACAGGAATGTTCCTCATGCTTGGCGGGTTTATCAGCATGGTATGGTTTTCCCGGAACCGCCTTGATCGCGTTCTGGACCGGCTCGTTCTTGGCGTGAGTACAGTCCGTATCAGCAAAGATGCCCAAGACGTGACTCTGCGTTTTCGTAATGCAGAGGTCGCGGCGAGGGTAACTGCATTGACGACGCAGCGTCGCGAGGAAATGGTCCGCTCCGGCAAGAGAATTCTCGGGGAACCAGAGTTATAGATGGTCACGTCGGCCTGGCGGTCACCATTTCTGCCCTAATCTACACGCCATCGCCTGCAACCACACCGTCATCGGTCACAGCCCCACCACCACACTCCATCGCCAGCCGCTCCTCGACCACCCGCCCCGGCTTAAACTTCACCGTTGCCGTCTCGCCGACCATCACTTTCTCGCCGGTCTTTGGATTGCGGGCTTGCCTAGCCATCCGTTTCTTTACCTCGAAGACGCCGAAGTTCCTTAACTCGATGCGGCCTTCCTCGACGAGGACGTTGATGATCGCGTCGAGCGTCTTTTGAACGATCGGCTGGGTTTCTATCACGGTAAGGCCCAGTTCGTGGGCGATGCGGTGAACGATGTCTTTTTTGGTCATGGTGCCATTATATCAGGATGCGTTGGTGTGGTTGCGTTGTCGGCAAACGAATGATTTCGGGGCAAGTCAGTCCATATCGTCGTCCATATCGTCCTTCTCGATCGGCTCTATTCCGAGATCATAAACCATCGTGGAAATATGAACCGTAAAGAACTGCGTGAACAACTTGAAAGTTAGATCCTCTGGCCACCAATCCGGATTGGTACACCACGCCGCCAACTCTTCTTCAAATACGGCATTGAATCGCCGACGAAGGTACTTTTCTGGCTCGATGTCCTCTGGTATCAAGTAGATCGTTGGCTCGTGTTGTGCGTCTCCTTCGGTCATAAGCGGGTCCGAGTCAGGTAACGCTCTGGCCCAGGCCAAGCATGACTCGGTCGGAATCAAGATTAGGGCGTCGCGGTTGATCGTTGGAATGTCGCTCATGTTTTTCTCTTTTCAGCCCCCAAGTAGTTCAATGCATAATCTCGATCGACCCGCAGCCACCGCCCACATTCACTAACTGTGGTTGGCAGATGCTTACAGAACTCATCGACAAATCGATGATACACCTTTTCGAATGGCACCGACACGGCTTTTGTGCTGGCCTCATTGACCAAAGCGAATTCGATCTGCTCGTCCGATTCGTCATTGGCGTAGATTCCGCTGAAGAACAACGCGGGATTGTCGCCGCGTTGCGATTCCTCAATGTTCGTCATGAGTGCGACCTTGAACATCTCGACGGCCCGATCATCGAGATCGGCATCGATAAGCAGGACTTTCTCGATCAGCTCGTTCATGGAACCGACCAGCCGTAGCGAATACTCGGCCTGGAACTTCTGAAGGAGCGGCTCCGGTGATTCCGCTTCATCCGGACTCTGACAACCGAGCATGATCATCACGCGGCGATCCATGTCGTGATAGAGAAGCCCCTGGTTGACGCCTACGGTATGGTTGCATTTCTCACAGTGGAACGTGACCAGACTGCGATCGAGGAGCCTGGCCTTCAACTCAGGATCGAGAGTGACGTTGACCGACTGCCATGCGGTGAACGCCTGCGGATGCTGGCACACTGGACAGGCAATCGCGAGTTCATTGGAAAGACTGATGCTGGCAAACCTTGCTGGACTTCGTGGTCGGCGACCGTCGTACGTTGTTCAGTGGACCGGAACCTGTTTTGACACCAGGTCTACCGCCTTAGCAGCGAAGCGACGGCCAAGCTCCTTGTAGCCTTCCTTGGTGTAGTGCAGGTCATTCTTGGGGCCATTCAGGTCGTCAGTATCGACCCACGCGGCCCGCGGATCGTCATCCGCAACCTTCTCCTGGGCAGCACGCACGGCGTCCCAGTGCTTTTCTCCTTTTTGGAAATCGCTGAGCCGCCCGATCACGACGGACACATCCGGCTGTTTCAGATCGTCGCGAAGCTGCTTGATGAGCCCCTTGAGGGCCTCTGCGTAGACGCCCGAAAGCCCTCCTCGGGCATCCCGCTCACCCTGCATCCAAACGAAGGTAATCGTATCGGCCGTCTTACCCTGGATGGCCAACTTCACGCGATCCATCAGGGCATCGTAGAGATCTCTGGGCTTCTCCTTCGCCGCCCCCATCTCCACACCCGGGGGAGCTTTCCATGACTTGTACCACCGTCGGATCGGCTGGCCGCCCTGGGCATGCTTGACGACGATCACCTCATCGTCGGAAAACGCTTTTCTCAGGGCAGGCGTGAAGGAGACGTCCGGGTTCAGCCCGACCATGTTGGACTGTCCGGAGAGGATAAACAGCCTGACCTTGGCGGGCGGTGCAGCGAACGTGGGTTGGTACATAAGGGCGAGGCAGACGCTGAAGCAGATCCACCATCGACTCTTACAAAACGTGTTCATAGGGTTTCCTTTCTGGGAAAGCATTCTGACGTTCAGAGTGTAGCCAACAATAGACAACGGTCAGCCAGTCAAACAGTCCCATCGGCCGATTCTTATTTCATCGGAACGCTCTTGCCCGTCGCCTTCGACAACCTCTGCACGCACTCCGCCGATGCCAGAATCCCCATGATTCTCGCCCTGGCGGCATCGTGTCAGCTAGCGTTCCATCGCAATCGAAAATGAGGGCACGAGGTTGGGACATACCGACTCATGGTTCAGGGGGGCTGTTCATCCAATCGAACAATATAATGGATTCTCTCCGTTCTACTTCGCCATATCCTTGAGCATCTTCAACGCCCGCACCTTGACCTTGCTATAGGCGGGCTTGGCGGGACGGTCCATCAGTTCACCAGGCTTGAACGGGTTTGGCACGCCCTTCTCGGCCTTACGGGCCGGAACCTGCTTCTTCTCGATCTTCAAGAGGCCGGGGATCGTGATCGCCCCAGCACCCTTTTTGCCGAGGCTTGTCTGGATTTCGGCAGACAGGGCATTTAGCACGGCGGCAACCTGCGTCTTGGGCAGTTCGGTGACAGCGGCAATGTTGGCGAGCAGTTCGGTCTTGGTTAGGGGTTTCTTTGGGGTGACTTCTTTGGCCATGATTCTTTCCTCCGTGAGGTGATAGAAAATAAGGTGTTTATCCGCAGTGGATTGCGTGATTAGAGGCGATTTTGGCGAGAAATACAAGTCAGAAACAGGCATAACTCCGCGAAAACCGGCAAATACTTGCCTCCGGCCCCATATTTCTCGGGTTTTTAGGCTTCATTGAGGCTGGGTGAACATGAGGCGGTAGTCATCGGTTCATCCACGTTTGATACGGGTCAGTATCCGCCGTGTCCAATCACGCATCGTGGTGTAGGAATGAAACTCCATGAGGGTCAGGTCATCCCCAAGTCCTTAGTACACTTTGTCACCACCATCTTGGCCTCTGCACGTGACATGCCCCGCGTCTTCTTCAAGAAGCCGATAGCCTGCTCTTCGTCCCCGGTTCGCACCAGCCCATAGAGTTGCATTTCCCACTTGGAATCGGCCCCAGGAGCGGCGGGAGCAAGCCATTCTACATGGATGTTGCCTTCTGGAGTGCCGCCGCAAACGAGAATCCGTCGTTGGTCGTCCGGGTAGTGGGCCTTCTTGTACTGGACCAGTTCATCTACTATCCCGTCAATGTCGTTCGACTTCAATTCGTTCCAGAGTGCCGGGTTATTGGCTTCGATGGACTCCCACACCTTACGGTAGCCATCCCTGGCA